>Ga0187894_10002638_pt1 | contig 21165 bp, 20 predicted proteins | sample GBC1701081metaG_FD_136650 | JGI IMG/M metagenome (GOLD analysis project Ga0187894, IMG submission 136650) | White microbial mat communities from a lava cave in the Kipuka Kanohina Cave System on the Island of Hawaii, USA - GBC170108-1 metaG ...
CGAGTTCGTCGGCACGCTGCTGCTGGTCTTCTTCATCACCGCCGTGGTCTCGCTCTACGGTCCCGAACCCTCGCCGCAGAACCCGAACCCGTTCATCGACTTCTCGGTCATCGGCCTGGTGCACGTGCTCCTGCTGTTCGTGCTGATCCAGACCCTCGCCGTGATCTCCGGCGCCCACTTCAACCCGGCGGTCACCGCCGCGATGGTCGCGCTGCGCCAGATCAAGCCGCCCGACGCGCTGATCTACGTCGTGGCCCAGCTCGCCGGAGCCGTGGCCGGCGCGCTGTTGACCAAGGCGCTTCTGCTCGACGAGGGGAGCGTCGAGAACTACGGCGCACCCGCCGTCTCCAATCTGATCGATGGGGCTATCTTCCCCGGCGTGGTGGTCGAGGCGCTGGGCACGTTCTTCCTGCTCTGGGCGATCATCGGCGTGGCCGTCCACCCCGACGCGGCGAAGGACTGGGCCGCGTTCGCGATCGGCGGCGCGCTCGGCATGGGCGTGATGGTGCTGGCGCCGCTCACCGGCGCCGGCTTCAACCCGGCCCGCAGCTTCGGACCGGCGCTGGCTTCGGGCGAGTTCGGCGGGGCCGGCGTGTTCCTGCTCGTGTACGTGGTCGGTCCGGTGGTCGGCGCGCTGGTGGCGTCCGTGCTCTACTTCCAGATTTTCGTCGCGCCGGGGAAGAAGGGCGAGGAAGGTATCGAGCCGGTGGGATAGCGAGCGGCCACGGGAGCTTCACGCCACGTTGCCACGATCTTCACCACCCGGGCGGCGGGCGACCGGAGACTGAAGGGCATGCGCCGCCGGGAGTTCATCGGCGTGGGAGCGGGAGGCGTGGCCGCCGTCTCGCTCGGAGCTCTGTTCTGGGACGAGCTGTTCGGGACGGCGGAGTCGCGTCCGCTCCGGCGCGGTGGCGGGTACGGAGCGCTGGGCGCGCCCGACGGCAACGGCATCCGGCTGCCGCCCGGCTTTCGGTCGCGCCTGGTGGCGAGCGGCGGGAAGCGGGTGCGAGGCACGGATTACGAGTGGCACCTCGCCTCGGACGGTATGGCGACGTTTCCCGATCCGCGTGGCGGCTTCGTGCTCGTATCGAACTCGGAGGCCCAGAAGGGCGGCGCGTCGGCGATCCGCTTCGGCGCGGACGGTCGCGCGCTCGACGCCTACCGCATCCTCTCAGGCACCTCGCAGAATTGCTCGGGCGGCGGCACCCCGTGGGGAACCTGGCTGTCCTGCGAGGAGGTGGGGGAGGGTCGCGTGTGGGAGTGCGACCCAAGTGGGCGCGGCGCGGCGGTACCCCGTCCCGCGATGGGCGTCTTCAAGCACGAGGCCGCGGCGGTGGACGCGGCTCACGGCTGCGTGTACCTGACCGAGGACACGGTCGACGGCGGCATCTATCGCTTCACGCCCGACCGCTGGCCCGACCTGTCGGTCGGCCTGCTCGAGATCGCACGGGTGAGAGGCGGGGGAACGGTTGACTGGGCCCAGGTGCCCGACCCGTCCGGGAGCCGCGTGCCCACGCGTCGCCAGGTGCGCGGCGGCACGCGCTTCAAGCGCGGTGAGGGCATCTGGCTCGACGGTGGGACGCTCTACGTAGCCACCACCGCGGACCACCGCGTTCACGCCTACCAGACGCGCACCGAACGCATCCGGGTGATCTACGACGGGTTGGCCTCGCGCTCGGCGCCGCTGCTGCGGGTGGACCAGCTCACCGGCACGCGAGCCGGCGAGGTGTTCGTCTGCGAGGACATCGCCACCGACGAGATCCACATGGGCGTGATCTCGCCCGACCGGCGCGTGGCCCGCTTCCTCTCGGTGACCGGCGAGCGCCACCGAGGGTCCGAGCTCACCGGCGTGACCTTCGACCCGAGCGGCGCGCGCATGTTCCTCTCCTCCCAGCGGGCGTTTCCGAAGAGCGAGCACGAGCCTGGCCCGGGGGCGATCTTCGAGATCAGCGGACCATTCCGGGGGGCCGAGCGGCGGCCCGCGTGAGCGCGAAGCGGTTGCTCGGCGGCTCCGCATCGAGGACGAACCGCGCAGGCCTCAGCGAAACAGGTCCTGCTCCGCCGGTCGCCGCAGCATGGCCGCCCCGGGGCCGTCAGCCTCGGTGACGAACCGCTCCAGGCCGCGCAGCACCACCGCCGGCTGGCGGGTGTCCTTGCCGCGCGCCAGATCCGCGGCGGCGGCGACCGCGTCGGCGATCGCGATCGACGTCACCCGCAGCTCGCGGCCATAGGCGTCCGGGCGACCCGCCCACGGGTCGAGCGGCGTCAGTCCCGCGGCCCCGATGGCCACGTCGGTCTGACCGAGCCGCCACGCCCGCCCGAACGAGTCGGTGATCACCACCGCGGGCCGGACGGCGAGCCCGGCGGCGAGCCCGGCGCGCAGGCGGCGGGCCGAGCGGTCGGGATCGGCGGGCAGCAGCACCAGCTCGCCCGAAGCGGGTGCGTTCGACTGGTCGACGCCCGCGTTGGCGCACACGAAGCCGTGCCGGGTCTCGCAGATCAGCACCCCGCCGCGGGCGCGCAGGACGGCCACCGACTCGTCGAGCACGACCTGGACCAGGCGGGCGTCCTGGCCGTACTCGGCGGCCAGCGCGCGAGCTCGATCCCCGGGCCGGACCTCCTCCAGCCGGAGCAACCGTCCCTCCGCCTTCGAGACCACCTTGTGGGAGACGACGAGCACGTCGCCCGCGGCGAGGTCCGGCGGGGCGGCCCGCGCGAGCAGCGCGGCGAGATCGTCACCCGGCCGGACGTCCGGCAACCCCTCCAGCGGGGTCAACTGGATGCCGCTCAGACGGGTACCCGCAGGGAAGCGGCGCGCGATGCCCGTGAGCGGTCGAGCTGGCGCAGCGCGCCACGGGTGGAGGGTGCCTGCCCGCGCCGGCCCTCGAGCGCGACGGCGAGCTGGGCCAGGTCCTCGGGCGTGTCGACGTCCAGCGCGAGGGTGGGCACCGGGTCGACGTCGTGGCGCACTCCTGCCGCCGCCGCAACGGCGACGTGGCGCTCGCGGCTACCGGGGCCGAAGCTGGGCTCGATCACATCCGGCGGCCGCAGCAGCAAAGCGTTCGTACCTGAACCGTGGCGATCGGCCACGACCACCACCCCGAGCTCGCGCTGCTCGGCCCGATCGAGCAGACCCGCCACCTCGGCGGGGTCGAGCAGCGGCGTGTCGCCCGGCACCAGCAGCGCGCGCTCGAAGCCGGTGGCGAGCGCGTGCCGGATGCCGATCCGCGCCGCGGCCGACTGGCCGGCCTGCTCGGTGTCTCGCAGCACGAGAACGCGGTCGCCGAGAGCCGCCGACTCGGCCACTCGATCGGACGTCACCACGGCCACGGCGCGGAGTCCCGGCACCCGTCGCAGTGACGCCAGCACGTCGGAGAACATCGCCTGCGCGAGCGCCTGCCGCGAGCCCGCCCCGAGCATGGATCCGAGGCGCTGCTTCGCGGCGCCGAAGCTCTTCACCGGGAGGATGGCGATCGTATTCATCTTGGGGCTTCGAGGGCTCTGGCGAGGGTACCGCGCGGACCGCCTCGGCTCGAGTCTCACTGAGAAAGAGAGCACCCAAACTCCACGATCTTCCTCGCTACCTGTCGTCTCTTCGACGAGGTGTCCATCAGCGTGTCCGTCACCAGGCACGGCAGACCGTCGACCGGCTCGTCCGCCACCATGCCGTCGACGACGTCCGCATAGGCGCGCGCGACGCCGCTGGCGCTGCGTTCGATCCCGGCCGACGCGCAGAAGAGCTCGGTCGGTCCCTTGACCGCCGACCCGTCCACGAAGGGGCTGACCGCGACCACCGGAGCGGGCGCGCCGGCGAGCGCCGCGCGCATCCCGGGCAGGGCGAGGATGGGGCCGATCGAGATGACCGGGTTGGACGGGCCGATCACGATCGCCTCGGCCGCGGCGAGTGCGGCGAGCACGTCCGGGCTCGGGCGCGCCGATTCCACGCCGCGCAGCTCGACCCCGTCGATCGCGGACGCGGTGCGTTGGACGATCATGAACTCCTGGAACGGGATCGACCGACCGTCGCGGCGCACGTACGTGCGCACCGGCTGGTCGCTCATCGGCAGCACGCGGGCCGCCACGCCCATCGCCTCCACCACGGCGCCGTGCGCCTCGGTCAGTCGCCGCCCCGCGCGCAGCGACTCGGTTCGGAGCAGGCACATGGCGAGGTCGCGGTCGCCGAGGTGGAACCAGGTAGGTCGTCCGGCCGCCGCCAGCGCGTCCATCACCGCTGAGGTGTCGTCGCGCAGGCCCCACCCGCGCTCGTGGATCGCGTCCGCCAGCCAGTAGGTGACCAGATCGGGGTCCGGCGAGACGTGCACGCCGTGGACCTCGACGTCGTCTCCGGTGTTCGCGACGACCACGAGCTCGTCGCTCGCGTCGAGGAGCCCACGAGCCAGCTTGGCGCCCCCTGTGCCGCCGGAGAGCAGAACGATCACGATGGCCGGCGACCCTATAGGGTCCCTCGTCACTTGCGACTCGCCGATCGCACAGCGTCCGGGGGCCGCGTACTCATCCGCGAGGTCGGTCCCCGCGACGGCTTCCAGAACGAGCCCGAGGTGATCGCCACCGACGACAAGGTGCGGCTGGTCGAGCTGCTCGCTCGCACGGGGCTGCGGCGGCTCGAGGTCACGAGCTTCGTTAGGGCCGACGTGGTGCCCCAGTTGGCCGACGGCGTCGAGCTGCTGCGCCGCGCCGAGATTCCCGATGACGTGGCCGTGAGCGTGCTGGTCCCCAACGAGCGCGGCCTGGCGAACGCGCTCGAGGTGCGCGATCGATTCGACGAGGTGAACCTGTTCCTATCCGCCTCCGAGACCCACAACCACGGGAACGTGAACCGCTCGATCGAGGAGTCGCTCGAGGGCCTCGAGACGGTCGTCGCCCGTGCGCGCGACCGGGGGCTGCGCTGCGAGGGCGTGATCTCGGTCGCCTTCGGCTGCCCCTACGAGGGCCACGTGCCGCGGGAACGCGTGCTCGCGATCGCGCGGCGCCTCGTGGCGGCCGGGTGTGAGGAGATCGCCTTCGGCGATACGACCGGCATGGCCAACCCGGCTCAGGTGCGGACGTTCTTCGACGGGCTCGACCTGGGCGCCGAGCTGACCGCGCACTTCCACAACACCCGCGGTCAGGGACTCGCGAACGTGGTGGCCGCGCTCGATGCGGGGGTGAGGAGCTTCGAGAGCTCGTTCGGCGAGCTGGGCGGCTGCCCCGTGCCGCCGGGCGCGACGGGCAACGTCGCCAGCGAGGATCTGGTCTCCATGCTGCACGAGATGGGCCACGAGACCGGCGTCGACCTCGAGCGGCTGCTGGCCTGCGCGCGCGAGGCGCAGCGGGTGCTCGGGCGCCGGCTGGGCGGCCACGTACTGACCGCGGGGCCGGTCGATTGGCATTGACCTCGAGCGGGCGCCAGGTGGAGGACCCGCCGCGCGCGGGGCAGCGCGTCCGATGGGCGCCGATCGTGAGCGGGCGCCGGGCGAAGGAACGCCGCGCCTCACGCGGCGCCGGCCAGCGTGATCGATGGGCGCGGATCCCGAGCGCGCGCCGGGTGGGGTTGGCGTAGGGCTCGCCCGCCCGTCAGCGCTGGCCATCGCCGTCGGGGCGACGACCGTGCTGCCCGGCTTCCTCGTCGGGGCGCTCGCGCTGCAGATACGCGCCGACCTCGACGTGAGTGTGAGCGCGGTGGCCGCGGGCGTCACGGTCTTCTTCGTGGCCGGCGCAGCCGGCGCCGGTTTCGGCGGTCGCCTCGGGGAGCGGGTCGGAGCGCTGCGCGCGATGCGCGGCTGTGTGGTGGTGACCGCCGCCTGCCTGATCGCCGCCGCCGTTCTGACCGGCTCGCTCGTCCTCCTGCTGGCGTTGCTGGGCGTGGCCGGGCTAGCCAACGCCGTGTCGCAGCCGGCGATCAATCTGTTCATAGCCGAGCAGGTGCCCCTCGCTCGCCAGGGCCTCGCCTTCGGTATCAAGCAGTCGGCGATTCCCAGCGCCATATTCGTGAGCGGGGTAGCGCTGCCGACGCTCGCGCTCCCGCTCGGCTGGCGTCCCACCTTTGCGTTGTGCGCGCTCGGCGCCCTCGCCGTGGCGGCCGCGGCGAGGCGGAGCGCGCCGGGCTTCGCTTCCGCGCCGCGGCGCCCGCCCGCGCCGCGCCCCTCGCGTGCGCTCGTGCTGACCGCCGCGGGGGCGGCGCTGGCCAGCTCGGGACCGAGCGCCCTGAGCGCCTACTTGGTCGCCTCGGCGGTCGACGTGGGGATCGCCGAGGGCACGGCCGGTCTGCTCGCGGCGGCGGGCAGCGCGGCCAGCCTCGTCATGCGCGTGGCGCTCGGCGCCCGGGCCGACCGCCGGGCCGACTACGGCTTCGCCTGGGTGGTGGTCCTGCTGGCCACCGGCGCCGGCGGCTTCGCGTTGCTCGCGGCGGATGCGGTGGCGCCGTTCGTGGCCGGCGCGATCATCGCCTTCTCGCTCGGCTGGGGCTGGCCCGGGCTCTTCAACCTCGCCGTGGTGGACCGCTACCGCGAGGCGCCGGGCGCCGCTACGGGCGTGTCGCAGACCGGTCTCTACGTGGGCGCGGCCGGCGGGCCGGCGCTCTATGGGCTGCTCTCCACGGAGCTCGGTTACCCCGCCGCGTGGGCGGCGATGGGGGCAGTGTCGCTGCTCGCGGCCCTGGCGATCGGGTACGCCGCGGCGGTCGACGACCGCTAGGTCTCGAGGCTGGCCGGCTGCGCGACGTCCGGGGGTGGGCGCTCTTCGATGCCCTATGCGAGACGAAGGGAGCCCACACCGGGGCGTGAGCCCCCGGCTCACATCAGGTTTGCTCCTCTCCGTCGTCCGGGTATCACCCTTTTGTAGCGCCGAGGCCGGTTTTCGGCACATTGGGTTCCCCCGAACTCCGCCTCGGCTACTGGCACGGACCCGGACGATGACATCCGGGTCCGTTGCGTTTCGCCCCCAGGCGCCAACCGAATCGCGCTAGCAGGATCGCGCCTCACCGGGTAGAAGGGCCTTCCATGCGAGCGCCGGATCCACGCAGGCGGGCGCGGCGCGAGATCGTCGCCGCGATCATCGGGGCCGAGGCGGGCGCCGGCGTCGGCCTGCTCGCGGTGGGCGGCACGCCGCTTGCGCCGCTCGGTCTCGCCGTGCTGGGGGCGGCCACCGGCGCCGGTGCGATCCGGGTTCGCCACGCGCTCATCCGCCGCTGGCTGCGTTCTCAGCTACGCGACGCGCGTTAGATTCCGGCGCGGATGACGGACTTAAAGGATGCGCTCGAGCGCGCTCGCGCCGGCGGGCCGCGGCGCCATCACGACAGGTCGGCCGAGCAGGGCAAGCTCCCGGTCCGCGAGCGCGTGACGCGGCTGATCGATCCGGACACCTTCGTCGAGGACGGGCTGCTGGCGAACTGGGAGCGGGATGGGTTGGGGGCCGACGGCGTCGTGACCGGCGTGGCTGTCGTGGATGGCCGCCCGGTCGCCCTGATGGCCAACGATCCCACCGTCAAGGCCGGCTCGTGGGGGCCCAAGACGGTCGAGAAGATCATCCGCATCCAGGAGCAGGCGCTCGAGCACCTGATGCCGATGATCTACCTGGTCGACTCGGCCGGAGCGCGCATCACCGACCAGGTGCGGATGTTCCCGGGCCGGCGCGGCGCCGGGCGCATCTTCCACACCGAGGTGAAGCTCTCCGGCGTCGTGCCGCAGGTGTGCGTGCTGTTCGGCCCGAGCGCGGCCGGCGGCGCCTACATCCCCGCCTTCTGCGACGTGACGATCATGCGCGACGGCAACGCCTCGATGTACCTCGGCTCCCCGCGCATGGCCGAGATGGTGATCGGCGAACGGGTCACGCTCGAGGAGATGGGGGGCGCGAGGATGCACACCGGCGTGTCGGGGTGCGGGCACTTCCTGGTGGGCTCCGAGGAGGAGGGCATCGACCTGGCCCGGCGCTACCTCGGCTACTTCCCGTCGTCATGGCGTGGCGAACCGCCCACCGCCGTGCCGGCGCCGCCCGCCGCCGAGCCGCCCGAGGTCCCCGCCGACGAGAACAAGCCATTCGACATGGGCGAGCTGATCGAAGCGCTCGTGGACGCCTACTCCTTCCTCGAGGTGCACAGGCGCTGGGCCCCGGAGCTGATCGTGGGCTACGCGCGGCTCGACGGCCGGGCGATCGGGATCGTGGCCAACCAGCCGCGGCAGAAGGGGGGCGTGCTGTTCGTCGACTCGGCGGACAAGGCGGCGCGCTTCATCTGGACCTGCAACGCCTTCAACGTGCCGCTGCTGTTCCTGGCCGACGTGCCCGGGTTCATGATCGGCACCCAGGTGGAGCGCCAGGGCATCATCCGCGCGGGCGCGAAGATGATCTCGGCCGTGTCCGAGGCCACGGTACCGAAGCTCTCGGTGATCGTGCGCAAGGCGTACGGGGCCGGCCTGTACGCGATGGCCGGCCCCGCCTACGAGCCCGACGCCTGCCTGGCGCTGCCCGGCGCCAAGATCGCGGTGATGGGGCCCCAGGCGGCCATCAACGCGGTCTTCTACAACCAGCTCCAGGCGATCGAGGACGAGGACGAGCGCACGCGCCGCACCGACGAGCTGCGCGACGAGTACCAAGCGGGGATCGACGTCCTCCACCTAGCGTCAGAGCTCGTCGTGGACGCCGTCGTACAGCCGCACGACCTGCGCGACGAGCTGGCGAAGCGCTTCGCCGCGTACGCGTCGCGCGAGCGCTCCTGGCCGGCGAAGCGCAACCCGGTGACGCCGGTGTAAGCCCCTGGGGGCCGTCCGCTCGGCCGTCGATAGATTCGTAAGGGTGCACGCCACCGCCGCCTCCCAGCCCCCTCGCTACCGGTGGGTGGCGTTGGCGATCGCGGCGGCCTCCACCGCCGCGCTGGCCGCGGTCCAGGGCGGGCTGCCGGCGCTCGGCCCCGCGCTGGGGCGGACCTTTGGCCTGACGCTCGTGGAGGTGGCCGGGGTCTTCACGGCGTTTGGCGCCGGCACGGTGGTCACGGTCTATGCCTGGGGCGCATTCGCCGACCGGGTGGGCGAGCGGCGCGCGCTCGTCCTCGGGCCGGGCGCCGCCGGGCTCGTCCTCGCGGCGGCGACCCACGCGGACGGCTACGTTGGGCTGCTCGCGAGCGTCCTGTTGGCCGGCATGCTCGGCGCCGCGGCCGCCGGCGCGAGCGGGCGGGCGGTGTTCGGCTGGTTCCCGCGTCGCGAGCGCGGACTGGCGCTCGGCTTGCGCCAGACGGCGGTGCCGATCGGAGCGGCGGCGGCGTCGTTCTCGCTGCCCGCGTTGACGGCGGCCACCTCGCTGGACGTCGCCCTGCTCGTTCTGGCGGGGACCATGCTCCTGTCGTCGCTCGCCGCGGCGCTCTGGCTGCGCGATCCGCCGCCGCGGCTCTCGGCGGCGCCGCCCGCGCCCCCCGCCGCGCGCGATCCGCGCATCTGGCGTCTGAGCTTCGCCAGCGGCCTGTTGATCGTCGGACAGGTGGGCGTCACCTCGCTGCTCGTGCTCTACCTGTTCTCGCAGCGCGGCTGGTCGGCGACGGCCGCCGCGTTCGCGCTCGGCGCGACCCAGCTCGGCGGCGCGGCGGCCCGCGCGCTGGCCGGACACTGGTCCGACCTGCGCGACGAGCGTATCGTCCCCGTCCGCCGCCTGGCCGGCGCGGCCGGCGCGCTGCTGCTGGGCGCCGCGGCGCTCGCGAGCGCGCCGGACCTCCTGCTCGTGCCCGTCCTGCTAGTGGGCGGAATGTTTGCGATGAGCTGGAACGGCCTCTCGTTCACCGCCGCGGCGGAGATCTCCGGCGGCGCACAGGCGGGGCGCGCGATGGGCCTCCAGAACACCCTGATGCGCGTGCTGGCCGCGGCGGCCCCGCTCGGCCTGGGCGCGCTCGCCTCCGTGTGGTCATGGCGGGCCGCGTTCGTCGTGATGGGCCTGGCGCCGCTCGCCGGGCGTGCGCTGCTCGGACCGCTCGTCGCCGACGAGCGCCGCCGCCGCACCGCGCGGCGCCGGAGGGTGGCGGAGCAGGCGCTCGCCGCCTCGCGTGAGCGGCCGGGCGCGCTCGCCCGTTCCTAGAATCCCCGCCATGCCCGAGGGGAAGCTGCTGTGGGAGCCGCCGGCGAGCGCGTCCGCCAGCGAGCTGGGGCGGCTGATGAGCGCGCACGGCTTCGCTGATTATCACGACCTGTGGCGCTGGTCGGTGGAGGACCTCGAGGGCTTTTGGGGGGCCATGTGGGACTGGTTCGCGATCGACAGCTCCTACGACGCGGTGCTCGGCCGCCGCGAGATGCCTGGCGCCGAGTGGTTCCCCGGCGCGCGCGTGAACCATGCTGAGCACATCCTGCGGACCGGCCGCCCGGACGCGACGGCGATCGTGCACGCGTCGGAGTCCCAGCCGCTGGCCGAGCTGAGCTGGGCCGACCTGCGCGATCAGGTCGCTCGTTGCGCGGCCGGTCTGCGCCGGCTGGGGGTGGAGCGGGGCGACCGGGTGGTGGCCTACATGCCGAACGTACCGGAGGCGGTGGTGGCGTTCCTGGCCACGGCGAGCGTCGGCGCGATCTGGTCGAGCTGCGCGCCCGAGTTCGGCATCCCCACGGTCCTCGACCGCTTCAAGCAGATCGAGCCCAAGGTGCTGATCGCCACGGAGGGCTACCGCTACGGCGGCAAGGACTTCGACCGCACGGCGCGGGTGCGCGAGCTGGAGGCGGCCATGCCCTCGCTCGAGCACACGGTGCTGGTGCCGCGCGATTGGGGCGGCCTGCTGTCCGAGTCGGCCGAGCCGAGCTTCGAGCGGGTGCCGTTCGACCACCCGCTCTGGGTGCTCTATTCGTCGGGCACCACCGGACTGCCCAAGGCCATCGTGCACGGGCACGGCGGCATCCTGCTCGAGCATCTGAAGAAGGCGCGGCTGCACTCGGCCCTGACGCCGGAGGACCGCTTCTTCTGGTTCACCACCACCGGCTGGATGATGTGGAACTTCCTCGTCGGCGGGCTGCTGGCCGGGTCGGCGATCGTGCTCTACGACGGCCAGCCGGATCCCCAGGGCATGTGGGACTTCGCTGCCGAGGCGGACGTCACCTGCATGGGCACGAGCGCGGGCTTCATCGGCGCGTGCATGAAGGCGGGCGTCACGCCTCCCGAGCTGCCGCGCCTGAGGAGCGTGGGCTCCACCGGGTCGCCGCTGCCGGCGGAGGGCTTCGACTGGGTCTACGACAAGCTGGGCGACGTCTGGCTCTTCTCGACCAGCGGCGGCACCGATCTGTGCACGGCGTTCGTGGGCGCATGTCCCGTGCTTCCGGTCTACGCCGGCGAGCTGCAGGCGCGCTCGCTCGGAGCCGCGGTCGAGGCGTGGGACGAGCGCGGCAGGGCGCGGGTCGACGAGGTGGGCGAGCTCGTGATCACCCAGCCGATGCCCTCGATGCCGCTCTACTTCTGGAACGACCCCTACGGCGAGCGCTATCGCGACAGCTACTTCGACGTGTACCCGGGGATCTGGCGCCACGGCGACTGGATCAAGATCACCTCGCGCGGCACGGCGGTGATCTACGGACGTTCGGATTCGACCATCAACCGCGGCGGGGTGCGGATGGGCACGTCGGAGATCTACTCGGCCGTGGAGGGGCTGGAGGAGGTGCTCGACAGCCTCGTGATCGACGTGGACGAGCGCATCCTGCTGTTCGTGGTCGCGCGCGACGGCGTGGACGAGCGGCTGAAGGATCGGATCCGCCGGCGGGTGCGCGAGGACTGCTCCCCGCGACACGTGCCCGACGCGGTGTACGAGGTGGCCGAGGTGCCGCGCACGCTGTCGGGCAAGAAGCTCGAGGTGCCGGTGAAGCGGATCCTGACCGGGTCCGACCCCGGCCGGGCGGCCAGCCGCGACTCGCTGGCGAACCCGACCGCGCTCGACTGGTTCGTGGAGCGGGCCAGAGAGCTGAGGGGTGCGTGAGGGGCCGCACCGCCGCGGCTACGCCTTGGGGCCGATGAACTCGTCCAGCCTGGCGACCGACGCGCGCCGAGCGACCGAGATGTGGATGAGCCGGACGAATTCGGTGTACCGCGAGTGCCCGGGGTGGGATTCGAACCCACACGCCCTTTCGGACAGGGCCTTTTGAGGACCCAGCGTCTGCCGATTCCGCCACCCGGGCGAGCGGTGCAATCGTAAGGGTGACCACCGTCAGGCGGTCTGCGGGTACGTGGCCGAACGGTCGCCGCGCCGGGATCGCTCCGCCTCGTCCTGCGTGACCTCGATCTCGACGTTCCACTGCTGCTGGAAACCGCGCATGGCGAAGCCGATCAGCAAGAGCTGAACGGGAACGATGACGATCGTCAGCGGACCGAGGATCGACGGGTCGAGTAGGGGCTCTTCGAAGCCGGCCCCGTCGCGCTCGAACCAGCCCGGCGCGGCGACGGCCGCGACGACCGTGAACAGGACCGCCAGAGCCGCCGCAACCGGCAGCACGCCGCGGTTCCATCGGCTGACGAAGAAGGCCATGGCCAGATAGACGATCACGTAGCCGATGGCGACGATCTGCGCGCCCTGAAGCACCGCCCAGCCGCCGACCAGCACGATCGCGATGAGCGCGGCGCCTGTGACGAGCAGCAGGATCACCGCCGCCTTGACGGCTTTCGACTCCGCCTTGTCCCGGTTCGGACGGAGCAGGACCGTGTCGGCCATCGAGGGCACAATATCCTCCAACAGACCGGACTGAGCGGATTCATCGCGGGCGTGCTGGAACCAGGTAGACAGGCCGGGTTTAGGTCCCGGTGCTCGAAAGAGCGTGGGGGTTCGATTCCCTCCGCCCGCAATCGAACGGATCTAAGAACAGTTCCAAGAAGTCCGAAAAGCACTGCAAATCGCGGGTCGGGCATGTCGTCCTTCCTGTTTAGTGAACACGGATCGCCGGTCGGTTCCGGCTCACTCAGTAAGGCGTTGCAGGCGTCTACTTGGGGCCGCCGGCCGCCTGCATCGCGGGGCCTGCTTCTGTTGACGCCGGTAGCTGTGGACCTGCGCGCGGGGATGCCCTTGGTGCCGCGCAACGGCAACTCAGGGCACGCGCCGGAACTCGCGGAGCAGCTCGAGCAACAGGTTGTCGAGGCCGGGTTCTGCGAGTAGGAGCGGCCAGTCAGGCTCGCCGCGCAGCTCACGCAGTCTGCGGAGCTTGGCGGCGAAGTCGACGAAGGCGGCCTTGTACGCCGGATCCGGCTTGAGCGGCGAGAAGCGGCCGCGGCGCTGAAAGGCGACATGCAGCTTCCAAGCCTGGGTGGGAGTTAGCTTCCCATGGGCGGCGGCCGCGGCGAGCAGCGTGGCGACATACACGTGCGCGACCCTGTCCTCGGTTGCGGCGCCACGGCCCTGCTCGTCGTCAAGCACGGCCGTCCAGCCATATCGCCTGCACGCGGCTACGACCTCGGCCTCACCCTGGTTCTCCGGCGGGCCTTTCCCGAAGCGCCGGAGGAGCTCGGCGATGAACTCAGCGTCGTCGGGATGCGAGGGCACCCAGTAGAGCCAGGGCGCGCCGATCGTCGGGGAGTTCTGCTTCGGGCGCTTGGCAGCTTGAGTTCGATCACTGCAAGCGGCGCGTAGGCGACCGGCCCGACCACTCAGCCAGCAGATCGAGTTTGTCGGCGTCGTTGAAGTCGATCAGAGGGCCTGCGTCGAAGCAGACAAAGCGGGCGCCGGTCTGCGGCGCGCCCTCGCCGAGCGGCGGGGCCATCGCCTACGAGAGCTCCTTGAGGAGCTTCTGCGCCGCGGCGCGGTCGTACTCGGGCAGTTCGGGCTGCGTGATGCCGTGGCGCTCGCGGTACGCCTCCGCGTCCGCGGTGCTTAGCCGCATCATCTCCGCGAAGCGGATGTCGGATATGTGGCGGTGCTTCCAGAGCGTGACGACCCGGTCGACGTAGTCGGACGGCAGGGGGTGCTTCGCGGGGAATAGCTTGGCCTCGTCGATGCCTGCTTCGCTCAACATCCACTCGACGTTGCCCTTGCCAGCTTCGAGCAGCCTGAGGCGGTTAGGCTCGTTGATCAGCTTCGCACTTTTCAGCTGGTTGACGGTCGCCTCGTACGAGAGGCCGAAGTCGCCCATCAGCGAAGCGACGTCTTCCGCGGACACCTCCTTGTTGCGCTTGTCTCCGAGCCGTTCGGTGATGCCTGCAGCGGGCGCCAGGAAGGTGCCTGCGAACGCGTTCGCGGCCTTCTCGAGCGGATCATTCGTGCGCGCGAGGACGTCGTCATCGCGGATCACGAGGTTCCGCTGCGTGTGACGGTGCATCTCGTGGTGGCCGAGCTCGTGCGCCGCGGTGAACCGCTGCCGCGAGACGCGGTTCGCGGTGTTGATGATGATCAGCGCGCGACCGTCCTTGTTCAGGTACCGGCCGTCGCCGCCCTCGTCACCGAAGTCTTCGAGAGCGAGAGCGACGCCGACCCGCCGGATGACTTCCCAGACGTTCACAGGCCCGTCGCTCAGCCGCAGACGATGCCGCAGTGCAAGTGCGGCGTCCTCCCCCTGCCGCCACGGCGGAGGCGTAAGACGGGGCTCACCATCCATGGCGGGTGACTTCGCGCTCGGCGAACTCCATGTCGGACAGGAGCTCGAGGCCCCAGTCGGTCATGTGGTCTCGGCCACCTCCGCCGCGCGCTAGCGCAAGCACCTCACCGCGCGCCTCGTCGAAGAAGGCGTCCATGGGGACCTCGAGGGCCTCCGAGAAGCGCCGCAGCTCGAGGCTGTCGACCTTGCGCGCTCCGGACTCGACTTTGTTCACCTGGGAACGGTTGCCGAGGCCAACGGCAAGGGCCAGCTCCTCCTGGGACATGCCCAGACGCTCCCGTTCCTCGCGGATGCGCTTGCCGACGATGTTCTCCACAACAGTCCCCTCTCGTTCGAAGTCTCCAAGAGCAACATACTCTCGAAACTGTGTTGCCAGACTAGCAACATCGGAGGACGTCCTTCGTCGGGACGTAGAAGATCAGGGCTGCGCGGCTGTCGCGCCACGTCGTGTAACCGAACAGCTGATCGAATGCCTCGTGCAGCGCCTTCGGGCCGTGCCACCACTTGCACTCGCCGATGAAGGCGTTGCGGTCGTGGACGCGGATGAGGAGGTCGGTCTTGCCGTTCCGATTGAAGGCCTCCGCGTATATGGCCCCGACGTAGTGAGTGTTGAGGGTGACGAGCATGTGGTCCCGGAGCGTCTCCTCGGGCGCACCGGCGAACGAGCCGGGGGAGCGCTCGAGTCCGCGGCCGACACTGCGAATGACCTCAAGGATGTGGTCGTAGAGCTCATCGAGCTGGGGTTCAAGGTCCTTGGCCTTCGGCGGAGCGCCTTGCGCGGCTTTGGCCGGGGTGGCGCGCTGCCGAAGCGGAGGGGCCTCGAACGCCTTCGGCGCGTCGGCGGTTCGCCTTACTGGCATTGACAACTGCCCGAGGAACTCGCGCTCCTTGAGGATCTCCTGGCGCCGTTTCTCTCATCGAGTAGGTCACGCCCGGCACATTCGTGCAGTCGACCTTGACGCGGCCGTGCTGCAATAGCTCGGCACCGTCGATGTCCACGCTGGGCGCCTCAACCTCGAGCTCCTTCGCCAGCTCTCGTGACCAGGTCTCGGCGTCCGCCTCAAGCACGTCATCCTCAGATGCACTGCGGATCGCGACGGCCACTTGGTTGCGGACGTTCTCGAACCGCTGCTCGCGCGCGGGATGGTCACCGAAGAGGCGCGTCCTCGACGTGACGAAGTACTCGTCCACAGTCGGGACCATAAGCACCGGCTCGGCCAGCGGACCGCCTTGACTTCAGGCAATCTCGACGGACCATTGGATGGTCGTCCGCTGACCCTGAAATGATCTGGTCTGTACCCCTAGATAACCGGTCGACACGTCAGCGCGCGGCGGAAGCGTCGCGTGTGTGAAACCCCGCTGAGCACGTGTGTGGCAAGGTTCGCGTTCGACCTGCCGCGTTAGGTTCTAGGCAGGACCGTTCGACTTCTTAAGTCTGTCCCAATCATGGACGCCGATCAGGTTCTCGCCTTCCGGCTGGCCCGCTTGGGGCTGGCCGTTCGGGGCGCGCGCGGTGTCGCTGAAGCGGCGGCCTGCCCCGCCTCGGACTTCACCCGCGACGCGGCGCTGCTGGCGCTGGCGGCGCGGGCCGAGGGCCTCTCCCGAGCGGCCTACCATCGCGCGGTTGACGCCGGCGACCTCGTCGTCGCCCACGTCGTTCGCGGAGCCATCCATGCGCTCGCGCCCGGCGACCTCGCGCTCTACGGGCGCGCCTTGATCGCCCGCGACGACGGCGAGCTCACCGCGCAACTCGGCCAGCAGGTCCGGCGTCTCGCCGCCGAGAAGGGATTCGCCCCCGGCGAGGCGCTCGAGGAGGTGGCGACGGCCACCAAGGATGGGCTGGCGAACGGCCGGGCGCTCGACAAGAACGAGCTGCACGAGGAGCTGAGAAAGCGCGTCCGCGCCGACCTGATGCCCTGGTGTCGGGGCTGTGGGAGCTACCACGTCGCTCCCATGCTATGGCGCTATGCGACGGTGAAAGCGGGCGTTCGGCTCGACTCCGAGCGCCGCTACACGATGGGCAAGCCGGGCCGGACGCCGGCCGCGAGCGAGGCCGTTCGCCGCTTCCTCGGCTTCTACGGCCCAGCCAAGCCCGGCGACTTCGCCGACTGGGCCGGGCTCGCAAAGCCCCATGCCCAGCGCCTCTGGGACGAGGCGGCGGGCGACCTCTCGGAGGTGCAGGTCGGCAAGCGCGAGGGATGGCTCATGAGGGAGGACATGGGCGCGCTTCGGTCGCCACGCGCCGCGCGGGGCATTCGCCTGATACCGCCGGGCGACCCCTATCTGCAGAAGCCCAACCGGCCGCTGCTGGCCCCGGATCCCGAGCTGCGCAAGCGGCTGTTCCGGCCCGTGGCGAGCCCCGGAGTGGTGTTGAGGGACGGCCGCCTGACCGGCCTATGGCGGATCAAGGCGAAGGGTAAGAAGGCCGAGGTCACCGTCGAGAAGCTCGGCCGTCTCCCGCGCGACGACCTCGAGGAGCAGGCCCAGCGCGTGGCGGAGCTGCGCGGGGCCGCCGAAGCCGCGCTCGTTATCGCCTGACGGCAACGCGGAGGCAGTCCCGCATCGGTCGGGACGAGACCATCGTTCGGCGTGTCCCTAGAATCGACTTTCCTGGGGTAGTAGCTCAACTGGTAGAGCAGCGGCCTCCAAAGCCGCAGGTTCCGGGTTCGAGTCCTGGCTGCCCCGCTCGGCCGGCTATGGCATGCTGTTCTCCGCGCTGGCTAGGATCCTGGGACCAGCACCCGCGGGCGTGGTGTAACGGTTGCACAAGAGCCTTCCAAGCTCTTAGTACGGGTTCGACTCCCGTCGCCCGCTTCAGCATTACCGCCGAAATCCGTGCGTCGATCACACCTTGGCTTGTAATCAAGGTAACCGTGACGGTAACGAAAGTTGGCGCAAGCGCTTGAGCGCGCGACAGGGATTTGTCCCCTCTACCGAGCCAGATCGATTACCTGGTTTGACGCCGTGCTCGGCTAAGCCAATCGACGCATGCGACGATGAGGGCGGCGGCATCAGCTTCTAGCAGGCTGGTGCATCGCCTCCGTGAACGTCATCAGAGTCCCGGGGGACGTAGATGTGTCGAAGCCTTGGTTGGGTTGGGGGTCACCAGCATTCAGAGAGGCCATGGTTTGTTGCTGTCTAGGTCCTTCGCGCCGAGCCGAGCGAGCGCTGCTTCGGCTGATCGCGTGGAGGAGCTCGGCGACGCTGGTGCGAACGTTGGTCAGACGAGGCCGCTGAGTTGTCGGTCGCGGTCGACGATCTGCCAGTCGTAGTGCCAGCGGCTGGCGTCGGGGTCATAGCGCCACGCGTGGGTGTCGAGCGCGTCGATCCACCATTGCACCGTTTCTCCGAATGAGGCTGCGGAGGGTTGGTAGAAGTTTTGTCGGGCGCCGTAGTTGACGGCGTACATGGGGCTTGGCTGGCCGTCGGGTACTGAGCAGTCGCAGGCGATCGTGGTGCCGGCGCCGTTGGTGGTGATCGGCAGCCAGCCGGGTTGCCACCACCAGTCCGCCGTTGCGCGTTCGGTCCCGGAAGCGAAAGTGGCGGCATCGGCGGCCGCGTCGGCCGCGGTCGCTCGCATGCTTCGGTAGAGCTCGACTACCTTGACCGGCTCTGCGTAATGTCGTCCCGGGCCGACAGAGCCATCGTTGGGCTGCTCGATGGCGTCCAAGGGGACGCCGCCGCTCCAGGCCCACCACGTGCGCGCCTCGGTCGAAGGCCGCAGCCCGGTTGGTTCGAATGCTGCATCGAGCTGCGCGTCATCGAGGCCGGGCGACAGCAGTTCCACGACGGGTGCTTTTTGCTCGACCAGTCGGAGTCGCCGCTCGTCTAAGAGTTCGAACGACAGCAACGGCACCGTGTGGGGCACTGGCTCGCTCACAGACCGCTTTCTTAGCAGACTCGCAGCGTCGGGATGTTTGCTTGTGGGTGGATCGGGATGGCGAGGAAGGGCTCTGCGTTGGCCAGGCCGCAGGCGACGACGAAGTTGCCGTACCTCGAACCTTGCAGTTGATTATCCGCTTTGGAGATGGCCTTGAGATCGGGTGCCGGAGAGGCGTTGGGGCCGCCTTGGAGTGTGGCGAAGAAGGGGTATTCGTCGCATTGCTGGGTCAGCGTGTCCGGGGGCGGGTTGCATAGGTTGGTCTGCCAGCCCGCGCCGGGCTTGTTTGGTCCTTCGTAGTTGAGCGCTATCCAGCTTGGTGTTTGGGTGAGCCCTTCGAGGTCGTGTTGGGTGGCTTCGGGCACGTCGGACCCGGAGGCGAATATTGGTAGCGAGCCGCATTTCTGGGCGGCGTTTAGCGCTGCCCGGGCGACCAGCCAGAGGCAGGTACGCGCGAGCGTGTCGGCCTGCTTCTGGGTCAGTGCGGAATTGCGTTCCAATAGGTCCTCGGCGAGCGTGGCGACGGCTGAGCCGACGGGCAGCACGGGCGGTACTCGCACGGGGTCGGGTACGGGGTTGTTGGGGTATTGCGTCGGGGTGTCGGTCTGGGCGTCGAGGCCGCGGTGGTAGAGCAGCCAGATCACCTGGCTTGAGCCCGCGACCGCGCCGATCGCGGCGAGCGTCGCTAGCAGCGACTTGCCTGACGTGCGCGCTGCGTCGCAGGCAAGCCACTGATCGGTGACCGAGCTCTGCGCGACGTGGGTGCCGGGCATCGTCAGCACCGCGTCGCAAACACCGCTCACTCCGAGCGGGGCGAGCATCTGGGAGAGGTCGCCAAGGTCCGCGTCATAGGATGTCGGCGGCTCCGGGTCGTCCGGGCCGACCGTGTAGAGCGGGCTGCGGCCGAACACGTGGCCATCGATGTCCTCGACCGTGGCCCTGTAGGACTCGCCCTCCGTAAGCCAGCTGGTGCTGCACTGCTCGCTGCCCATAAAGCAGGTGTATTCCACGTCGCCGTCGGCCTCGCGGAACATGATCCGCAGCGGCCCAACCAGCTCCTCGGCTACGGTCGCGGTCGCGTAGCGGCCCAGGTTCTGGTCATAGGCGGAGAAGGTGAGCGTCACCGGCCAGGTCCGGCGCCGGATATCGACCTGCACCTGGCTCGACACCGCGCCGGCGGGCATCCCGCTGCGGACCAGCTTCGCCTCATAGTTCTGCGGCTCGGGATCGATGTTCAGCTCTATGTCCCAATAGTTCTCATAGGTCGTGCACTGCGTGCCGCTGGTGCAGCGATACAGCTCCGCGCCGCTGTCCGCGTCGTAGATCGCGATGTCCTACGGCATGTTGTTCGCATCGCGGTTAGATGTCGCCGTCAGCGCCGTGGTGTCATACCAACGCACACTCGCCGGATTCGCCGCAAGCGACACCGACAGCTCGGCTGGCAACACCGTCACCGTCTCGGTCGCCGATTGAGGACCCGGCTCTATGGCTCCACCGGCGCCGACATACCAAAGCTGGGCGTAGAAGTGGTGCTGCTGAGGATCGGCCTGTTCGTCCCAATCCGCCTGAAAATACCGGTTACACGAGTACGTCCCCGTGCCGACGCTGCACCAACTCATCTGCTCGCCCGTGTCGGCGTCCTCGATACTCACCCATGGATACGTCACCGGATCCTGCGTGACCTGCGCAGTCAACTGCGCCACCTCAGGAATCCGCACCTCAGCCGGAGCCGAAAGCGAAAGATCGACCGCCGACGCCGACGCCGACACACCACCAAACACAACCACAAACGACACAACGGCCAGCAACAACCTTCGACCGCCCCTCAATCGGGGCGAAGGGCATAGCGAGCCTTTCTCTGCGACAGTGACACGACGATCGACCGAGGTGTTAAACATAGCCCGCGAGCCTATTCGGTCAATCGAGGAGGTCAAGTTAGCTAGACGAACTTATGACTAGCTTTGAAACGCCCCTGAGTACCCATAGGCGCTAGGGTCGCGTCTTGAGCTTCTGGCTAAGCCGTGTGCAAGGAGATCCGCCAGGTTCACAAACAAGGAGCCGTGCCCGCCGCAGCTACGGCTGGGTGCTCCGAGGAAAACTCCAATCCAGCCTTCGGCGATAACAAGCCCACCGAGGCATCCGCGAACCCGCGTCGTTACCGCGAGTGAGTCGACGGCTCACACCCGTTGTTAGCGTCGTCGTCGCACGATCCGGCTCACGCGCGACTCGCTCAGGTCGAATACGTCTCCGATATCCGCGAGCGGAAGTCCGCCTGCGGCGGCCTTGCGGATCGCTTCGTCGCGGTCGCGTCGGATCTCTTGACCTTTCGCCTTATGCGCGTGCTGACGGCGCTTAATGTCGGACGCGGCTTGGGCGAGTTCATCCCGCACGTCAGAGGGTCGGGGTTTACGCGGACGGCCGATCCCGAAATCATGGCGCGTAATTACCTGACGCAGGCGTCAGGTAATTGGTACCCTGCCTGTATCCAGACGCAGTGGCCCCCGGCCGAGCGACCGGCCGGGGGCCTGACACGAGACCCCGGGAGGTCCCATGCCTGAGCAGCATCGCACGAGCGGCGCGCCGACGACGCTTCGCGTAGAGAGTCGGCACGCGCGGTTCCTTCGAAGGCACTTCTGCGCCGGCGTTGGCGGCTACCTCGAAGCCCTTACCAAGCATTCCGAACGGATAGGCGACCCGAATCGTATGCGGTCCGACGTGAAGACCTTGGAGCGGATTATCGACGGCATCAACCGCGGCGAAATC
>Ga0187894_10002639_pt1 | contig 21161 bp, 16 predicted proteins | sample GBC1701081metaG_FD_136650 | JGI IMG/M metagenome (GOLD analysis project Ga0187894, IMG submission 136650) | White microbial mat communities from a lava cave in the Kipuka Kanohina Cave System on the Island of Hawaii, USA - GBC170108-1 metaG ...
ATGCAGCCTCGAAGACACGCTCGCCGGCCGCTTCGGCCTCGCGGAAAAACAGCGTCTCATGAAGATGTTCCGCGACAACTGGATGACCGAAAGAGACTGGGACATCATCGCGAGCTTCGACTTCAACGTCGTGCGCGTGCCCTTCATCTATAGTCTGCTTGAGGATGACGCCAACCCGTTCACGTTGCGCGCCGACGCCTGGGACTATCTCGACGAGGCGATCGCCCAGGCCGAAGCGCGCCGTATGTATGTGATCCTGGACCTGCACGGCGCGGCCGGCAGCCAAGGCCGGGAGCACCATTCCGGCTGTGCCGGCCGCAACTGGTTCTGGGACGGCGGCAACGGCCAGCCGGCTTCCTACTACCAGGACCGCACCATATGGCTGTGGCAGCAGATCGCCGCGCGCTACAAGGGGCGCCGGTCGGTAGCCGCATACGGGCTTCTCAACGAGCCCTGGGGCACCGATGCGAAGACCCTGGCCGCGTTCATCAACCGGCTGTACTCGGCGGTCCGTAAGGTCGATCGGGACCACATCATCGTCCTGCCCGGACACAACTCCGGAATCGACGCCTACGGCGACCCGGCGGCGCGGGGCCAGACCAACGTGGCGTTCGAGATGCACTTCTACCCCGGCCTGTTCGGCTGGGGTCAGATCGGCTATTACGTGCACCGCGACTGGCTGCAGTGCGGCCCCACCGGCACCACGGGCGTCTGCGAATGGCGTGACCGCCTGCGGGCCTTGAATACGCCGTTCCTGATCGGCGAGATGCAACCCTGGGTCGGACAGGGTGATCGGGGCGGCGAGATCGCGCGGGCCAGCTACGACACGTACGGCAGCTTCGGCTGGGCCACGACGGCCTGGAGCTACAAGGTCATTACCACGAGCGGGGGACAGGGGGCCGGCACCTGGGGCATGGTCACGAACGTCAGCACGCAAGAGACGCTGGTGCGCGCCAACACTTGGGACTGCAACGACTGGGACTCGACCTTCGCGAACGCGTGTGCGGAGAGGAACACCTCGGTCCGGGTCGGCGGCGACGGCACCCCGCGCACCCTGTACCTGGTCGTCAAGTCCGGAGCCTGTTGCGGCGGCGCGCTCGACGTCGTATATGACGAGATCAGCCTCAAGGACGACGTCACCGGCGCCGAGATGATCGTGAACGGAGGCTTCGGTTCCGCCGCCGGTTGGACGCATTGGAACATCGCCGGCACTCAGACGTTCGACTTCAACGACACCGCGAACGTCCCGACCGGAGGCGCGGGCGGCGGCTACCGTGTGACCGGTCCGGACTTCAACAACGGCGGCATCTATCAAGCCATCACCCTGCAATCGGGACGGACCTATACCCTGAGCGGGGTCTTCAAGGACGTCGGCAGCGCGCCCTTCTCGTCCTGGGCCGAGATCTACCTGGTGGCCGATCAGCCCGTGCCCGGCGTCGACATCACGGGCAGCGCCGTGCCGAACCTCAACTTCGCCACCGCCTCGCTGGCCCAGATCGAGAGCCTGTTCCAGTTCTTCGGGACGGTCGAGTACGACGTGCACCTGGGTCTGCAGCAGTGGATGACGACGAGGAAACGACCGGCCGTCTTCCGCGATCTGCCGGCTCCGCCGACCGGCCTCACGGTGGTGGACAACGGCAGCAGCGCCTTCCTGTCGTGGGATCCGAACTCGGAGCATCGGCTGGCCGGCTACCGGCTCTACCGCGGGCGAGTGCTCGGGAACTATACGCGGCTGGTCGAATTGGGCGCCAGCCCCCTTACCTACACCGACAACACGGTCATCGACGGGTTGGGTTACCACTACGTGATTGCCGCCTTCGACGATGAAGACGAGAGCTTCTTCAGCAACGTCGCGTCGCTCCCGGGCGACCCGCTGTTGATACCCGGCCGGATCGAAGCGGAGTTCTTCGACAACGGATTCGGAGTGCAGTTCGAGAACACCAGCGACGCGGGCGGAGGCCTCAACGTCGCCTTCCTGGATCCCGGCGACTGGTTCGAATACACCGTCGACGTCCAGGCGGCGGGTGCCTACACCATCGAGTATCGGGTGGCCAGCGCGGTGGGCAGCACAGGCTTCCAGTTGCTGTTCGACGGTGCCGTGGTCGATGCGCAGGCGGTACCGAATACCACCGGCTGGCAGACGTGGCAGACGATCGTGTCCGCCCCGGTGACCCTCACGCCCGGCAGACACACCCTGCGCTTCAACGTCGTCCAGGGCAGTTGGAACATGAACTGGATCCGGTTTGTGGCCAACTGATCTACTAGTTCCCGGATTTGTCGCTCGACGCGACGAATCCGGGAACACGAAGTTGAGAGTCGAGAGTCAAGATCAAGACCGGCACAAGCAAGAGACTGCAAAATCAAAAAGTGCGACGGTGACGACCACACCGCCCCGAGTGCTGCGTCTCGTGCAACAACACAGTGGTCGCAGGGACTGCCGCTTCTTCGACGGTAGTGTCCTGCTGCCCGCATGGAGGCACAGCATGTTTCGCTGGGCGGGATTTCCTTGAGGGGCCTGAGGGGCCTCACTTCGCGCTGCCCCCCGGTTGCCTCCTCCCATGGCCTCCGGAACCAAAGGTCGCAGGGTTCCCAAACGACGCTACGACGGGTCGATGCCGACCTTTTCCTACATGCGCCGCGATTGGAACAGCACCGCCGGGCCTACTTGCGGCCCACGACCATCGAGTCGGGACCGACCAGCGGTGTGACGCTTGTGGACGAGAAGCCGGCTTCCTCCATCCATGCCGAACAATCCGCGCCGGTATAGTCGAAGCCGCCCGGCGTCTCGATCAGCATGTTGAGGCTCATCATCAATCCGAACGCGTTCTTCGAGCGGTCGTCGTCGATGATCGCCTCGTAGACGATCAGCACGCCGCCCTTTGGAATCGCGTCGAAGGCCTTGGCGATCAGCATCCTCTTGGTCGGAAGATCCCAATCGTGCAAGATGTGGCCCATCATCACGACGTCGGCTTCGGGCAGCGGATCGTCGAAGAAGTCACCGCCGACGAAGCGGACGCGATCGGCGACGCCGACCTGCGTGGTATAGGCTTCGAAGATGGGCGCCACGGCAGGCAGATCGAAGCCGATACCCCGAAGCGCCGGATGGGCCAGCGCGACCTGCGACGCCAGATCGCCCTGGGCCGTGCCGACATCGACGAACGTGCGGTAGTCCTTCCACGGGAAGATGCGGGCGATCGCCATGTTGGCGCCGCGGCTGATGCCGGTCATCGCCGCGAGAAACTGCTGCAGGCGCGCTGGGTCGCCGTACAGCGTCTGGAAGAGTCCCGGACCGCCGCCTTTGAGCTCGTTCTGCGGAAGGCCCGTACGCAACGCCTCGGTCAGATGTCCCCAGAACGGGTAGAGGCGATGGTTCGCCATCTCCAGGACGCCCCCGATGTACGACGGTTTCGCGCGATCCAGGAACAGGCCTGTTTCGACGGTATTGGCGTAGCGGTCGCCCTCGCGCGTGAGGAATCCGAGCGCGACGAGCGTGTCAAGGAAATCGCGCGCCGAGCGTGGATGCAGTCCCATCCGTGTCGTGAGACGCTCGAACGGCTCTGGGCCGTGTGACAGTTCCGTGAAGATGCCAATCTCGATCGCGCTCAGGAGCGTTTTGGCCGGCCAGAAGGCCAAGCCGGTCTGCAGAATCTTCTCTGGTGTCGGTTCAACCTGCATCGCGTCTCCATCTCCGCCCTCCGCACGAGATGCCCTCGTGCTGTCCAAGGACGAGTCAGTCTATCGCGGTCACTTCGATCTAGTCGTGGTCATACTGGCGGACAGTAGCTTCGCCATGGACGAATACCAGTCGGCTGGATCGGATCGGACGTTTGGCCGCGGCTTTGGCCGTCAGTCGCGCGTTGGTCATCCGCCTGCGAATACTGAACCGTAGTGGACTCAAAGCAAGAGTGCAAGTCCTCCTTCTGCGTCGTTTGCGCGTTAGGCTCCGGCGAATGAACCCGTTCCCCTTCTGAGCGCGTAGCCCCGCTTGCCTGAAACGGATATACGCCCTCGGCTCCCTGCTCAGAGGCGTTTTTGGCGGCTGTCAGCTTTTCAGGTGGTTCGGAATTCGCCTTTCAAAGGCACGTTCCACAAGACTGACGGCCCCGCTGGGGACGCCAGGTTCTTGTGGTACGAAGTCTGCCGCGAACTCACCGAACGCACCTGATCCCCGAAAGCGGTAGTAGCGTCCCAAGCGATCGTTGTGGTCGCATGCCGGCTGGGTGACGCGGACCTGTGGCAAGAGCGCAGTGCCCTGGCCGCTGCCGTCGCACAAGTCCCCCGGCAATCGCTGATCCGCGCCGTCAGCGTCCGCTTCAACGTGGTCGGTCCGCCGCTGACGGACGCCAAGACGCCAAGACTGGTCCTGATGCGAACCGTCAGCGCGGACGTCGCTCGCCCATCACTTCGCATGATTGCCAGCACTGCCACCGCTCATCACGCACCAAGATCTTCGCAGGCTGTGTACTGTTCCCGATAGTCGAAGAAGTAGTCCGCCTCACGTTGACGAATGAGGTCATTCCGGGTGATCGACGGCATCAGGCATCCATGCGGCGCTTTTTCAATCAGGGCCAAGAAACAACTGTTTGCTGGACCTGGATTGTCGCCGATCAGGCCGCGAGATCACCAAGAATCGGAGGAGAAAGCGTGGTCTGCTGTATGGAAGCTCTCTGAACTCTGAGGCCAGCGCTTCACCGCCGACTGCTGACGCCGAGAATCCCGGCCGTCTCCTCGACGCTGAGCGCTTATGCCGCCTGCGAATCAGAGGACGATGCGAAGTCGCGCGTCGGTCGCCTGGAGGCGTTCGATTTCGTCAGGACGTCGTGACTCACCGATCTGCGCCTTCGTCTTTCGTTGTAGCTGCCCGAAAGCTCAGAAAGGGATGCGGGCGTGGCGGCCACTACCGCGCAACGTCTTCGGGAGAACCGCCTATTCGGCTCGACCGGTCCCGCACCCCTTTTCTGGTTCTCGTGAACGCTCCCGGATCGTTAGCAGGTCAGGCCGCTGATCCGGCACCAGGAGCAGGTGACGCCGACGCAGCCGCCGACGCACCCGGGGAAGTTGTTGTAGCACTCGCTGCAGGAGCTGACGCGACTCACCGACTCGTTGCTGCAGCAGTTCCACGTCCAGGTACAGACGCAGCCGCTGCAGGAGCCCGAGTTCGCCCGGCACAGCACGCAGCACCGACACGCGCTCACGAGTCCCTCGGTGTTGGGGGCGAAGCCGAGCACGGACGCCACCAGGGCGGCAGATGCCGCGGCCAGCTTCCCGAGGAAACCGCGCCGGCCGACGGTGTTGTCAATCTTCTCCACCAACTTCTTGAGTTCCTCAGACATACCACCTCCTGGCGCGACGCATGGGAGCGCGCGCGCGAAATCGCGCCGGTGGTACGTCAGCCGCGGCTCATGCTGAGCATGCCACCGGACGACAATGAATTGATACCTGCATCGTGTCACTCGAAGGCATCACGCTCATCGGACGGACGGTCCGGTGTTCGATGACGTGAGGCACGTCACATCGCGTCCAGCAGGACTTGCTCATCAGCCTCCGTGATGAAGTCCTCGCGATAGTGGAAGCCTGGAGGCCGATCCGACTCGAAGAGCCGTGGCGACCCGGCCATGATCCAGTGTCCCACGACACGCACCCGCGATCAGCGCCGAGTTCCAAGGTCCGGTGTGATGGGCGCGACGCCTCGGACACACTGAAGACTGGCCAGCGTTGCGGACATTCGGTCGGGACGGCGGGATGGTCGATTCCGCGCGCATCAGCCTCCCGCTTTGACTCGGCTGGAACGCATCTCCAGCATTACGCGCGGGACCTGCGTTGCGCTGAGATCAACTCGTCGTTCTATCGACCGCATGCCACAGCCACCTACGCGAAATGGCGCGACAGCACTCCCTCCGGAATCTCCGTTCGCCGTCAAGGTGCCTCGCACGGATCACATATGAGCTGAAGCTGGCGAACGCGCGGGAACCGTTCGTTGCGTCTCTGGCTCAGACCGACGGCCTGGCCGAGAAGAGAGGGCCACTCCTCGTGCAGTTGCCGCCGTCCCTGTCGTTTGATGCCTCGCTGGTCACGCCATTTCTCGAGACCGTGCGACATCTGGAACGAGGGGCCCGTGGTCCGCGAGCCGAGGCATGCGACGTGGTTCTCGCCACAGGTGGCCGCTCTTCTCGAGGAATACGGCATCTCACGCGTCGCGGCGGATCCGCCACCGGTGCCGGCAGCGGCCGTCTCGGGGGGCTGGCCGCGCCTCGCCTATTTTCGCCTGCACGGCTCACCACGGACGTCCTGGTCGAGATATGACGAGACCTACATTGCCATGCTGGCGGTGACCGTCCGCAGCATGCACGACCGCCAAGGCGGTGTGGTGCGTCTTCGACAACACGGCCAGCGGCGCCACCATCGAGACGCCTGGGAGTTGCGGGAGCGCGCGACCAGCGGCTGATCGCCGCGATCGCGCGAACGTGCCAGACGTAATCAAGGGACCTGTTCGCCTCCGCGTTGTGCTATGAACGGACTGAGCATCGACGGGGCGCTCCCTGCGAATGTGGTCAACGGAGAACGTTCATGCCATTCAAGAGCCAGGCGCAACGACGAAAGTTCGCACAGCTCCTTGTGGAAGGGAAGATTTCGAACGAGACCTTCGAGGAATGAACCACGAGACCGGAGGCAAGAAGCTGCCGGAGCGCGTGAAGGCGCAGGCACCAGCATCAAGGAAAGCCAAGTCGGCGCGGACATCACGAGTCGCGAAAAAACGATGACGCGCGATCACGTCAGCGGCCTGTTCCAAGACTTCGCCAGGACCAAGACCCGCGATGCCGAGTCCGCTCGTATCGAGCCGTTGTCCACGGTCCTCGATCGGTGCGCCGCCTGGCCACAGACACGCGCCATTGGTAACGCGTGGAGTGCGATGCACTACGGCGGCGACTTCTGCCTGGTCGATCAGCGCCCAGACGGCATCGCGCTTTTAAGTCGGTCGGCTTACGGGTTGGTTGAATAAGTCTCCTTCGATGCTCGAAGAAAGTCGACGGGCGCTTGGTGGCGTGCCCGTCGTTGTCCGTTGCTGGGGAGCAGTTGCCCACCAAGCGCCCCGCGGTGAACATTACGCGGCCGTTCGAAGGCCGCCGGACTGATCTGGCCGAGCGTCGAATGCCGGCGCCGTGGCCCCGATCCTGACGAGCGTACAAACATCGTGTTCTGACTCGTCTGAACATCGACAGTGGTGAAGTCATCCATCAATCTTCACGCCGCTTAACCTCCAATCCAGCGAAACGAACCCGCAGCGGGCCGATCGGGGGAGGGCCTCCGTCACAACTGACCTGTCGTAGCCCCAGCCCTGCCGCGGCCGAGAATCATTTCGCCGCCCGCTCGCTGTGACGCCGTCAGGTGATTGGTCTTCATCGCCTTGGCTGACGCGGGCCTCAGCGGGGGCTGTCCCCGATGCCGGCCGTCGGCGAGCCACATGCGCGCAAGCGCGAGATAGTCGTCGACCGTCGATACCAACCCGGCAGCGCCGTGTGCACACGTGGGCGGCCGGCTCCACGTTCCGGTCGCCGGCTCATCGAAGAGGACGAGCCTATCGCCTTCGCGGCGATAGGCGTGCGCCAGCCGTTCGATCTTGGCCGGTGGCACGAAGTACGCGGTGTCCTTCATCCCCAGCGGCCGAAAGATTCGCTCTTCGCACAAGCGCGACAACGACTGGCCCGACGCCCTCGCCACGAGGCCCCCCTGGATGTTCGGAGCCCGTCCCGTACCACCAGTCTTCCCCCGGCTGCGCAAGGAGCGGCAGGCCACTGAGCCTCTGCATCCAGGCGTCACCGTCCAACGGCAGCGCCCGGTCCGGTGGGCCGAAGATGCCGCGATCGGCGATCGCCTTCTGAATCGGATGGCGTCCGGGCGGCGCCAGCAGCAGCCCGAGCCCAGACGAGCATCATGACCGCGGTCGCGGTGACAGGCTTGGTCATCGAGGCCATCCGGAAGATCGTGTCGCGGCGCATGTCAGCGCCGTCGCCGAACGCCATCTTGCCGAGTACGACTGTCTCACCATCGGGTCCGTGGGCCACGAGGCCGACCATGCCCGGCGCGAAGCCCGGGTCAACGTGGCGTTCCAGTCGAGCGCGAAGCTGTCGAAGACTCGTGGTGGCGAATCCTCGAGATTCTTTTCCTGGCGCAGCCCGTGACGAGAAGCGCCGCACATGCGGCGCCCCTGGCAAGCAGCGTGCGACGGTCGATTGCTTGTCGGCCATCTTACCGGTGCATCGTCTGCCTCCTTGTGAGCGGAAACCGCGAGATCGACGACGTCATGACCGTCTCACGCTCGCGCCCGGGGTGAGGAGAAGCTCGTCCAGTTGCGCGAACGTCTCGACCATCGCATCCGCCGCCCCGGTGCCGGCCGCGTCGAGAGCTTCCTTCGAGGAATAGAGCTCGTGCAGGACCAGCCACGTCTGGCCACCCTTCTCCTCGAATGTCACCGTGGTGACAGGACCACCCGCACCACCTTCCTCATTGGTCCACACGAGGCGCGAGTGCGGTGTCACTTCGAGGTACGTGCCGAAGAATGCCATCGCATCGGGTGCGAACTCGAGACGGTACTTGCCCCCGACACGAACATCCATCTCACAGGAAAGCAAGGACATGCCCATCGACTTCGGCGCCCACCACTGCCTGAACAGCTCGGGCGTGGTCCACGCCTCGAACACGATGCGGGCCGGGCCATTGAAAGTTCGGGTCACGACCAGCTCACGCTCGGACCTCCGCTCCACCGTCGTACGGTTCTTCATTGGCGTAGGCTCACTCACTCTTTTTGCGTCCATCAACCTTCTCCTTCCGTTTCAATTCCTCGACAACCTGGTCCAGCTCGTCGAACCGGGCGGCCCAGCGCTGGCGGTGCCTCTCGATCCATGCCGCCTCTTCATCCAGTCTGCGCAGGCCGAGCTTGCAGGTCCGCACGCGCCCGACCTTCTCCGTCATGACGAGCCCGGCTTGCTCCAGGACGCCGACGTGCTTCTTCATGCCCGTGAGGGTCATGTGAAACTTCTCGGCCAGGTCCGTGATCGACGCGTCGGCGCGTCCGAGCTGCTCCAGCACACCGCGTCGGGTGGCGTCCGAGAGCGCGGCGAACGAGGCGTCAAGACGGGATCTCAAATGCTGAACCATATGGCGCAGTATAGTAACGCACCGATTGGCGGCATGCAAGGCGAGGCCGAGCGCCCCACCCTGCCTCCGACGCCGCAGTGACGCGACGCTCGAACTCCGCAGGGCTGACCTGACCGAGCGTGGCGTGTCGGCGCCGCTGGTGATCGAACACCTCGATGTAAGCAACAGGGCCTCCTTGGCGTGGGCGTCGCTCTCACAGCGCTCGGCTTCTTCGCTCTTCACCGTCGAGAACCAGCGCTCCATGACCGCGTTGACGCCCCTATCTGTCAAGAAATGGCTGCAGAAGGACAAGAGGCTGGTGATGGAGGTGTTTGACGCGCGGCGTGATCCTTCATGATCGCACGGTAGATCTCACGTGCGACGAACCGCTTCAGCCAGCGGATGATGTCCTTCTTCGAGAGCCCCTCGGCCGTACGCCTGGTCACGTCGTCGATCGTGGGCTGATGCCAGCGCATCCGCACGGTCACGATTCGATAGAGCGCGGCGTTGGCCTGTCGGTGGCCGCCCCGAAAGAGCCGATGCCTGTTCGTGAGGCCCGTCGACGCCGGCACCGGACAGGCGCCACACAGCTTGGCGAAGGCCGCCTCAGACTTGAGGCGGGCGGGATTGTCGCCCCCGATGATCATCATCTCGGCCGCCGAGTCCGCCGCGATCCCGAAGGCCTCCTTCCGCGTCGGCACCGCGGCCTGGGTGATGGCTTCGAGGGCGACATCGTGACGCTCAACCTCGGTCGTCAGCGCCAGCCAGCGACGGGCCAACGCTCGGAGCGCATGCTGGAGCGAATCGGAGGGACTCTGCAGCGCTGTGGGGAGCCGCGCCGCACAGCGGGCAATCAGCTGGCGCTCGGTGAGAGGTTCGAGCACCTCACGCCATTCGGCCGGCGCATTCACCATCAGCGTCTTGAGCGTGATCATCGCGGCGCTTTGGGCCTTCACGGCGGTGTCTCGAGCGATCTTGATTTGGCGGACCATGTCTGCTGACCCGTCCGCCGATTTCGGAATCGCTGTGGAGATGCCGGCGAGGACGGACCGGGCCGCGGTCTCTGCGTCGAGGGGGGCACTCTTCCCGAGGTGGCGGCGCTTGCGTCGGTCGCAGTGGTTGACCTCGACCACCCGGATCGCTTGTCGGCGCACGAAGCTGGCCAGGCCGACGCCGGACGACCCGGTCCCCTCTATCCCGAAGGCCTCGACCGGCCCCCGTGTGCGAGCCCACGTTACCAGCGCAGCGTAGCCCGCTCGATCTGCGGTGACACTGCCAGGCCGACCGACAGATCAACGCCAGGACACGGAGTCGTTCATAGCAGGGGTCAGGCCGGTCTAGCAGCAACCTTATGATGCTCACAGTCATCGCAATGGCCCCGGCGGCTCATGCTGCACGTGATGCCGGGCGCGTCGAGGTGCGTGCGATCGTCCTCGCCCGCAGATGTGCAGCCCTGGTCGGAGTGATGCAGCAGCTCCGCCTCGGGGCACCGGCGCTTGAGCGCGTTGTCGAGCGCGCTGCGCGTGAGGTGGCGGTCATTCACGGCACTCAGCGCCCAGCCGACGATGAACCGGGAATGCCGATCCATGATGGCCGCCAGCTACCGCTTGGCGCTGCTGCCGATGCCGATGAGGAACTCCGTCATCTCGCCGACCCAGCGCTGATTCGGACGCTCGGCGACGAACGGTCGGTCGAGCACATGGCCGGCGATGGCTGATCGTGATCGCTCATCGTGGTCGAGTGGAACCGCTTCCGGACGCGGGCCTTGAGCCCCTCGGCCCGCATCAGCCGCACGACCCGCGTGCGACTGATAGGGATGCCTGCTCGAGGAGATCCGTGAGCCCCCGGGCTCCGGCGGTTGCCCTCGTGCGACGCTCGGATCAACACGCGCAGCTGGCGATCCCGCACCGCATGCGGCGACTCGGGCCGCTGCTGCCAGACATCGAAGCCCGCTCGCGGAGACCCAGAGGGCCCGACAGCACTCGGCGATGGGGTGTTCCGCCTTCTCCGCCGCGATCCAGGCAAACCTGATCGAGACCTCCGGAGAGAAGCGAATCATCATTGTGAGCGGTACCGCCGGCAGCGGCAAAAGCGTCGCGCTCGCGCGCATGGTTGCCGCAGCGAGAGCGTGCCACTGGTTCGAGATGATGCGTACGTCGACAGGGAACGGTGACGCGGTTGGAACAGGGCGGCGCGTAGACATTCAATCTACAGTCGTCTCGACAACGTCCGTGCGCACCATTACCATGAGCCGATCACGACATGCTCCTGCCGTCGCGTACAGCCCGCCGCAACGTGATGATGATTGGCTTCCCGATTCGTCATCGAGCTTGCCGCCGCAGATAAAACTGACGAAGGAGGCATGGCCGGCTGCGGCACGCAATCGCGGCTCGTTCTTGATGGTTCCTCGCCTCGTCGTAAGACCCGATGGATTCATCTTCCCTTCACTGAACGAGCCACTTGAGGCCGATTCCTCGACGACATCAGTTTTGTAACCGATCACCGTACATGTCGAACATGGACGTTCTGGACAAATCACCGCCATCCTCATGGTCCTTCCCTGACTTTACGAACATTGATCGCGCTCCACGATCGATTCGTGCGGCGCCTCTCTACACTCTCGATACACCATCTCCCTCGTCACCTTTCGAACAGTGCTGGCGCATTGTCTGTAACCGTTGGTGTTCGCTTCATCCTCTATCTTGAAATCAAGCCTGTAACACCCATCGTTACAGTGACAACGTCACCGCAACAAACAAAATATCGATTTAGCTGATCAGTGGCGGCGCGTTTTCTCGCTTCTTGGATAGCCGTCGAATCGCTTCTATCGACGGTCGCTCGTAGACACGTTCTCACAAGGGAGAAGATTGATGAAAACCACTTTCACGCGCGCGCTGGGCCGGTTTGGCGCTGGTGCTCATGAGCGCGTGGCCGTCTGTCTCGGCCGAACTGGTGGACGAGGAACTGCTCCGCATGTCCCGCGAGATCCCAGGGTTCGGCGGCATGTTCATCGACAACGCCGGAAGCCTCACGGTGTACATGCAGGATACGTCCCGCGCCCCCGAGGTGCGGATGCGTCTGGACCTTCAGGCGCTGGGACGCCGCATCCGCGTGGTGCCGGGCCAGTACAACTTTGAAGAGTTGTATCGGTGGCGCAGCGAGTTGAACGACGTCATGGCGGAACCGGGCGTCGTGTTTACCGACATCGACGAACGCCGCAACCGCGTCGTGATTGGTATCGATGAGAAAGCCGACCCCAGCACCTTCGCGCTCCTGGACAGCTTGCGGGCGGCGACGAGCGCGCCTCGAGAAGCGGTGATTGTTGAACGGGTCGCGCCGTTCCACAACCTCCAGACGCTGAGGCAGTCATTCCGTCCGATCCCCAATGGCGTCCAGATTGCGTTCGACAACTTCCTCTGCACGTTGGGCTACAACGCCATTCGCCAGGGCGTCCAGGGCTTCGTGACCAACTCACACTGCTCGACGGTCCAGGGCCAGATGAATAGCACGGTCTACTTCCAGCCGCTGCCCGGCACGCCGGCGATTGGGGTGGAAGCCGTCGATCCGCCGTTCCTCGCCGGTGGCCAGTGCCCTCCCGGACGCCTGTGCCGCTTCAGCGATACGCTGTTCGCGCGGTATAACAGCCCGGCTCTGGCCCAGAATTGGATGGTCGCGAGACCCACCGCCCTCGGATCGATCACGGTCAACCCCGCGGCGCCCCGCTGGACCGTCGCGGCCGTTGGCGGCGTCGCGGCCGGCGCGGTCGTCAACAAGGTCGGCCGCACGACGGGCTGGTCGCAGGGGGCGGTGATCGCGTCGTGCGTCAATGTGAACGCCGCCGGCACGACCTTCACGCTGCTGTGCCAGAACGTCGTCAACGCCGCCGTCGGCGGCGGCGATAGCGGATCACCGGTGTTCACGCTTCAGCAAAACCCCTCGATCACCCACGTGGGGATCCTCTGGGGCGGCAATGCAGCGGGCACGCAGTTGGTCTACAGCCCGTTTGCCAACGTCATCCAGCCGACCGAACTCGGGCCGATTCAGGTTTCAGTTCCCTAGTGGGCTCCGCTCACGTCAGACCGGCCGTACGCGCGCGGGGCTGCGCGCGTACGGCTTGCCTCCGACAGCGGGTACCGGACGTGGGCGCATCGATCGCCGTGAGACCCCGCGTCACGCGGGATGGCATCGCCTGACGCGGGCCTGCAACACGGTCGCTGTCGATTCTAGCAGTCCGGGCACGTGTTCGTGCATTGACGCATGCACTCGTTCCGCAGGTGCACGCACCCACGGATGCAGTTCAACTCGCCTGAGCATCCTCCCAGACAATCGCTGTGAAACTCCTCGCGATTGGCCCGACACGAGGCGCAGGTCGTCGCCGCCAGCAGGCCGACCATGAACAGTCTCGTGAACATCCGCAGCCGGTGCATGCGGCGCGCGGGCGCGCACCTCTGCGCCGGCCATCGTTCGGCTGACCGAGCCGCTTCGACCTATCGATCGTCGCGGGAACCTGTCCGGGCCGTCCGATGATCGAGGCGTTGGAGGGCCTGCAGCGCCTTGACGCTCCGTTCTTTGTCTGGCAGCAGATGCTTTGTCGATGAACGGACACGAGTCGTGTTCAGGGCCCTGTTCGATATACGACACGACGAGGACCGCACGCGAATGGCCCAGCGCACGCGCAGCGTCCTCAGCTTCACGGCGCCGTGTCTCTCGCGCGATGGTTGACGAAGTGTTCATATGCGGCCGCGAGCCCCATTCATCCGTTCACTTGCCGTTGCCCGGATGCGATGAGACGACCTTCTAGTCACCGACGTCGACTCGGCGGGACACGCTGGCAGCGGCTTCCGAGGGCGCTATAGAAGAAACACTCGCGACGCAGGCGGGCGTGGATCTGTCGCCGTCGAAGTATCGACATCGCAAAGTCGACGTCGATGGGCCTGTCTTCGACTCGCAGCGAGAGGCCGCGTACTACGGTGTGCTGAAGCTGCGTGAGCAGGCGGGCGAGATCCGAGATCTGAAGCTACAGCCGACGTACAGGGCCGCATGAAGGCGTCGACACCTGAGACTCAAGCAACGACGACCGCGCGCGAATCGCCGCCGTGGATCAGCGGCTTCCCAGCGCTAGTTGCTCGACGAAGCCGCCGTCTCGACAGGGTCGCAGATGCAGCCGCCGCCAATAAGATCGGAGACGCACCACCACCTGCCGAGACGCAATCAAGGGTGACGGGCGATTCCGTCGATACGGCGCTGCCGCCACGACGAGAGCGAGGAGGAACAGTGCTTCTACGCAGTGAACAGCGATCGCGAGGGGCAAGCAAAGCTGGTGCGCCGCCGGAGATCTGCTAGAAAGACGACACCCGAGGTGCCGCGTTGCACCCTCTGATGGTTCCATCTGGGCGGATGAATGCCAGGAGGTCGTTGGGCGTGTGGTTGAAATGTTGGCTGGTATTGAGGGCCATTTTCCATCACGAGGATGGGTGGGACGGTCTGTGCAAACAATCGCCTCGCGCCACGCAGGAACAGCATCTCCGCGCCTTCAATATCCACCTTGACGAAGTTCACCACGTCCAGGCCTTGCCTTTCGACATAGGCATCGAACGTCGTGATCGGACACCCGATGGCATCACAGGCGTCGTTTCTCTGCGCTGATAGTGACGCGTGGCCCGTTGGCTGATCAGGAAAGACATACCGTGTGTGCTGCTCCGTGCGATCGCCCAGACCGCACGGCTCGATCCGCACGTGCGGCGGATTCTCCTCCAAGGCGACGTGCCGCGCGAGTATGGCGAACATCTCAGGTTGAGGCTAGAACGCATAGACGGCGCCTGCAGGACCGCACAATCGGCCAAGTAGCGTCGTATACCAGCCGAAGTTCGCGCCGACATCGAGACACACCTGTCAGGACATGAGCGTCGTGGACGTGCGCGACCGCGAGCGGCGCAAGCGCGTGCGCCACACGATATTTCCCCTTGATTGGCGTATGGCGCATATACGTGCGGCCGCTCGCCAACAACAGGCGTGCCGCGACACTCTTGCACCCGCTCAATATCGCAGGCACACGGCCCGCCTCTTCGGCGAACTCGGCGCGCGGGGCGTCATTCCAGTCATCAGCCGACTCTTCTCCCGCAACGTCCTCTCGTCGGTCGCGTCGAACTGGCAGCCATGTTGGAGACCGGCGACATCATCGCACGGCCGCGCATGTTCGTCACACGTTGGGCGATCTCCAGCGGATCGCTGTCATCGGCCGACCGATTGGTATAGCTAGCTCATCTCAAGCGAGATTCAGCTATCCCTCTTGAGCCGCTTCGGCTTCGCTCTGTCCTGCCACCTTTTGTTCGAAACGTCGTCCAATGGGGCACGCTCCGAAGCACAGTCAATCCAGGCTCCCCGACGGAGTTCCATAACGAACAGCAGGATGCAGACGTGCGGATTCCGACGATGGTGTTGGTGTCGGTGATGACGGCGCCGAAGTCATGACGGTTCGGCGTGTGGATCGTACCCACCAGCACGATCTTGCCGTCCGGTTGGAGCGCGAGATCGGTGGTCTCCGCGCTGTTGTCGGGGAAGCCGGCAATCGCGACCCCGTCGACGCCGAAGGAACCATCCGCTGTGCCCTCAGCCGTCACACGTGCTGAAGCGCCATGCCCACCGGGCTCGGATCGCGGCCCACCGTTCGGACGGACGGCAGGCCGAAGACGTCACCAGACGTGCCATTTGCGTTGAACGCGCCCACGACGAGTCTTCCTCGGTCTCCCGCCGCGACGAATATCTTGCCATCGGCCCGCACGGCCAGCGCACCGACGTCTCCGGGAGCCATGCGGTCGACGCGACCGCCCGTACCGAATGTGGCATCGAGTGAGCCCGTCCCGGGTGAAGCGGACGAGTGTCCATCCATTCCGATCCGACCGGCCGGCCAGCACGATCTTGCCGTTGGCCTGCCCGCGATCTGCGGCTGCTCCCTGTTGATTTGCAGCGAGCTGTCGACGATGGTAGCCATGCCGTCCGCATCGAAGGTGGGATCGAGGGCGCCCGGCGACTGGGCGACCGCGGAGCGAGAGGCAGGAGCACGAACGTCGTGAGCAGCGCGAAACGCGTATAACAGCCGACGCACACCAGCAGCGACACACGTCTCGTGGGATGAGAGAGAAGGCATACACGTCCTCCTGTCACGTGGGTGATGGTCCCAGTACGCGTCGTGAGAAGTCGTTTTCGAACATCCCGTCTGGATCGCAGTCGGCCCGCACCTGCTGAAACGCGTCCCAGTGCGCATAGCGCGGCGCCAGATCGGCGGCGACGGCCGTGAATTCTTTCGCCCAATGTGGACGCCTGCAGGACAGCATGTCCGGGCCGCTGTGCCCATGCCACGAGGCGCCTGACCTCTTGCAGCGCGTTCTCTCCCTGCGTGAGCGGCACGGTCCACTCGCCGACGCGCTGCTGAAAGAGGCAATCGAAGGTGAACCGCGTCGCGCGTTCGAAGTGGCGCCGCGCGTACCAGCGGTTGATCCAGGCGTCACCGTGGCCGGTAGCGGCTCATCGCCAACAGCAGTTCGTAGGCATGGCGGTCGATCACCCGGTTGCGCCACCCGGTCGCGCCACCAGCGGCCGAATCGCGCTCGTCTGTGAAGGACGGCGCGGCGCGCCGACGCCGACCCTGTCCGCACGCAGCGGGCCCGCCATTCCCAGACCCGATCGACATGCGGCAGATACCACAGCCGATAGTGATCGGCCTGCAGGCGTTCCGGCAGGGCCGCGAGCACGGCATCGACGTCGCCCGGCTGTTCCCCGACGTCCAGATCGAACGCGTCACCAGCGCGCAGCGTGACTTGGCTCACAAGTCCCAGGACGCCAAGATGACCGCGCACGCCGGCCAGCCTGCACGAGACAGTGGCGGCCTGCCCCGCTCACGCCCACGGCCGCCACGTTCAGCACATCACTCGGCGCGAGATAGCCGGCGCCGAGCGCGTGACGCGGCACGATCGTCAGACCGACCGCGGCGACAGCGGTCCGCTGCATGAACACCCGGCGAGACAGCGGTGGTGTCATCGCCTGCTCTATGAAAGAGAAACGCCGAATACTGAGTGTCGCAGAGAAGAGGGCGAGGCGTCACATACCGCTGGCAGCGTTCGCCAATGACAGGTGTTTCTCAGGTCGCGGTGCGTTCCGCCTGAATCTCTTGGCAACCAGTGTGTCGTACTTACATGTTGCGCAAAGTCTTGGCGTCACGCCTCGGCCGTTCACTCCCTCCAGACCGCGCCGTGCGAACCATCAGCCGGGCGAGGAGGAGGAACACGGATCGAACGCTCCGTGAAAGCGCGTATGGAAGATGTCACATCACGCCGCTTCCATACCGCGCCTGATGAATACCGTCCTGATAACACGCTGAGGAGCAAACAATCCTGGGCCGATCCGCTGGATGCGTGGATCCCTGTCGCGACGCGGTTGTGAAGCATGTTTACAGGCAGCGCGGGCAACCATTCATTCATGAATCTGATATACCGTGGACCACCGCGCGCGGGTGCGTCACATCGTCATATGACAAGCACATCTCGTTCTGAATGTCCCTAGGCGCCAGCGCGTGGCCCTGAACCACATCTTTCTGAACATGCCGCGCACCACCACCGCGACGATGACCATCTACCTTGCCCTGTCGAACATACAACGCTCACTTTTCCAGCTATGGACCAACTTGGACTATCCTCGGCTCATTCACGTCATTAATCGGCAACAAGGGCAGCGTGATGAGACTCTCATCTGCATGCCGTCTGCGCTCAACAAAGGACTGTATGGTCGACGCATCACGTCTCGGCGAGGTCATTGACATCCTCGTCAGCTCGCGCTCGCTCGACGACTATCGCACGATGTTTTCACTCACGGATGCCGATCTGTGTTCCGGGAGGATTCTGGACTGCGGGGGCGGCGCGGCCAGCCTCGTGGCGGACGTGCGGGCCCGGGGCGGACAAGCCGTGGCAATCGATCCCTTGTATCACACGCCGTTGGAGACGATTCTGGCGCAGGCCGTCACGTCACGAACGCTGATGGCTGACTATATGAGCTATGTGCCGCGGCAGTACCACGTCGGGGCGGCTGGCGAGATCGAGGCCTATCTTCGCGGGTGGGACGCCGCTCGCAGTCGGTTCGCCGCGGACGCGCGGACGTGCCCCGCCGACTACGTGGGGGCCTCACTGCCGCATCTGCCATTCCCTGACAAGGTGTTCTCGCTGGCGCTCTGCGCGTATCTCCTGTTCACCTTTCCGGAGCACTTTCCGCCGCCCACGCAAGTAGCCGCCCTCCGGGAGCTGGCCCGGGTGACGCGGGGTGAGGTGCGCATCTATCCGATCGTCGATGGCACCGGCTGTTGTTGTCGACACCTCGAACTGTTGCGCAGCACCCTCGCCTCCGACAATCCCCCAATCACCAGTCAACTCCGAGCCGTGCCACATCACTGGCAGGCCAACGCGCATGAGATGCTCGTGCTCAATCCGAGTGGATGAATGGACGTCGATGCTAAACACAGATCTTCCCGGATTCTCAACCGCAGGACGTCGCGATTACTGGGGCGTGTGCATGACCACATTCCCGATCATCGACAAGAGGAGCGCCTGTGTCCCATCCATCCAATCAGGACTATACGCATGCACTGTCTCGAGGGGTTGGCGTCATGTTCGTCGGCGTGTTGGCGCTTGGCACCGTGCTCTTTGACGGGGCCTGTGCGCGGACGGGCGGCACGCCCGCTGAAGCGCACTTCCTTGTCGACTATCGAAGTCTGGGCGATGAGGACGATGGCGTGGCCATCATCAATCTTGATCCTGAAAGCGAGGCGTTCGGCCGCATCACCAGCCGGCTCGCGCTTGGGAAGGGTGTGCTGCCGCATCACCTCTACTTCAATCGGAACGACGATCGCGTCTATACCACCGCGCTTGGACCGCCCTATCTCTATGAATTGACTGTCCGGAAGGATGTCAACCAGGTGCCGATGCTCGTCAACGCCACGCCGATCGACACGGCAGGCAATCTCGTCGGCGAGGACATGTTCTTCACAAAAGATGGCCGATTCTTTGTCACCTTCATGGGCGGCCACGGCGATCCCCACGGTGGCAGCATCGGGGTCTTCAAATCATCCGACAACACCCATCTCAAGACGATTCACGCCAGCCGCGGCGGATCGGATACGCCTCTCCTCATGCATCCGCACGGCATTTCGGTCAATGAAGACAAGGGCCTGCTGATGACGACCTCCACCATCCACCCGGATCTGTCGTCCGAGATTGGCAACACCTGCACGCTCATCGATTTGAACACGTATGCGCTGCTCGAAACGTATCAGGTCGCCGATGCCAGGACCCCGCAATCGAGTCCGGTCGAGATCCTGCTCCTGCGGGACGAGTTTCCGCCGTACGCGCTCGTCACCACTATGCTCGGTGGCGACGTCTGGATTGCGGACCACGATCGGATGACCAATCGCTACCGGAACTTCAGAAAGTTCCTGGACGGCGCCAGCCGAGGCCTCGGCTGGGCCCTGGAACTCTACATCGGACCCGACAAACTGCTGTACGTCAGCTTCGCCGAGCCCGGCGTCGTCCTCGTCTTCGATCTGGCCCACCTGCCCGACGCTCGACTCGTCAGGACGTTGATGGCCGACCCGGGCGCACACCACATGGCGTTTTTCAAGACGCGTTCCGGTCGCGCCGTGGTCGCGGTGCAGAACAACATGCTCAATCTGCCTCGCATCAGCGCCGGGACGATCGCGGTCTTCGACATCGGCAGCGGCGAGCGGCTCGCGACCGTCGACCTGAGAACAAGGCACAAGATCCTGCCGGAATCAATCGAGTCCGCCACCGGCCGCGGTCACTATCTGCACCATTGACTCGTCGCGCGCGGATCGCGGGCAGGCCGCCGTCGTCTGGAGCTCGTCCGTACCACCGAACCAACCGATACTCCGCACGGGAGCCTTGCGCACATACGTGAACCATGCCACGGCCGACCTGCGGCTGTTCGCCGTGGTCTCGCTGCTGCTCGTCGCCATCACGGTCAGCGTCACACTGGTGCAACTCTGGTCCCTCTCTTGGTTCTGGCTCCAATCGATGCAGCGCGAGCTGGCGACACGGTCTGCGCTCGGCGCGACACCACACACCCTGCTCGCGTATACGCTCCTCACGTGTCTCAAGGGGCCCGTTCTCGTGCCGGGCGCCAGCGTGACGGCATCGGGCTTTCGGCAGCGTCACCTGGACCTGTCACCTCGACTCTGCCGGCCGACGATCGACCGCGTGGCAAAACGCTCGCGGTAGTCTGCGGGCGTGGTGCCGACGTACCGAGTAAAGATCCGCCACATCGTACTGGGGTCCCCGAGGTGCGCGCGCGCGGCAATGTCTTTGAGCGGCAGAGCGGTCTGCTCCAGCAGGCGTTGCGCTTCTTCGATGCGGACGCGCCGCACGAGCGTGGCAGGTGATTCTCCAAGCTCCCGCCGGCACCATCGCGTCAACGTCCGTTGGCTCATGCCCACATGTCGCGCGAGGGCGTCGAGCGACAGTGACTCGTTCAGGTGGTCGAGAATGAACGCGGATAGATCGCGCAGCCGTCCCGGCTCCCCTTCCTGTCGTTTCAACATCTGGCTGAATTGCGCCTGACCGCCCGATCGCCTCAGAAACAGCACGAGCCCCTTCGCGACGGTCATGGCCATGACGTGGCCATGATCCTGTTCGACCAACGCCAGCATCAAGTCGATCCCTGCCGTGATGCCCGCCGAGGTCCAGACGCGACCATCGCGAATGAAGATGTCATCGTCGACGATGCGCGCCTTGGGGTATCGCTGCCGCAGCACATCGGCGTACGCCCAGTGCGTCGTCGCGCGGCGCCGGTTCAACAGACCGGCCTCCCCAAGCACGAATGCACCAGTACAGATGGAAATAAGCGTCGGGATGCGTCGATGGTGCGTCCGCAGCCACTGCACGGCGTGCGCCTCGGCAGGCGGGAGCGGGTATTCGGTCGCGCCTCCGGAGACGACCACGATGTCCGCGGCGCCGACGACGATCTCG
>Ga0187894_10002640_pt1 | contig 21161 bp, 18 predicted proteins | sample GBC1701081metaG_FD_136650 | JGI IMG/M metagenome (GOLD analysis project Ga0187894, IMG submission 136650) | White microbial mat communities from a lava cave in the Kipuka Kanohina Cave System on the Island of Hawaii, USA - GBC170108-1 metaG ...
CGTCAACACCGCCTCCGCTCCGCTGCTCTCGCGCATCTCAGGCCTCACCGACGCCCTCGCGAAGAACATCGTCGCGTTCCGGGACGAGCACGGGCCGTTCTCGAACCGCGCGCAGTTGCTGAAGGTGCCGCGCGTCGGCGAGCGCACGTTCCAGCAGGCCGCGGGCTTCCTGCGCATCACGAACGGCGAAGATCCGCTGGACGCGTCCGCCGTCCATCCGGAAGCGTATCCCGTCGTGCAGCGCATCGTGTCGAAGACCGGCCTGCCGGTGCGCGAGATGATCGGCAAGTCGTCCGTTCTGCGCGCGTTGCGGCCCGAGGACTTTGCGGACGAGCGCTTCGGGCTGCCGACGATCAAGGACATCCTCACGGAGCTGGAGAAGCCGGGACGCGACCCGCGGCCGGAGTTCAAGACCGCGGCGTTCAAGGACGGGATCGATCAGATCGGCGACCTGCAGCCCGGCATGGTGCTCGAAGGCGTGGTGACGAACGTCGCGAATTTCGGCGCGTTCGTCGACATCGGCGTCCACCAGGACGGCCTCGTCCACGTCTCGCAGCTCGCGGATCGCTTCGTCAAGGATCCACGCGACGTCGTGAAAGCCGGGGACATCGTCAAGGTGACGGTGGTGGACATCGATCTCAAGCGACGCCGGATCGCCTTGACGATGAAGCGGCAGGATGTGGCGGCGGGACAGGCGGGTGGAGCGGGGAAGGCGCGTCTGCAGCAGGACGCCGCGACCGCGAATCCGCGCGCTGCAACCCAAGGCGCCGGCCGTCCGCCCGCGCGGCCTTCGTCTCAGCCCTCGTCTCGTCCGGCGGCATCGCGTCAGGGCGGGACGTCCGCGCCCCGGACACCGGATACGTCGATGGCTGCCGCGTTCGCGAAGCTGCAAGGACGCTAGCCGCACGCGGACGGCGTCCGCTCACGGCCGCGTCCGCGTGGATTTATCTGGCCTGGTGGCTGATCGGGCCGGCTGGCACGAGCGCCGTAGCGGGCGCTCGCAGCGATCGACGTGTGACGGAGACGGGACGAGGCAGCGCGACGGACGCAGCGCTACGGGCGGCCGCTGCCTGGCGGCGGCGAGCCCGGCGACTGTCCTGGCGGCAGGTTCGGATCGCCCGGGCCGCCAGGATCGACTGGCGGCGGGTCGGGGAACGGTACGCCGGGGACGTCGGTCTGTGGATACTGCGGCGGCGGGCCGGGATCCGGATCGAGCCGTAACTGGCTGTCGGCGCCGCGGACGATGCGGAAGGGCAGCGAGGTCCGGTTGGCGTGCAGCTCGTACTCACCTGGCGGGAATGGGCCGTCGAGCGGCACCCACTCGTTCATCAGCTTCAACACCTGGATGCAGACGTCCCCGTGGCGCGCCGACGAGACGGTCAGGACGATCGTATTGGCCGTCCGCTGCTGGCGCACGGGCTGCAGCACCGTGCAGCCGTCGCCCAGCGGGCCTTCGATGTACGCCTGCAGTCGTCCGTCCTTGATGTAGACGCGCGTGCGGGTCACATCGACATTGCCTTGCAAAGACGAGTCTGCTTGACTAGGGCTGGTGGGGCTGCCGCCCAACGGATTGGATCCGTCGCCGGCAGATGGTGAACAGGCGGCCGTGGCGAGCGCGAGGCTGATGGCCAGGAGACCGGATTTCTTCACGTCAACTTGCTCCTTGGGCTTTCCCGTGGGGGCTCCTTGGGGCTCTCCCGTGGGGGACGCGCGCAGACCGCTGACCCACACACATGCGCGACTGCATCCAGGATCCGTGCCGCCTGCCGCATACTGCATGGATGCGCGCCGTGTGCCCGAAGCGCGCGCGAGTGTCATCCGTTGCGGCCGCACGTGTGCGGCGAGTGTCTCCGGTATGTGTCAATGAGCGTCATGAGCGATTGGCTGCCTTCCGCCGAACCGTGCTCACACGGCCCACTCGACCCGTCGAGCGACGCGATCGCTCACGCCCTGCTGCGCCGCGATCCCGCACGCCACGGTCCGGGGGCCGACGTGACGCTGCTCGAACGCCTCGGCCTGCGCGACGCGTCGGGCAAGACGCGCATCCGGTGTCCGCTGTGCGACTGGTCGCCGCGCCGATCGGATCGCTGGTACTGCTCCGATTGCCGGTCGCCCGAGATCTTCTACGGCGGCTGCGGGACGCTGTGGAATACCTTCGAGACGCACGGCCTCTGTCCGGGCTGCCAGCATCAGTGGCAATGGACGTCGTGCCTCGCGTGCGGACAGTGGTCGCCGCACGAGGACTGGTACGTCGAGGAGCCGGGCGACGGTCCGGGCGAGCCGTCGTAGCCGCGCGCCTCCATCGTAGAAAGACGCCGCTGCCCGCACGATGGCCGTGACGCGCGGACGCGCAGCGGCTTGTCTGAAAGGACGTTGATGACCTCCCTCGTGGGCCGCGGGCCGGCCCTCTTCGATCTCACGGGCCGGGTCGTAGTCATGACCGGCGCGGGCCGCGGGCTGGGGCGCGTGATGGCGCACGGCATCGCGTCGTGCGGAGCGACGGCGATCATCGCGGATCGGGACGAGGCGAACGCCGACCGCGTCGCCGCGGAGATTCGCGGCGGCGGTGGATCCGCGCTCGCGATCCCGGTGGATGTCGTCGATCCGGCGAGCGTCGCGTCCCTGTTCGAGCGGACCGTGCAGGCGAGCGGACGCCTGGACGGACTCGTGAACGCCGCGGCGGTCGACATCATCAAGCCGGTGGAGGATCTGTCGGCGGCGGAGTGGGACCTGATTCTCGGCGTCGACCTGAAGGGGCCATTCCTCTGTGCGCAGGCCGCCGCCGTCCACATGGCGCGCCAGGAGACAGGCGGCGCCATCGTCAACATCACCTCGATTGCGGGACGTGCGGCCATCCACGGCCTCGCGCCGTACAGCGCCGCGAAAGCGGGCCTGGAGCAACTGACGCGATCGCTTGCGCTGGAGTTCGTGCCGCGGCGCATCCGCGTCAACGCCATCGCGCCCGGCTACTTCGACAACGTGATGATCGGCGCCGAAGCCGAGCACGCGCGGCCGGAGAAGCAGCGGCAGATCGAAGTCTTCACGCCGCTCGGCCGGCGCGGACGGCCGGACGAGCTGATCGGTCCCGCCGTCTTCCTGCTCTCCGACGCGTCCTCGTACGTCACCGGCGCGACGCTGTCCGTGGACGGCGGCTACTCGTCCACGTAGCGCCGCGCCCACGCCCGCGCGACGTGACGCCGCGGGCATCGATCGGCAGACCCGTCCACCTGCGATCCGAATCCCGTTCATCCGGATGATGCGTTATCCGGATGGACGGCTGACAGCGTCTTGACGAACTCATACAGCGGCATGCCGTAGAAGTCCGTTTCCTTCCCGGACCGGCGGTAGCCGTGCTTTTCGTAGAACCGGCTGGCGCGCGCGAGCGGCGCGGTCGTGTCCAGCGTGACGTGCGTGCAGCCGCGTGCCGCGAGCTCGCGCTCGATGGACGCGAGCAGCCGTCCGGCCACGGGCGATCCGTGCCACGCCGGACGCACCGCCACGCCGCGAATATGGCCTTCGCCGGGCGCTGTGGCGGCGCCGGCGATGGTACCAGCGACCGGCTCCGCGTCGGCGCAGGCGACGAGGACGACCATCGACGTCAATCGCGCGGCGAGCGTGTCGCGCGTCAGCGTCGTGTCGGCGTATCCGCCGGCGGTATAGTGCGCGCGGTAGGGCTCGAATGCCGCGCGCAGGCAATCGAGGAGCGCATCGCAGTCATCCGCCGTGGCCCTCCTGATGGTGATGGCCGGTCCGTCCAACGTCAGCCTCCTTCACGTCGTGTCGACATCCCGTCGGCGCGGCGCGCGATCGCGCGTCCGGCCGCTGAAAAAACCCGCGTGTCGCTGTAGCCGCCGCACACGGTCTGCACTATGATGATCCCTCTCGTGGTCTAGACATAGCGAGGCGGAGCCTCAAGGCCCGCTGGCGTGGACGCAGGGTGGGCCGCCTCGCTGGTCTTTCTGTCTGCTGGCCCCGCTCCGCGGGGCGGCCGTCTTGACGGATGGGAACACTTGACTCATTCGCAAGGATGCTTGGTCGTCAAGACGTCTAGGGTGGGGGACTCATGGAGCACTCGTTCACGCTTGGCGTCGAGGAAGAGTTCCAGATCGTCGATCCGGAGACGTGGGAGCTTCGGTCGCACGTCACGGAGCTGCTGGCCTCCGGCGCGCCAGCGCTCGGCGATCGGATCAAACGGGAGATGCACCAGTCGATCGTCGAGGTCGGGACGAAGATCTGCGCGGACGTCCACGAGCTCGCGGACGAGATCCTCCGCATCCGGCGCGACCTCTCCGACAGCGCCGAGCGCGTCGGCCTGCGCATTGCCGCCGCCGGCACGCATCCCTTCTCGCGCTGGATGGATCAGGCGATCTCGCCCGGCGAGCGCTACGAAAGCATCGTCGAGGAGCTGCAGCAGCTCGCGCGGTCGCTGCTGATCTTCGGGCTGCACATCCACGTCGCGGTGCCGCAGGGCCCGATGACGATCGACCTGATGAACGAGGCGCGCTACTTCCTGCCGCACCTGCTCGCGCTCTCGACCAGCTCGCCGTTCTGGATGGGCCGCAACACCGGCCTGAAGTCGTACCGCACGACGGTCTTCCGCAGCTTCCCGCGCACCGGCATTCCCGATCAGTTCAGCTCGTGGGGCGAGTACGAATCCTTCCTGAACCTGCTCGTGGAACTGCACTGCATCGACAACGGCAAGAAGGTCTGGTGGGATCTGCGGCCGCACCCGGCGTTCGGGACGCTGGAATTCCGCATCTGCGACGTCCCGACGTCGCCCCGCCACACGATCGCCCTTGCCGCGATCGCGCAGGCCATCGTCGTCAAGCTGTATCGGCTGCGGCGCAGCAATCTCGGCTTCCGCATCTATCCGAGCGCGTGGATTGAAGAGAACAAGTGGCGCGCGGCGCGGTGGGGCATCGACGGACGGCTGATCGACTTCGGCGCGCGCAAGGAGATCCCGATGCGCGAGCTGACGCGCGAGCTGCTGGAGTTCGTGGACGATGTGGTGGACGAGCTCGGGAGCCGGCGCGAAGTGGACTACATCAAGACCATCGCGGACGAAGGCACGAGCGCGGACCGGCAGCTCAAGGTGTTCCAGGAGACGAACGATCTGCGCGCGGTCGTGCGCTGGCTCGTGGACGAGAGCCGCCAGCGGCTCGAATCGTCCGTGAAAGAATATCGCGTGTAACGATCGCGTATCGGGTGACCGCCCGGATCGGTGAGGGGCGTGTCGGTGAGGGGGCGGCCGCGCGGGCAGGTGACGCCGCAGGCCACTGACAAGGGAGGGCGGCTTGAAAGTTGGATTGCTCTGCGGACGCGAGTACGCGTTTCCTCCGGCCTTTCTCGAACGCGTCAACGCGCTCGGGCAGAAGCATGGCATCACGGCGGAGTTCCTGAAGCTGACCGGCACGCGGATGGGCGACGCGTCCGGCTACAAGGTGATCGTCGATCGCATCTCACACGAGGTCGAGTACTTCCGCGCATATCTGAAGCACGCGGTCCTCGAAGGCACGTACGTCATCAACAACCCGTTCTGGTGGACGGCGGACGACAAGTTCTTCAACTACAGCGTCGCGCGCCGCATCGGCGTCGCGGTGCCGAAGACGGTCCTGCTCCCGCAGAAGGGGTATCCGGCGGACATCGACCTCAACGCCGAATCGCTGCACAACCTCGGATATCCGATCGACTGGGACGGCCTGCTGGACTACGTCGGCCGGCCCGCGATCCTGAAGCCCTACTCCGGCGGCGGCTGGAAGCACGTCTACAAGGTGCACAACCGCGAGGAACTGATCGCCGCGTATGACGGGACGTCGCCGTACCCGATGACGCTGCAGGAGTTCATCAATTTCGATCAGTACGTGCGCTGCTTCACGTTCGGGCAGACGGACATCGTGCCGGTCGCCTACGACCCGCGCGAGCGGCGGTATCTCGTCGATCACGCCTATCTGTCCGCGGACCTGGGCGCGCGCATCGTGCGCGACGCGCAGACGCTGAACATCGCGCTCGGCTACGAGATGAACACGATCGAGTTCGCCGTCCAGGACGGCGTGCCCTACGCGATCGATTTCCTGAATCCGGCGCCCGACTTCGAGCGCGACCGCATCACGCCGCACTACTTCGACATCGTCGTCCAGAAGATGGCGGACCTCGTCATCGACCGCGCCCTCAGCGGACGCGCGCAGCAGACCTGGCCGCGCTGGGCGGACATGGTCGGTCTGGCGGCCACGAAGACCGATCCCTCTCGTCCGTCGCCTGTCTGACCGGCGCGCCGCACCAGGACACATGTCACTGAACCCCATCACCCACTGGAACGAGATCGTCCGCGAGACGGCCGGCGCGTCACTCTGCGGCGATCTCGCCACGCGCATGCGCGAGCGCCGTCTCACGTTCGGCGGACGCCTGCTGTGTCCGTTCCTCCGTCCGTTCTTCCTGACCGAAGACGACGAGCGCCGCGTGGCGCACGCGGCCGAAGCGCTGTGGGCGCTCGGCGAGCGTGTCGCGCAGGCGGCGCTGGAAACGCCCTCGCTGCTGAAGGAGCTGTGTCTGAGCGACGAGGAGACGCGGCTCGCGCGGCTCACGCCGGGCTACACCATCGCCAGCACGGCCGGCCGCGTCGATTCGTTCCTGCTGCCGGAAACGCTGCGCTTCGCCGAGTACAACGCCGAATCGCCGGCCGGACCCGGCTACAGCCAGGGCCTCGCGGAGACGTTCGACGCGGAGCCGCTGATGACGCGGTTCCGCGAGCGCTTCGACGCGCGCTACTACACGCCCGTCCGCGCGCTGCTCGACGCGCTCCTCGCGAGCTATCGCGATTGGGGCGGCACCGCGTCGCCGCCGCGCATCGCGATCGTCGACTGGCGCGACGTGCCGACCTGGAGCGAGTTCGAGCTCCTGCGCGACGCATTCACGGCGCTCGGCGTCCCGACGGTGGTCTGCGATCCGCGCGACCTCGTCTTCGACGGCCGCACCCTCGCCGCCGCCGGCGCGCCCATCGATTTCGTCTACCGCCGCGTGCTGATCAACGACATCGTCGCGCGGCCGGACGAGACGAAAGCGCTGATCGACGCCTACGCGGCGCGCGTGGTCTGCGTCGCGAACGCGCTGACCTGCAAGATCGCGCACAAGAAGGCGTTCTTCGCGATCCTCACCGACGATCGTTTCGCGCATCTCTTCACGGACGCGCAGCGGGCGATCATTCGCGCGCACGTGCCCTGGACGCGCGTCGTGCACGACGACTTCGTCACGCGCGACGGCAAGTCGTACGACCTCCTGCCGTACCTGCGCCAGCACCGCGAGCGCTTCGTCCTCAAGCCGAACGACGAATACGGCGGCACCGGCGTCATGCTGGGCTGGGAGACGGACGAAGGGGCGTGGGACGATGCGCTGCTGAAGGCGGTGGCGGAGGAGGAGCGGGGCTGGGTCGCGCAGGAGCGGATCGAGGTCCGCCGCGAAATCTTTCCGATGTGCGAGGCGGAGGGGCCCGATCGTCCTCCGGCTGGCCCCGATCGCCCTCGGGTGAGTATTGTCGAGCGCGACATGCTCGTGGACCTTGCGCCCTATCTGTTCCGCGGCCGTCTGGCGGGATTTCTCACCCGGTTGAGCGCCACGGGCCTCGCAAACGTCACCTCGGGCGGGGGACAGGTGCCCGCCTTCGTCGTACGCGCGCGATAGCGCCGTCACAGGTAAAATACACGGGATGTCCGGATCGGTCTTTGGCACACCCGCGGCGGAATTCGCGCCTGGCGCGCACAACGCCATCGACGTTTGTCTCGCAATCCAGCCGCGCGAGCGCATTGCCATCATTGCGGACGAGGCGACGCGCGAAGTCGCGGCCAGCCTCGCCATCGCCGTCGAGGACGCCGGCGCCCGCCCGATGAGCGTGCTCGTCGAGCAGGTCGCGACGCGTCCGCTCACGAGTGCGCCGCCCGCAGTGCTCTCCGCGCTCGAACAGGCCGACGCGGGGATCCTCTGCGTCCAGCCGCTGCAGGGCGAGCTCGGCGCGCGCATGGAGATCGTCGGCGTCGTCGAGCGCCGCGGCATCCGCTACGCGCACATGGTCGGCGTCACGCCGCAGATCATGGTGCAGGGCATGCGCGCCGACTACCGCCTCGTCGATCGCCTCAGCCAGATCCTGTGCGAGCGCATGCGCCACGCCAGGACGCTGCGCGTCGAGACGGCGGCGGGGACGGCCTTCACCGCGTCCTTCGACCCGTCGCTCGCCTGGATCAAGACGAGCGGCCTGATCAGCCCGCGCTACTGGTCGAACCTGCCGGCGGGCGAAGTCTTCACGACGCCGGCCTCGGTCGACGGGACGTTCATCTGCAACGCCACGGTCGGCGACTACTTCGGCCCGAAGTACGGCGACCTGTCGGAGACGCCGATCGAGCTGGAGATCGCGGGCGGCCGTCTGGTGTCCGCGACCTGCAGCCGGAGCGATCTCGAAAAGGAGTTCTGGGAGTACTGCCACACGGACGCCTGCAGCGATCGTGTCGGCGAGCTGGCGTTCGGCACCAACCTCGCGCTGCATGAGATGATCGGAATTCTGCTGCAGGACGAGAAGCATCCCGGCGTCCACCTCGCGTTCGGCGACCCGTACGGCAGTCAGACCGGCGCGGACTGGAAATCGCGGACGCACGTCGACGTCCTCACGCGCGATTGCGACGTGTGGATCGACGAGGAGCAGGTGATTCGGGAGGGACGGTACCTGCTCGACATGCTGGGGCTCGATCGCGTGTCCTGACGGACGCGGATCCTGGCGAAACAGTGTGAGCGCGTCCGCGCGGCCCGGGCTCCAAGGGGCGGGGCCGGATCGGACGCGCACCCGCTCAGACGTGCTCCAGATACTTCCGCATCTGATGCCGCCAGTACGGCCAGTCGTGGCCGCCCAACGGACCCCAATCATCGAGATGATGCGAGATACCGCGGCTGCGCAGGACGTGCGAGAGGCGATAGGACTCGTCGCTCTTCTCCCACGGGCCGGTGCCGGTCGCGATGTGGATCTCGCAGCTCGCGAGATGCCCGAGCGTCCACGGGTCGCTCAGGTTCGAGAGATAGTCGACCGGGTTGTTGAAGTAGAACTGGTCGTCGTAGTCGCCGCCCATGAAGCGCTTCATGTCGTAGACGCCAGACAGCGCGTAGCAGCGCTTCACCGCGTCCGGATGCTTGAACAGCGTGTTGGCGGCGTGATACGCGCCGAGCGACGCGCCCATCGTCCAGATGCCGACCTGCGCGTCGCGGCAGTGGGTCCGGATGAACGGAAACACTTCCTGGCTGACGTAGTCGTCATACTGCTGCTGCATCCAACTGCGATGACGCGGATGCGCGCCGTCGTGGCCGAGCGCGTCGCCGTGGTTCGTGTTGATGCAGAACAGTTTGACGCGGCCGCCGTCGATCAGGTCCGCCAGCGTGCCGACCAGGCCCTGGCGCTCGTATTCCCACTCGTCGCCCCCGGACGTCGGGAACGTGAGCAGCGGGGGACCCCAATGGCCGAAGACCACGAGACCCATCTCGCGTCCCAGCCGGTGAGAATGCCAGCGATGTTGTTCGACGTGCATCGGTGATGTCGGCCGCTGAATGCGTGGTGCAGGTGAATGGGTGTTGTGAATAATAACGGCCAGCCGATGGAAGCTGCCAGCCGGTGAACCGCCAACCGGTGGAACGGCGAGCCGGTGAACGGCTAGCCGATGGCAACTGCCAGCCGGGGAAACTGCCAATCTGTGAAACAGGGCGCGCCGCTCGATTGTAGTCCGATGAGCCACGATTCCGATCGTCCGCCGTTCCGTCCTCTACCCGCGTGCTGAAAGAAACCCTGACGATCTGGTCGCCCCAGCTCCGGAACCACCGGGCGATTGACGTGTACCTGCCCGCGTCCTACGGCTCGTCCCGCCGCCGCTATCCGGTCCTGTATCTGCACGACGGCCAGAACCTGTCGGACCCGGCGACGGCGTTCGCCGGAACGTGGGAGCTGGAACGCGCGCTGGGGGACCTGGCCGCGGTCGGCGTGGAGATGATTGTCGTTGGCGTCCACAACATCGGCGTCGGCCGCCTGGACGAATACGGTCCGTTCGAGGAGCCGCGTTACGGCGGCGGCGCGGGCGAGCGCTATCTCCGCTATCTCACCGACACCGTGAAGCCGCGCGTTGACGCACGCTACCGGACCCGCCCCGATCGCCGCTCCACCGTCATCGTCGGATCGTCGATGGGCGGCCTGATCAGCCTGTACGCTTTCTTCGCCGCGCCGCGCGTGTTCGGATCGGTCGGCGCGCTGAGCCCGTCGATCTGGTTCGGGAACCGCGGCCTGCTGGACTACGTCGCGGGCCGCGCGGCGCCGCGCGGCCGCATCTATCTCGACGTGGGCACCGACGAAGGCGCGGAGACGCTGCGCAACGCGCGCGCGCTCGTACGGCTGCTGCGCGTGAAGGGCTACCATCCCGGACGGACGCTGCGCTATATCGAAGCCACCGGCCACCAGCATCGCGAGAGCGACTGGGCGCAGCGCCTGCCGGGCGCGCTGTCGTTCCTGCTGCGCGGCTGACACGCGTCGTCTTACGACCCCGACGATCTTCGAGGCGGACGCGAGAGGGCGTACGGCACGAGCGTCTTCAGGTCGTCCGGCAACAGGCGCATGCCCTTGGCGGCGTTCTCTTGAAAGAGCGCGAGATTGCCGTGCGCCTCGCCGGCGGTCGGGCTGACGAGATCCGATACGACGCGCAGGATCACGAGGCGCGTCTGGCGGCGCGCGGCGACGTAGGCGATCGCGCCGGATTCCCAGTCGGCCGCGACCGCGTCCGGAAAGCGGCGCGTCAACGCCGCGAGGGCGGACGGCACCAGGTCGCGATCGCCCGACAGCAGCGGCGCCCGCGTCGCGCGCACCGGGAACCGCTCGTCCAGCCACGACAGATCGATCGTCGTCGTATACGCGGCGATCGCCTCCGCAGAATCACCCATCGCTTCTTCGATGTCGTAGACGATCGTCCGCGTGACGAGCACGCGGTCGAGCCGCTGTACCAGTCCCTGGATGCCGCCGCACGTGCCGAGGTTGATCAACACCTCGGGCTGCCAGCGCGCGATCGCGTACTCGGCCGACGCGGCCGCGGCAATCTTGCCCCAGCCGCCGTGCAGGAACACGACGGGTTCGCCGGCCACGCGATGCGTGAAGTGTTCCCCGTACGGTGACACATCGACGCGCGCGGGTGCGAGGACAGTTTTTTGTCGGCGCCCACTCCGCGTCGGCGGACACCAGCACAACCACACGCGCGCGCGTCTGCGCGTGCGCTTCGATCACTGAAATTGCGAACAACATTGCGACAAGACCACCAACAGCGCGCATCATCGCGAGTATGATCGTGCGTCGCGGCCGCGCGCACAAGTGGACGCGCGGTTGCGAGTCGTGCGAGCGCGAGCTACAATGCACGAAACCGGTAAAGTTCTCCGAAATTCGTGCTCTTCGAGCGAGGGCGTCCCGATCGGACGTCCACGGCTCGGACGTCAGCGGCAACGGTACCAGAGCTCCTCCGGTCCGCGAGCGCTCGGGTTGCCGCCGGCGGCCCGGTTACTGCTGATTGAGTGTGTACCGCCACCGGGGTCATCGGCGCGCACTGTGGCCCGGGTTGGTGGGGTTCGGGTCGGTTCCACGCGTGGGCCAGGTACCGGCGTGGGAAGGACACAGCGTCCATGACACTCGAGCCGTCTGGCCTTCAAGCCGAGTCCGGCGTCGCCGTCCGCCGTGTACACCGCGCCTCACCCGCCGCGCTCACGGTTCGTGCGTACCTGCAACTCGTGCGGCCCGCGAACGTGGTCACCGCGGCCGCGGACGTGCTGGCCGGCTACGCGGTCGCGCGCGCGAGCGGCGTCGACGCGAGTGCGCTCCCGTGGCTGATCGCCGCCGGCTGCGCCTTGTACGCGGGCGGTGTCGTCCTCAACGACGTTTTCGATCGATCGCTCGACGCGCGCGAGCGGCCCGAACGTCCGATCCCCAGCGGACGCGTCCCCGCGCGCCACGCCGCGATCGCCGGCTTCGCGCTGCTCGCGCTCGGCGTCGCGTTCGCATCTCAAGCGACGTCCGCCGCGGCTCTGCTCGCGGCCGCCATTGCAATCGCTTGCATCTCCTACGACGCCTGGAGCAAGCACCGCGGCGCGTGGGGCCCCGTCAATATGGGCCTGTGCCGCGGCCTCAACCTGCTGCTCGGCATCGCCGCCGCGCCGGCCGCACTCGCGGTCTTCTGGCCGCTCGGCTTCTTCGGCTTCGTCTACATCGCGGCCGTGACCGTCGTCAGCCGCGGTGAAGTGGCGGGCGGCACGCGTCGCGTCGCGATGGGATCGCTCGTCGCGATCGCGCTCGTCATGGCCGGCCTCGCGGTCCTCGCGCTCTTCCCCGCCGTGCCCGCCGGGCCGTCCCTCGTCGCCGCGCTCCTCGTCGGCCTCCTCGCGTGGCGCGTGCTGCCGGCGTTCTGGCGCGCGGTCCGCGACCCGCGGCCGGCGTCGATCCGCGTGGCCGTCCGCACGGGTGTGCTGTCGCTCGTGCTGCTGGACGCGGTGATTGCCACCGCCTTCGCGGGCCCGGCGTACGGTGCGCTGGTGCTCGCGACGGCGCTCCTGGCCCTCGCACTCGCGCGAGTCTTTGCCGTGACGTGATCTGACATGAGCGTGATTCAGCAGGACATCCATCTCGCGTTCCGCTATCCGGTCCACTTCACGACGGGCGTCTTCGACGTCGCCAATCCGGTACTGCGCGACAGCATCGCCGGCGCCGCCCGCCGCGCGCCCGCCAAGGCGCTGCTCGTCGTCGATCGCGGCGTCCACCAGCAACACCCCGGCCTCGTGGACGCGTGGGAGCACTACTGCGCGCACCACCAACGCGCGATCGCGATCGCCGGACCGACGCTCGTCGTGCCCGGCGGCGAGCCGATCAAAACCGATACGCGCGCCCTCGACGACATCCTCCACGCCATCAACGACGCCGGTCTCTGCCGCCACTCCTATCTCATCGCCGTCGGCGGCGGCGCGATGCTCGACGTCGCGGGCTACGCGGCCGCGATCGCGCATCGCGGCATCCGCCTGATCCGGATGCCGACGACGGTGCTGGCGCAGGACGATTCGGGCGTGGGCGTCAAGAACGGCGTCAACGCGTTCGGCAAGAAGAACTACCTGGGCACCTTCGCGCCGCCCTTCGCCGTCATCAACGATCTGCGCTTCCTGACGACGCTGGACGACCGCGACTGGCGGAGCGGCATCGCGGAAGCCGTGAAGGTGGGATTGATCAAGGACGCGTCCTTCTTCGACTTCCTCGAACAGCACGCCGCGGCGCTCGTCGCGCGCGACATGAGCGTGATGGAGCCGACGATTCAGCGCTGCGCGGAGCTGCACCTCTCGCACATCGCCACCGGCGGCGATCCGTTCGAAATGGGATCCTCGCGTCCGCTCGACTTCGGCCACTGGGCGGCGCACAAGCTCGAATCGCTGACGGACTACCGGCTGCGGCACGGCGAGGCCGTGGCGATCGGCATGGCGCTCGACAGCACGTACGCGTATCTCTCGGGCCTGCTGGACCGGGCCGACTGGCGGCGCATCATCGACCTGCTGACGGCGCTCGGGTTCGCGCTGCACGTGCCGGAGTTGAGCCAGCACGCGGAGGATCGCGCGCACCCGCGCAGCGTCATGCGCGGGCTCGAAGAATTTCGCGAGCACCTGGGCGGCGAGCCGACCGTCACGCTGCTGCGATCGATTGGCGCGGCGGTGGACGTCCACGACGTCGACGCGGCGCGGTTCGTGGAGAGCATCGGCATCTTGAAACGGCTGGAAGACGCGCGGCCGCGGCCCCGTGGAGACGAGGCGTACGGCCAATCGGAATCGAGGAGAACTGTCATGCACGTGCAGCGGACATCGCCCCTGAACGGCAGGGAGCTCGTGGACGAATACTTCGTCGAGAACCGCACGCGGCTGCTGGAGATCGCGGCGTTCCTGGACCGGCTCGATCGCGCGAGCGCCGCCGGCCCGGCGGCGGACGACGCGCAGGCGGACTTCCGCCTGAGTGCGTTCAAGGAAGCGCTCGACATTCTCGCGCGGGCGCCGCGCAATCGCCTGGGGCAGATTCAACTGCTCCTCAGCGACCCGACGACCGAGCCCCTGGATCGCCTGGACCGCAAGAGCGCCCTCGGCGCGTACGACCGCTGGTCGGAGGAAGTGCCGTCATGAGATACATCGATCACCACGCCCACATGGTCTCGCGCACGACGGACGACTATCAGCAGATGGCGCTGACCGGCTGCGTCGCGCTGACGGAGCCCGCGTTCTGGGCCGGCTGGGACCGCAGCTCCGCGCAGGGCTTCGAGGACTACTTCCGCCAGCTCACCGAGTTCGAGCCGAAGCGCGCCGCCGCGCACGGCATCCAGCACTACACGTGGCTCGCGATGAACCCGAAGGAAGCGGACGACCGCGAGCTGTCGCGCGAGGTGCTGAAGGCGATTCCAAAGTTCCTCGATCGTCCGACCGTGCTCGGCATCGGCGAGATCGGATTGAACCGCGTCACGCGTAACGAGCTCGACACGTTCCGCGATCAGGTGGAGCTCGCGATCGAGCACAAGCAATTGATCCTGATCCACACGCCGCACTTGGAAGACAAGCACAAGGGCACGCGCCTGTCCATCGAGGTCCTGCGGCGCTATCCGGAGATCCGTCCCGAGCACGTGCTGATCGATCACGCCGAGGAGCACACGATCGAGATGATCCTGGAGCACGGCTACTGGGCCGGGCTGACGCTGTATCCGCAGACGAAGCTCTCGCCCCAGCGCGCCGTCGATATCGTCGAGCGCTACGGCGCGGACCGCATCTGCATCGCGGGCGCGTGCGACTGGGGGCCGAGCGATCCGGTGGCGGTGCCGCGCTGCGCGATGGAGATGCGCCGCCGCAAGCACGCGGACGCGTTCATCGAGACCGTCGTCTACGAGAACCCGGTGCGGTTCCTCTCGCAGTGCGACAAGTTCCGCGTCCGACCGGCCGCGGCGGACGCCGCCGTGCCGGCGGGCGTCGGCTCGTAGCGCGTCATGCAGATCGACGCCGGTGGCTTTCTCCACCTGACGTACTGCACGAACATCCATCCGGGCGACGGGTGGGACGCAGTGCGCGCGAATCTGGAGCGCTACGCGCCCGCGCTGAAACAGCGCCTGTCGCCGGACGGACGGTTCGGCATCGGGCTGCGCCTGTCCGCGCGCGAGGCGCGCGAGCTGCTCGAAGGCCGCCGCCTGCGCGAGCTGCGCGCGTTCCTGGACGCGCACGGCCTCTACGTCGCGCTGCTGAACGGCTTTCCGTACGGCGCGTTCCACGGCACGGTTGTGAAGGCGGACGTCTTCGCGCCCGACTGGCGCGACGAGGCGCGCGTGGCGTACACGCTGGACCTCGTCGAGGTGCTCCGCGGCCTGCTGCCGGACACGGACGGCGTCCAGGCGAACGGCGCCAGGCCCGACGGCGGCGACGCCATCGACGGCGGCATTTCGACCATCCCGCTGTCCTACAAGCCGTGGCTGTCGAATGGCCGCCGCCACGAGCTGATGCAGGCCTGGGACTCGATTGCGCGCAACGTCGCGCGCGTCGTGCGCGTCCTGGTGGAAGTCCGGCGCACGTCGGGCCGGTTCATCCATCTCGATCTCGAGCCCGAGCCGGACGGGTTGATCGAGAACACGGATGAAGTGATCGATGCGTTCGAGCGCTGGCTGCTGCCGCTCGGCGCGCCGGTGCTGGCGGCGGCGCTCGGCATCGGCGAAGACGCGGCGCGCGCGCACCTGCGCGGTCACGTCCGCGTCTGCTTCGACTGCTGCCACCTCGCGGTGGAGTACGAGGACCCCGTCGCCGCGCTCGCGCGCCTCGACGCGGCCGGCATCCGCGTCGGCCGCATTCAGCTCAGTTCCGCGCTCGACGTCGTCCTGCCGGCCGCGCCCGCCGAGCGCGCGCGGCTCGCGGCGCGCCTGGCGCCGTTCGCCGAGTCCACCTATCTCCACCAGGTGATCGAGTGCCGCGGCGCCGGACCGCCGCACTGCGAGCTGCACCGCTTTCGCGATCTCCCCGCGGCGCTGGCCGAAGGCCCCGACGCCAAGGCGCGGCAGTGGCGGATCCATTTCCACGTGCCGCTGTTCACGTCGCAGTACGAGGCATTCGGATCGACGCAGGAGGACGTCCGCCGCGTGCTGGCCGCGGCCGCGCGCACGCGGCAGACCCGCCATCTGGAGATCGAGACGTACACGTGGGACGTGCTGCCCGCCGATCTCAAGCTGGATCTGCTGGAGTCGATCGACCGCGAGTATCGCTGGGTGCTGCACGAGCTGCGCCCGGATCGCTGGAGCTGATTGCCGAGGCTGACACGCCGGATCAGGCACGCTGGAGCTGACACATGCCGATGCAGAAGACCGTCGTCCTGAATGTCGTCGGACTCTCGTCCGCGCTCCTCGCACGTGCGATGCCACGCCTGTCGGCCTGGGCGAAGGACGCCGGCCTGACGCACATCCGATCGCCCTTCCCGGCCGTGACCTGCAGCGCGCAGTCCGACTATCTCACCGGCGCCTGGCCGAGCCGCCACGGCATCGTCGGCAACGGCTGGTACGTCCGCGAGGACTGCGAGGTGCGGTTCTGGAAGCAGGCGAACACGCTCGTGCAGGCGCCAAAGATCTGGGACGCCGCACGCGCGATCGATCCGTCGTTCACCTGCGCGAATCTGTTCTGGTGGTACAACATGTACTCGTCCGTCGACTACTCGGTCACGCCGCGGCCGATGTATCCGGCGGACGGACGGAAGCTCCCCGACGTCTACACGCATCCCGGCGAGCTGCGCACCGCGCTGCAGGAGCGCCTCGGCACGTTCCCGCTGTTCGAGTTCTGGGGCCCGCGCGCGTCGATCAGGTCGACGCAGTGGACTGCCGACGCCGCCCGCTACGTCGACGCGACGCACAATCCCACGCTGACGTTGATCTATCTGCCGCATCTCGACTACAACCTGCAGCGCCTCGGTCCGACGTCGCCGGCGCTGGAGCCGGATCTGCGCGCGGTGGACGCGGTCTGCGCGGATCTGATCGCGCATTACGAAGGCGAGGGCGCGCAGGTGATCGTCCTCTCCGAATACGGCATGACCGAGGTGTCGCGGCCGGTCCACGTCAATCGCGTGCTGCGCAAGCACGGACTCGTGGCGGTGCGGGACGAGCAGGGGCTCGACGTGCTCGATCCCGGCGCGAGCGCCGCGTTCGCGGTGGCCGATCATCAGATGGCGCACGTCTACGTCAACGACGCGCGGCGGCTGCACGAGGTGCGCGCGCTGCTGGAGAGCACGCCCGGCGTCGAGCAGGTGCTCGGCGCGGACGAGAAGACGGCGCAGCGGATCGATCACCCGCGCGCGGGCGATCTCGTCGCCGTGTCGAAGCCGGACGCGTGGTTCACGTACTATTATTGGCTGGACGATGCGCGCGCGCCGGATTACGCGCGCACGGTCGACATCCATCGCAAGCCGGGCTACGACCCGGTGGAGCTGTTCCTGGATCCGGCCATCCGCGTGCCCGCGCTGACCGTCGGCTGGAAGCTGCTGAAGAAGAAGCTGGGATTCCGATCGCTGCTCGACGTCATCCCGCTGGAGGCCGAACTGGTGAAGGGATCGCACGGCCGCCCGACGGATCGCCTCGAAGACGGCCCGCTGCTGATCAGCCGTCAGACGCCGCGCGTGCGCGCGGACGCCATCGATTCGGTGGACGTCTTCACCGCCATCCTGCACCACCTGACCGGCGGCCTCGCCACGCCGCCGCACGTCCGCTCCAGCGCCGGATCCACCGCGTCCGGACCCTCCGTCGTCGGCCGCTCGACGTAGTCCGCGCGTCAGCCGCGCGACCCGATGCGGCCCGCGAGGCTGGCGATGATCGTGATCAACTCCGCGGGCTCGACCGGTTTCGCGATGTGGCCCTGATAGCCGGCGAGCAGCGCGCGCTGCCGATCCTCGGACCGCGCGAACGCCGTCAGCGCGAGCGCGGGCGTCTGTCCGCCGCGGTCGGCCGGCAGCAGCCGCACCGCGCGGATGAACTGATAACCATCGAGCTGCGGCATGCCGATGTCGCTGACGAGCACGTCCGGCCGATCGCGCTGCAGCACCGGCAGCGCCTCCGTTGCGGAGGCCGCGGCCTGCACCTCCGCGTCGTATTCGGCGAGGATGCGCGACAACAGCTCGCGCGCGTCCGGTTCATCGTCCACGATCAACACGCGGACGCCGGTCAGCCGCGGCACGTCGAGCGAGGCCAGCGTGGACGGCCGTGCCACCGGGTGCACGCGTCCGCCGTCCTCGGGCTCCGCGCGGATCGCGGTGATCGGCAACGTGACGATGAAGGTGGCGCCGTGGCCTTCACCGTCGCTCCGCGCGATCACGGTGCCGCCGTGCATCTCGACGAGGCTCTTCACGATCGACAGCCCCAGCCCCATCCCGCGATGCTCGCGTGTCGTCGACGCGTCCGCCTGGCGGAAGCGATCGAAGAGATACGGCAGGAACTCCGGCTTGATGCCCTGGCCGGTGTCGCTGACCGTGACTTCGACGTGTGAGTTGACGCGCTCCAGGATCACCTGCACGCGTCCGCCCTTCGGCGTGAACTTGATCGCGTTCGAGAGCAGGTTCCACAGCACCTGATGGATGCGCGCGGGGTCGCCGGCGACGAGGCCCGTGCGCGGATCGAGCGTAACCTGGAGCCGCATGTCCTTTGCGTCGGCCGCGGGACGCACGCTGTCGATCGCCGTCTGGATGATCTGTCCCAGTTCGACGCGCTGCACGTCCAGCCGCAGCTTGCCCGAGACGATGCGGCTCATTTCGAGCAGGTCTTCGACGAGCTGCGCCTGCACGCGCGCGTTACGCTCGATCGTCTGCAGGCCTTCGACGATCTCCTTCGGGCTCCGTTCGCGCGTGCGCAGCAACTGCGACCAGCCGAGGATCGCGTTCAGCGGCGTGCGCAGCTCGTGGGACAGCGTCGCGAGGAATTCGTCCTTCAGGCGGTTCGCGCGTTCGCTCTCCGCGCGGGCGGCGCGCTCGCTTTCGAGCAGGCGCTCGCGCTCTTCGCGGCTGCGGCGTTCGTCCGTGATGTCCTGCACGGTGCCGATGAAGCGCACCGCCCGGCCGTCCGTGAAGTACGCCTGGCCGGCCGCGCGGATCCACCGTTCCACGCCGTCGTCCACGCCGACGACGAGGTATTCGGTGAGATACGCGCCCGTGCTGGCGGGGTCGAGCGCGCCGCGGACCATGTCGTCCGTCCGCGGGCGGTGATCCGGATGCAGGCCCGCCAGGAACACGTCGTACGTGATCTCGCGATCCTCGCCGACGCCGTGCAGGGCGCGGCAGCGCGGGGACCACTGCAGGTGTCCGCTGAGCGGATGGTAGTCCCACGTCCCCAGCCTGGTGGCTTCGGTGGCGAGGCGGACGCGATCTTCGCTGCCGCGCAGCGCTTCCACGAGGTGCGCGTTGTCCATCGCGACCGACGCCTGCGCGGCGATGCTCTGCACGATGTGCGCGTGCCGGTCCGTGAAGACCGCGCGGGCGGGATGACCGAAGAACAATCCGCCGAGCGTCGTGCCGGATCGCGAGACGACGGGCACCGCGAGATAGCTGCGCACCGGCAGGTGTCCCGCCGGCAGCCCGTAGTGCGGCGCGCTCTTGCCGTACCGCGGATCCGTCTTCACATCATCGCAGCGCACGACGGCTTCGCCCCGGAACGTCGGGCCGAACAGCTCCGTGCTGCGCGGCATCGGAAAGCGCGAGAACTCCTCGCGCGACGCGCCGGACAGCGTGTAGAGCGTGTACGCGTCGCCGGCCGGTCCGGTCGTGTTGTAGAAGAACGCGCCGAACGCGGCGCCGGTCAGCTCGGTGCACGCGTCGGTGATCGTCTGTACGAGCCGTTCGAGATCGAGCTCCGCGGCCATCAGGCGTCCGACGCGGTTGATGGTCTCCAGCGTCTGCGTTTCCTGGCGCAGGCGTTCGACGAGGTGCCGCAGCGCGTCGGACTCCGCGACGCGGCGCTCCGCGCGCCGTTGTTCGACGACACGCTCGACGGCCTGCGGGAGATAGTCGAGATAATCGCCGCTCTTGGGCACGACGTCGCGGATGCCGGTGCGCAGCGCTTCGATGATGCGGGCTTCGTCGCTGAAGCTGGTGACGAGGATGGCCGGCAGATCGTGTCCGCTCGCGCGCAGCGTCTGGAAGAATTCGAGGCCGCTGACGGCGCGGCCGATGCGATAGTCGAGCACCAGCAGATCGGGCGCTTCGCGGCCGGCGATCTCCGTGGCGGCCTCGGGCGTCAGCGCGCCGAAAACGGTGTGCCCCGCGCGCTCCAGGACCTTGCGCTCCAGCGTGAGCGTGGCGTGATCGTCGTCCAGAATCAGGACGCGAGGCGCTTTCGGGACGCTTTCCATGCGTGTCTCGACCGGTCGCGGCCCGATCAGGCCTGGCCGCCGTTGGCCGGAATCTTGACGATCTGCAGGAAGAACCCGAGACGGTTGATGGCCTCGATGAAGCTCTCGTATTCCACGGGCTTGGTGATGTAGACGTTGCACCCGAGCTGATAGCAACGCTCGATCTCGCGCGGATCGTCCGTTGTCGTCAGCATGATCGTCGGCAGCGTCGCCGTGCGCGGGTCGCTCTTCAACCGCTGCAGCACACCGACGCCGTCCACGCGCGGCATGTTGATGTCGAGCAGCATGACGCTGTCCACGCGCTGGGGCATCGGCGGCGCGTTCGGACCGAAGAAGTAGTCGATGGCTTCCTGCCCGTCGCGGAGGCGCACCAGCGGGTTGCTGAGCCCCGCACGCCGCAGGTTCCGCTCGATCAGCGTGGCATGTCCGTCGTCATCTTCGACAATGATGATGTTGACCGTTTCCGCAACCACAGCGCGCCTCCTGAAAAGAAACTGCCGCCTGCTCCCTGATAATGATGTTCGTTACGATGTCGCTGCGTCCTCCGTGTTCGCCGCCGACATCGTGGGCGTCGCGGACGCGGTGTCGTCCGGCGCCTGCGGATCCGGCACGAGATTGCCCGGCAGCATGACGAAGAACGTCGCGCCAGCGCCTTCGACTGATTCCGCCCAGATGCGTCCGCGATGACGCTCGACGATGCGGCGGACGACGGCGAGGCCGATGCCTTCGCCGGGCGCGCGGCTCGC
>Ga0187894_10002641_pt1 | contig 21142 bp, 25 predicted proteins | sample GBC1701081metaG_FD_136650 | JGI IMG/M metagenome (GOLD analysis project Ga0187894, IMG submission 136650) | White microbial mat communities from a lava cave in the Kipuka Kanohina Cave System on the Island of Hawaii, USA - GBC170108-1 metaG ...
CCGATTTCGTCAGCGTCGGCGCGGGCTCCGTGCGAACCGGCATCTTCAACGTCGCCGACGTCGCGATCATGGCAGGCGTGGGCCTCCTGCTGCTCGCGGAACGCGCGCGCGAGAGCGCAGATGAACCCTGAGCTCTCGCTGTGCGCGCACATGTCCGGGCTGCGCGCGGGCGACGCGGCTCCGCAGCTCGCGCAGGCGCTGCTCTGGCAAGACGGGGCGATCGACGCGGTCGTGCGCTGCGCGAGCTGCGGCGAGCACGCGCTGCTGCGGCTGCTCGATTGGGCGCCGCCGCATTTCCGGCTGCGCGTTTACTCGCTCGCTGCGCTGCGTGTGCAGGACAGCGCGCTGTTCCAACGCAACCTCGCGCGCGGCAGCTGTCAGGTCGGGCGCGCGAGCGCGGAGCTGGAAGCGCTGATCGCTTCCGCGGGCCCGAGCGAGCGGCTCGTCGCCCTCGACGTCGCGAGCGAGCGCGTAGTCGCCAGCGCGCCGCTGCCGAAGGGCGCGCGCGGCGAACCGGAGGCGTTCCCCGCGCGTCTCCCGCGCGCGCCCGATGCGCGCTGGTTCCACGTGCTCGGGCTCGAGAAGCACGCCGCGACGAGCGAGGCAGCCCGATGATCGAGGTGACACCTACCGATCTCGCGAGCGAAGCCGACGCCTCCGCGTTCGTCGCGCTGGTCGACGCCTATGCACGCGATCCGATGGGCGGCAGCGCGCCGCTCCCCGGCGCCGTACGCGAGCGCCTCGTGCCCGATCTGCGCGCGCGCATCGCGAGCGGCAGCGCGCTGGTGCTGATCGCGCGCAGAGCTGGCGACGGCAAGCGCCGCCCCGGCGCGCGCCGCGAGCCGCAGGCGAGCGGAGTCGAACGATTGCCCTCGCAGGCCGTGATGCCGAGCGCGCTGCAAGCCGGGGCCGGCGAACCCCTCGGCGTCGCGGTGTGCTTCATCGGCTACTCGACGTTCGCAGCGCGCCCGCTGCTCAATCTGCACGATCTCGCGGTCGTCCCGAACGCGCGCGGCGCAGGCGTCGGGCGCGCGCTGCTCGCTGCGGTCGAGGCGCAGGCCCGCGCGCGCGGCTGCGTCAAGCTGACTCTCGAGGTACGCGAGGACAACGCGCGCGCGCGCCGGCTCTACCAGCACGTGGGCTTCGCCGACTACGCCGGCGGCGCCGTGCCGACGCGAACGCTCTTCCTCGAGCGCAAGCTGTGAGCGCCGAGACGCTGCTGCTCGCGCTCGGCGCGCTGCTCGTCGCGCTCGGCGTGGCGGGCTTGTTATTGCCGGGGCTGCCCGGTGCGCCGCTGATCTTTGCCGGAATGCTCGTGGCGGCCTGGGCGGAGGATTTCGCTTACGTCGGCCTCGGCTGGCTCGCGCTGCTCGGCGTGCTCGCGACGCTCAGCTATGCGGTCGACTTCGCCGCGACCGCGCTCGGCGCCAAGAAGTTCGGCGCGTCGCCGAGAGCGATCTTCGGCGCGCTGCTCGGAGGGATCGTCGGCCTCTTCTTCGGGCCGCTGGGATTGATCCTCGGGCCGTTCGCCGGCGCCGTGCTCGCCGAGCTCACGCTGAAGCGCGATTTCGAGAGCGCGCAGCGCGCGGGCTTCGGGGCGGCGCTCGGCATGCTGCTCGGCGGCGTCGCGAAGCTCGGGCTCGCGTGCCTGATGATCGGAATCTTCCTCTCCGTGCGCTTCTTCGGGGGCCGCGCGTGAGATTCCACCGCACCTGTGCGCTGCTAGCGGCCGCGCTGCTGTTGGGGTCGACGCTGCGCGCGGCGGCGGCGGATGCAGACACCCCGCTCGAGGTCGTCGAAGCGTTCCACGCGGCGCTCGCCGCGGGGAATGCGGCCGCGGTGGGAGCGCTGCTCGCGCCGGACGCGGTCGTGCTCGAGAGCGGCCACGTCGAATCGCGCAGCGAGTACCTGAGCGGCCATCTCGCCGCCGACATCGAGTTCGCACGCACGGTCGCCTCGCAGCGCAGCGACGTGCGCGTGGTCGAGCAGGGGGATACCGCGTGGGTGAGCGCGCGCTCGAGCGCAGCGGGAAATTTTCGCGGCCGCGCGATTCACTCGCAGGGTGCGGAGCTGATCGTGCTCGCGCGCGGCGCACAGGGCTGGCGCATCCGCGCGATCCACTGGTCGTCGCACGAGCGAAAGGCCGCGCCGTAGCGAGCGCGAGAATCGTTAGGCTGCCGCCGCGAAATCACAGGGGCCTCGAGATGTTCAAGCGCTGCCCGAGCTGCGGCGACGAGTTCGTTCCGCAGGTGAGCGAATGTCCGGATTGCCGCGTCGCGCTGGTGCATCTCGATGAGTCGGCCGCGAGCGCCGAGCGCGCCGTGGCGCCGACGGCCGGCAGCGTGATCGAGAACGCCGCGCTGCTCAGGCACGGCGACGCGATGCAGCTGCGCGAGCTCGCCGAGCTGCTCAGCGCGGAGGGCATCGTCTGCGGCATCGACACCGACCCGCCGGGCGCGTCGATCCGAGGCAGTGCGCGCGTCTCGCGCATGGGCAACCTGGGCCGCGAGGCGCAGCTCGCGATCTACGTTGCGGAACGCGACCACCCAACCGCGAACGCGCTCGTCGAGCAGTGGCTCGCGCGCACCGCACCGGGAGCGGAGCACGCGCAGCCGGCGGGCGAGCTCGCGGCGTGCCCCGCGTGCCGCGAGCCGATTGCCGAAGGCGCTGCGGCATGCGCAGCCTGCGGCCTCGAGTTCCCGGAGATCGCGGTCTGTCCGGCCTGCGGCGGCGGCTTCATTCCGGCCGACGGACGCTGCCCGCACTGCGGAAACCGACCTTGAAGCGCACCGCGGGCGGCGCCTTCCTCGCCTTCGCGCTGCTCGCAGGAGTCGCCGCACTTCTCAGGGATTCCCCCGCGCCGCCGGCTGCGGACGCGCGCGGCGTCGAGGACGTCGTGCTCCTGCATGGGCTCGGGCGCAGCGATCGCGCGATGCGCCCGCTCGCCGATGCGCTGACGCGTGCCGGCTACCGCGTGCACAATCTCACATATCCCTCGCTCGCCGAGGAGCCCGAGCAGCTCGTCAGCCAGGTCGGGGAGCAGATCGACGCCTGCTGTGCGCACGCCGAGCGGCTGCACTTCGTGACGCACTCGCTCGGCGGCCTCGTCGCGCGAGCGGTGCTGGCGCGCGCGACGCGCGCGAATCTCGGGCGCGTCGTGATGCTTGCGCCGCCCAACAACGGCAGCGCTTATGCCGATCTGGTGCGCGAGTCGAAGCTCAGAGTCGACGAGCTCCCGCCTGCGATTACGGCACTCGGCACCGACCCCGAGAGCTTCGCGCGCTCGCTGCCGCCGCCGAGCTACCCGCTGGGCGTGATCGCGGGGGCGCGCAGCGTGAACCCGCTCGATCCACTGCTGCTGGCCGGCCCCGGCGACGGCGCCGTCTCGCTCGCGAGCGCTCGGCTGCCGGGAATGCGCGATTTCCTGGTCGTCGACGCGACGCACGCATCGATCCGCCGCCGCGCCGACGTCCATGCGCAGGTGATCGCGTTCCTGCGCACAGGAGCGTTCGAGCACGCGGCCACGCCGACACGAGCTGGTGTCGCCGCGGATGGCCGCTGAAGCCGCGCCGCGGCCGGCGTTCGCGCGGCATGCTGCGCGCGCCAACCGAGCTGCCGAGCTGGCCTGCTGCGCGCAGCGCGCCGGCCTAACATCTCGCGGATGAAGCGCCTCGCCATCGCAGTCTCGGGCGCGCTCGCGCTGCTCGCGTTGGTCAGCTACGTGGCGGGCGAGCTCGTCCCCGCCGCCGTGATCTACAGCCGCGACGCGACCGGTGAGTGGGTCGGCACCAAGGTCTGGGTCGTCGACTATGACGGCGATCCCTGGGTGCGCGCCGCGCGGCCCGGGCGCAGCTGGTTCCGCCGGCTGCAGATCGATCCCCGCATCGAGCTCGAGCGCGGCGGAGTGCGCATGCGCTACCGCGCGATCCCGCACTACGACGCCGACACGCGGCCCGTGATCGATACGGCCTTCGCCGAGCAGAACGGCCCGATCGATTGGTGGTACGGCCTGATCCTGCGCAGCGACGCAATCCCGATCGAGCTCGTCGCGGAGGAGTGACGCCAGGCGCAGCGCAGCCGCTGCGGCGCAGCGCGGTGATAGCGTTGCCGCGTCAGCCGCGTTCGACGGAGGCGCCGATGCGTGAGCCCCAGATTCAAAGCGAGCCCTGGACGCTCGCGCTCTCCGGAGAAGCCGAGGATCTCATCTACGAGTTCAACGTCGCGGCCACCGGCATCCGCGACGGGGCGGGCCTCGCGCTCACGCTGCGCGACGAGAGCGGGCGCGTCCTCGCGGCGGCGATCGGACACACCTGGGGCGGAACCTGCGAGCTCAAGACGGTCTGGGTCGACGAGCCGCTGCGCCGCCAAGGCATCGGCCGCGCGCTGCTCGTGCGCGCCATCGCAGAAGCGGAGGCGCGGGGCTGCTCGCAGCTGTTATTGGCGACGCACAGCTTCCAGGCGCCGCACTTCTACGAAAAGCTCGGCTTCCGCGAGCTGTTCCGCCTGAACGACTACCCACGCGGACACGCGGAGATCTGGCTGCTGCGCGACCTCACGCCACGCTCCCGCGCGTGAGTCATCACGGGGACGGATCCGGTCGAGTCAGGCAGTCGGCTCGCCGACGCGGCGCTCGAGCCAACGGTGGAACTGCCAGTTCGCCTTCTCGAGATGCGAGAGCCGCCCGCGCGTGGCGAAGCGGCTGCGCACGCCCTCCTGCACGCTGCTGCACGCGCGGATGTCCTCGCGGTGGACCGCGTCGAGGAAGCCGCGCATGCGCGCGCCGTCCTCGTCGCTCGCATCCGGCGGGACGCATAGGTGCACGCGCAGCGTGAAGCGCTCGGGGCCGTGTGGCTGCAGCTCGTACCAGACGGCGGAATCGGGATTCACCGCGAACAGGTGCAGCGGAAACGCGCAGCAGACGAGGAAGTCGGCGCGCTGCGAGTCCGTGAGCCCAGCTGTTGCGGGAAAAAGACCCGCGGTCGGCTTGCCGTCGCGCGTCGGGTTGTGCAGCACCGCCCACGGCCCGTCGCTGTCTTCCGCCCAGGTGACTGCACCTGGAAAACCCGGCTCGAGCGTGGCCGGATGGATGCTCGTCACGTGATAGCTCTCCATGAAGTTCTCGATCATCACCTTCCAGTTCCACGGCGAATCGTATTCGAGCGGCGTGAGCGAGCGCATACGCTCGGGCTGATAGGGCGCGACGTGCCGCTCGAGCCCTGATAAGTCGCGCGCCAGCGGTGCTGCGTCCGGGTCGAAGCTGAGGAAGAGCCAACCGCGCCAGCGCTCGGCGCGCAGCTCGGGCAGCCGGCAGCTCGCGCGCTCGAAGCCCTCCGCGCGCTCCAGCTGCGGCGCGCCGAGCAGGCGGCCATCGAGCGCGTACGTCCAAAGGTGATACCGGCATTGCAGCGAGCGCGCGTTCCCGCGCCCTTCCGCGACGCGATGCCAGCGATGGCGGCACACGTTCGACAGCACGCGCAGCGCGCCGGCCTCGTCGCGCAGCGCCACGAGCGGCTCGCCGAAGCGCTCGAACGCGAAGTAGTCGCCCGCGTTCGGCAGCCAGTCCTCGCGCCCGAAGCAGATCCAGCTGCGGCGGAAGACGCGCTCCTGCTCGCGCGCGTAGTGGTCTGGGCTCGTATAACAGCTCGGCGCGAGCGTCTGCGCTCGCTCGAGCGAGGAGAGCTCCGTCATGTCGAGATCCTCCGGCGCGCGATGAAGATAACGGTCGTTATTCTCAACAGGCAACTCGCCCACGAGGTCGCCCGCGATGAGCCGGAGCCCCGATCCTTCCCGCAAGCCCGCCCTGCTCTGCGCCGCGGTCGACTACTTGAGCGCGCGCGGGCTCGGCGAGCTCTCGCTGCGCCCGCTGGCGAAGGCGCTCGGCGTCAGCACCTACGCGCTCGTCTACCACTTCGAATCGCGTGAAGGGTTGCTGGCCGCAGTGATCGAAGAGATCGAGCGGCGCCAGCTCGCGAAGGTCGCCGAATGGAGCGCCGCCGGCGGCGCTGCGGAGACGCTCGGTCAGGCGGTCGCGCTGTATTGGGCTTGGGTGACGGCCGACTCGAACCTGCCGCAGATGCGGCTGGTGCTCGAGGCGGCGACCGTCGCCGCGACGCGCAGCGGGCTCCCCGGCGGCGTGCGCGAGCGTCTCGTCAGCGTGTGGGTGGATCTGCTCGCACGCGCGTTCCGCGAGCAGGGTCTGACTGCGGCGCGTGCGCGCGACGAGGCGACCGTGCTGCACGCGGCGCTGCTCGGCCTCGTGCTCGATCTGCTCGCCACGGGCGACCGCGCCCGGCTCGATCTCGCCGTGCGAGAGCTCGCGCGCCGCTACCAGCCGCACGGCGCGGCGATTCGCGCCGCGCGCCAGACGACGCGAACGCCGCGCAGGCCCGCACGCGCGTAGCCCCGCCGAAGCCTCAATAGACGCATTCCACCTTCGCGATACGAGTCACGTCTTCTCGGAGCTCTGCGGGCGCGATCACTGCGTAACAAGGCGGAGCCGGCGCATTCACGACTCTGCTCATCGCAGGTCCTGCGCCGAGCGCAGGCCGCGTGCGCCCGAGGCGAAACGAGAGCGCGCGAACAGTGCGTTCAGCTCAGGCTGCGGAATCTGCTCTGCTGCGAACGTGATGCTGCCGGCGTCGCGCAGCTCGCGCGCGCAGCGCCGCACGAATCCCAGCGCGGAGCGCGCGATGCTGCCGCCGAGGCTGATGCGCTGAACGCCCGCGCCGAGCAGCGCGCGCGCGTTTCCTTCCGCACTTCCCAGCCCCATCACGACGTTCAGCGGCCCAGCGATCTCGCGCACGAGCGTGCGGACGCTTTCGAGATCGCTCGGGCCGGGCGCGAACAGGCAGTCCGCGCCCGCCTCGCGAAAACGATTCGCGCGGCGAATCACGTCGGCGAGCGCGTCCGGCGCGCGCGACTGGAAGGCGTCGGTGCGCGCGGTCAGCACGAACGCGCTGCCTGCGGCGTCGATCGCCGCGCGCGCCGCCGCGATGCGCTCGACGGCGAGGTCTTCGTCATACAGCGATCCGCCCGGGCGCTTGTCCTCGACGTTGCCGCCGGCGAGCCCGGCCTCGATCGCGAGCTTCACCGTCTCGGCCACCTGTTCGGGCGCGTCGCCGAAGCCCGCCTCGAGATCGCCGTTGACGGGAAGCGCGACAGCCCCTGCGATCTGACGCATGCGCTCGAACATCTCCTCGCGAAGCACGGCGAGGCGCGCGTCGCTCACCTGGTAATCCTGCTTGCCGAGCGAGAACGCGATTCCGGCGCTCGTCGTCGCGATCGCCGAAAACCCCGCGTCCGCGAGCACGAGCGCACTCCCGGCATCCCATGCGTTCGGCATCACGAAGCCGGGCCGGCCGCGATGCAGTGCCGCGAAAGCGGCGGCGCGCGAATCGGTCGATGGCATCGGCGCTAGTCCTCCGGTGCGATTTCCGGCAGAAGTACTCACCCGGCTCGCGATGCGTCCAATCGATTGTGCCGATCCATCCCATGCACATGCTGCATACTGGCGAGCTTGGACAGCGAATCGCTGCGCACGTTTCTCGCGATTCACCGCGCGGGCGGCTTCACGCGCGCTGCGCAGGCGATTCACCTCTCGCAGCCGGCGATCAGCCGGCGCATTGCGCTGCTCGAGCACGAGATCGGCGCGCCGCTGTTCGAGCGCGCTGCGGGCGGCGTCGTGCTGAGTCAGGCCGGACGCGCGCTGCTTCCTCACGCCGAGCGGGCATTGGCCGCGCTCGAAGACTGCGCCGCGGCGATTCGCGCGCTTCGCGGCGGCGCCGCGGGGCCCGTGTCGGTCGCAGCGGTCGGGACGCTCGCGAGCACCGAGCTGACGCCGATCCTCGAGCGCTTCGCCGCCCGGCATCCGAACGTCGAGCTGACGCTGCGCACGGCGACGAGCCTCGAGGTCAGCGAGCTGGTGCGCCGCGGCGAGGCAACACTCGGGCTGCGCTACCTGCGCGACGCGTCGCCGGACGTCGAATGCGAGGCGCTCCCGCCGGAGCGCTTGCTCGTCGCATGCGGCAGGCGCCATCGCCTGGCAAGCAAACGCGTGGCCTCACTCGCGCAGCTCGCCGGCGAGACGTGGCTCGCGTTCCCTAATGCCCGCGCCGTGCGCGAGCAGACCGCCGACAATGTGTTCGCGCAGTTCCTCGTGCGCGGCGTCGCGTCGCTGCGCTGGACTCCGGTCGACAGCCTGACCGCACAGAAACGACTGATCGAGGCGGGCTTCGGCGTTGCGCTGCTGCCGGAAAGCAGCATCCGCGAGGAGTGCGCGAACGGCTCGCTCGCGACGATTCGCGTCGCGGACCTGCGCGCGGGCAACCCGGTGTTCGCAATCGTGCGCAAGGGCGGGTACCTGAGCGCCGCCGCGCGCGATCTACTCGCGCTGCTGGCGTCCCAGCCGCTCGCCCGTCGCGCGCAGAGAGCCGTCCGCGCGAAACCGAGCACGCGCCGCTCGGGGCGCAAACGTCGATGAGCGACGCGCCCGGCGTTCCGGCAAAGTGGCGGGCCCGGCGAAGCGCCGAGCTGCGAAGGAAGCCCAAGTGAGCGAATCCCATGACGACGTCGTGCGCCGCGAGTTCACGCGCCAGGCACCGAGCTTCTCGCGCACGGATGCTTATTACGCCTCGCTCGCGAAGGGCACGCTCGCGGCGCTCGAGCCGCTGGCGCGCGAGGACGTCGTGCTCGAGGTCGCGTGCGGAGCGGCACACGCGAGCGAGGCCGTGGCGCCGCGCGTACAGCGCGTCGTCGGCGTCGACCTGACGGCCGCGCTGCTCGCTGCGGGCGCCGCCCGGCTCGCCGCGCGGCGCGTCGACAACGTCTCGCTGCAGGAAGCCAACGCCGCCCGGCTCCCGTTCGCGAGCGCGACGTTCGATCTCGTGTTTTGCCGCGCCGCGGTTCACCACTTCGCAGAGCCCGAGCTGCAGGTGCGCGAGATGGTGCGCGTGTGTCGTCCCGGCGGCCGCGTCGTGCTGCTCGACATGATTGCGCCGAACGCCGCGCTGCGGACGAAGTTCGACGCGCTCCATCGCGAGATCGATCCCTCGCACGCGAGCTGCCTACTCGAAGAGGAGCTCGCCGCGCTGCTGGAGCGCTGTGCGGGCGCGCGCGCCCGCGCGCTGCGCAGCCGCTCGTCGCCGCTCTCGTTCGAGGTGTTCGAGCACCAGAGCGCGACGGCGCGGCCCGAGCGGCTCGCGCGCGTGCGCGAAGAGCTGCGCAGCGAAGCGCTGAGCGGCGCGAGCGCCACCGGCTTCGAGCCGGTGCTGGTGGAGGGCGCGCTGCACGTCCATCTCACCAGCGCGGTCGTGAGCGCAACGCTGAACCCGACGCCGAGCCCGCCGCTCAGTCGTCAGGGAAGCGCGTAGCGCGGCGCGTAGAGCTCGGGCGCTAGCGCGATCGTCTCCCGAAAGAGCGCGCCGATCTCCGCGAGCGAAGCGCCGAGCGCCGCCGGCGTAGCGCCCGGCGCTGCGAGCACCGCGGAGAGACGCTCGCCGAAGGCACGCGGCGCAAGCGCGAAGCCGGCGATCTCGGCGAGCGCCGTCTTGTCGTTGACGAACCAGGCGCGGTTGAGCGCGAACAGCGCGAGCACGAGATACGCGCCGAAGCGCGTCATGCAGCCCACCGCGCCTAACACCTCGCCCCTCGCCGCGAGCTTCGGGGCAAACGCGTGCAGCCCGAGCTCCACCTGCCAGAGCGCGCCCTGCACGACCGCCCGGCGCAGTGCCTCCGGGTACAGCGCGACGCGCAGCTTCAGCGAGGCGAGCTCGGCCTGCGGGTCGTGCAGCGCAACGCAGCAGGCGAGCTCCCCTAACAGCGCAGCGCTGAAATAGCCGAACGGCGCCTGCTGGGAGAAGTCGAGCTGCCAGCGGCCCGCCTGCGCGTCGGCGAGCGCGCCTTCGAGCTGCTCCACGCTGCGATACAAGAGGTCGAAACGCGCGCCGCGGATCGTCAGCCACGCGCCGCCGTTGACCCACGCGCCCCACTCGCCGAAGCCAGCGACGACGGGTGCGTGCGTGTCGTCGTGCCGCGTACAGAGCGCGCGCAGCGGAGCGAGCGCGAACGGTGCGCTCTCGCGGTAGATCACACCGACGTCGACATCGGAGCTGGCGTTGGCTTGGCGGCGCGCGTGCGAACCCCCGAGCGAGACGGCGACGACGCCGTCCAGTGCCGCGAGCTCGGCAGTCAGCTGCGCGAGCGTCGCGTGCTGCGCTTCGGAGAGCGATGCCGGCAACGCGGCGAGCGGCTGGCGGCGCATGGGCCGCAGCGTATCTCACGCTGCGGCCCGACCCAGGAGCTCCTAATACTTCAGCTCGAGGCTCGCGTAGAACCACTGCATGTCGCCGGGCAACACGCGCCCGGCCTCTAGATGCGCGCCGCCGAGCTCGAGCGTCACGCTCTTGTGGAGCGCAACCGTCGCCACCAGATCGAACTCGGTCCCGACCGTGCGCGCGCCGCCGGACGGCGTCGCCGCGTAACCGAAGCTCTTGCGGTTGAAGGCGCCGGTGCCGGCGTAACGCGCGTCATCCTCGTCCATCAGCGAGAAGTAGTGGACGAACGCGTTCAGCGAGACTTTCTCGTGCGGCGCCATCCGCAGCTGCACGAACAGGTTCTTCAGATTCTGGAACGCGAGCTGGTCGGCGAAGCCGTAATACAAGTGATTCGTCGGTAGCAGGTTGAAGAACGTGTGGTGCTCGCCGTCGGTCGGATCGCCGTCGCCCGAAGCGAAGTTGATGCCGAGGCGCAGCCACGGCTTCGACCAGAGCGCCGGCAGCTGATAGCCGGCCTCGAGGATTCCGGCGTACGCGCTGTGATCGCCGACGCCGAAGTCGCCGGTTTGGCCGGCGCCCCAGACGAGCGTGTCGATCTGACCGGGGCCGAACGGATAGACGCCGAGCAGCGAACCGCCGAACGTGTAGACATCGACGCCGCCGACGATGCCGCCGTCCGCGACGGCGCGGTCGTCGTCGTAAGCGATCGCGAACGCTCCGAGCTCGGTGTTGGGGAGCCACTCGCCGCGCTTCGCGGTCCATGCGAGGCCGCCGTAGACGAGATCGCGCTGTGGGTGGTACGCGGAATCGGCGTCGAACACGCCCGTCGTCGGGCGCGCTGCGAACGCGTAGAACGCGTGTTGCCCGGTATCGACCATCAGCGTTCCGCCATCGTTGCTGCGCTCGACGTGCGTCCAGCCGACGGTTCCGACCAGCCGCTCAGCGACGCGCGCCGCTTTCAAGTACTTCCAGTTCGGCTCTGCGTACGTCACCTCGCCGCCCAGCTTGATGTCCTGGCGGCCTCCGCGCAGCGCGATGCCCTCCGCCGGGCGCAGCTCGAGGAATGCCTGGCGCAGGCTCGTTCCCTGCGAGCTCGAGTCGAGGCCGCCTGCCACGAAGTAATTACGGGCCGGCGGCGCCGAATCGGCGTCGAGCCCGTTCACCCGCGCGTGCTGGCCTTCGATGAAGATCGCCAGCTTGTTCGCGTACGCGTAACGCAGCGAGAGCCGCATGCGCGTGCCGGTGAACCAATCCCAATCGGGATTGCTGGTCGAGAACGTGTCCCAGCCTTCCGTGCGCACGCGAAACGCGCCGCTCAGATCGAAGCGGTGCGGGCCGTCCTTCCAGTAGAGCGAGGGAGCGGCGTGCAGGCCGTCCGCGGGAGGTGCGGGGGCGGCCGCGGCAGCTGCGGCCGGCGGCGGCGGAGGCGTCTGCGGCTGCGTTTGCGCCTGGGCATTACCGCTCGCGCAAAGCAGGGCTGACACCATCCAAGCTCCGGACGCTCTCATCGGGGGTTCTCCTTCACGCCGGCGTTCGTGCCGGGAATCAATGCGCCGCGCTCTGTGCGCCGGGCGCGAAGCCCTGGGCCGCGAGTCCGCGCTGCGCTCGCGCTTCGGGGCTCAAATCCTGGTGCTCGAGGAACGAGATCAGCTCCTCGCGCAATCCATAATAATCGGAGTGCTCGAGCACGGCCTCGCGCACGCGGGGACGGTGTATCCGCACATCGAGCAGCGCACCGAGCCGAGCGCACGGGCCCTTCGTCATCATCGCGACGCGATCGGCGAGGAAGAGTGCCTCGTCGACGTCGTGCGTGACCATCAGCGCCGTCGTGCCGGTGCGCGCGAGCAGCGCAGCGAGCATGTCCTGCAGCTCGAGGCGCGTCAGTGAATCGAGCATGCCGAACGGCTCGTCGAGCAGCAGCAGCTTCGGGGCGAGCGCGAGGGCCCGAGCGATGCCGACACGCTGGCCCTCGCCCTGAGAGATTTCGCGCGGGAGCTTCTGCAGCACGTCGCCGAGCCCGACGCTCGCGAGATGGTGCTCCGCGATCGCGCGCCGCTGCGCGGGCGTTCCGTGCGGGAACACGCGATCGACGCCGAGCAGCACGTTCTCCAGCACGCTGAGCCACGGCAGCAGTGCGGGAGACTGGAAGACGACGCCGCGGTCGGGGCCGGGACCGTCGATCTCCTTGCCCGCGAGCACGATTCCGCCCGCCGTCGGCGGCACGAGGCCGGCCACCATCGAAAGCACGGTCGATTTGCCGCAGCCCGAATGGCCAATCAGCGCGACGAACTCGCCCGCGCGCAGCGAGAGGTCGAACTCCTCGACCGCGACGAACGGACCGCGCGGCGTCGCGAACGTCTTGCCGAGACGCGAGATTTCGAGGTGGTGCGCGGTCATCGCTGCACCAGCCGCGGTAGGCCTTGGCCCGGCAGGCGCGGCTCGAGCGGCGGCAGCGGAGGCGGCGCGATCGGCCGGCTTGCGCGGCGGCGCGCGCCGAGCGCGAGCAGGTGGCTCGTCAGCTCGTTGCGCAGCTTGCGGAACTCGATGTCGTGGTTGAGTGCGGCGCGGTCGCGCGGCCGCGCGATCGCAACCGGAAAGCTCGCGCGGATGCGCGCGGGCTCTCCGGGCGACGCTCCGGGCTCGAGCGGAACGACGCGATCCGATAACAACAGCGCCTCGTCGATGTCGTTGGTCACCAGCACGACGGTCTTGCGCTGGCGCAGCGCAATCGCCGCGAGCTCGCGCTGCAGGTTCGCGCGCGTCAGCGCGTCGAGCGCGCCCAGCGGCTCGTCGAGCAGCAGGATTTGCGGGTCCTGCGCGAGCGCGCGCGCGAGCGCCACGCGCTGACGCATGCCGCCTGAGAGCTCGCGCGGATGCTTGTCGCTCGCGTGCGAGAGCCCGACCAGTTCGACGATCTCCTTCGCGCGCAGCTCGCGCTCTCCGCGATGGCGTCCAGCGGCGACTGCGTCGACGGCGAGCCGGACGTTCTCGAGCACCGTCAGCCACGGCAGCAGCGCGTAGCTCTGGAACACGACGCCGCGATCGGGGCCGGGGCCCCGCATCGGCGCGCCGCGCAACAACACTTCGCCCACATCGGGCTGCGTGAGGCCCGCGAGCAGGTTCACCAGCGTCGTCTTGCCCGTCCCGGAGAAGCCGACGACCGCGACGAATTCGCCTTCGCCGACCGCGAGCGAGATGCCCTCGACCACAGGCGTGACGTGGCTGCCGCGCCCATAATGCTTCGCGACGCCGCGCAGCTCGAGCAGCGGGGCTGCCGCCAGCTTGGCGGGGTCAGGCGATCGCGGCGTCATGACTCGACATGCGCTGCAGCGCGATCATGCAGCGATCGAGCGCGAAGCCGATTCCGCCGATCGTGAACACGGCGACGGCGATGCGGGCGAGCGTCTCCGAGCTGCCGTTCTGGAACATGTCCCAGACGAATTTCCCGAGGCCCGGGTTCTGGGCGAGCATCTCGGCCGCGATCAGCACCATCCAGCCGACGCCGAGTGAGAGCCGCAGGCCGGTGAAGATGTACGGCAGCGCCGCGGGAATCACGATCTTGCGGACGCGCGTCGGGAACGAGAGGCGCAGCACGCGCGCCACGTTCAGGTGATCCTTGTCGATCGCTGCGACGCCGACAGCGGTGTTCACGAGCGTCGGCCACAGCGAGCAGAGCGCGACCGTGACCGCCGAGCTGACGAACGATTTCTCGAACCAAGGATCCGTCGAGGTGTACGTGGCGGAGACCACGATCATCACGATCGGCAGCCAGGCGAGCGGCGACACGGGCCGGAACAGCTGAATCAACGGATTCATCGCTGCGTAAACCACCGCGCTCGTACCGCAAAGAATGCCGAGCGGGATCGCCACGAGCGACGCGATCAGAAAGCCGGCGAACACGGTCTTCAGGCTCGTCGCGATTTGATCCAAGTAGGTCGGCCGGCCGGCGTAGCGTCGCTCCTTCCAGGGTTTGCCCGCGGCCAGCGCAGCCGCCTTCTTGTCGGCCATGCGCGCGTCGAAGGCAGCCTTCTTCGCGCGCTCCTCGCGATGCTCGCCGGCGAGCGAACGTGCCGCGCTGACGACCTGCGTAGGGCCGGGCACCGCTCCGATGCTCGTCTCCAGGCGCGAGGCGATCGCTCCCCACACCAGCACGAACCCGATCAACGCGAGCGCCGGCACGCCGAGCGCGAATCCGATCTGCCGTAGCTGCTCCGCCGGCTCCTCCCAGCTCGCGAGCCGCACGAACGGCACCGCCAAGTCGAGCCCACCCATCTCGAGAGCGCGGATCACACGATCCTTCAGCATGTTTCGACTCCGCTCGGGTGCGCTGCCTGCGTGCGACGAAGCGTCGCCCACAGGTCAGTCCTTCTTGCCGATCGCGAGGCTGCGCAGATACGCGTTCGGCTTGCGGCCGTCGTAGACGACGCCGTCGATGAAGCCGGAATCGGGCGACGCGTAGCCGTCGGTCTTGGGGATGTCGCTCGCGGCGAGGTGGCCTTCGGCGACGAGCCGCTTCGCCGCCGCGAGCCAGACTTCGGGGCGGTAGACCTTCCTCGCCGTCTCGGCGTACCAGCTATCAGGCTGCCCTTCGGCAATCTGTCCCCAGCGCCGCATCTGCGTCAGGTACCAGACCGCGTCGCTGTAGTAGGGATAGGTCGCGAAGTCGTCGAAGAAGACGTTGAAGTCGGGCAGCGCGCGCTTGTCGCCCTTCGCGTACTCGAAGGTGCCAGTCATGCTGTTCGCGATCACTGCCGCGTCGGCGCCGACGTACTCGGGCTTCGCGAGAATGGCGACCGCTTTCCTGCGGTTCTCCATGCTGGCATCGAGCCACTTGCCGGCGCGGATGATCGCCTTCGCGACCGCGATGTGCGTCTCGGGGTTCGCCTTCGCCCACGCCGCGGTCACGCCGAACACCTTCTCGGGGTTCGCCTTCCAGATCTCGACGTCCGTAATGACCGGGATGCCGATGCCCTTGAACACCGCTTGCTGGTTCCACGGCTCACCGACGCTGTAGCCGTGAATCGTGCCCTGCTCGAGCGTGGCGGGCATCTGCGGCGGCGGCGTCACCGAGATCAGCACGTCCGCCTCGGCGGTGCCGGTCGTGTCCGCCGGCGTGTAATAACCCGGGTGAATGCCTCCGGCGGCGAGCCAGTAGCGCAGCTCGTAGTTGTGGGTGGAGACCGGGAAGACCATCCCCATCTTCATGGGATTCCCGGAAGCCTTCATCTCCTCGACGACGGGCTTCAGCGACTTCGCCGAGATCGGATGCGGCGGCTTCGGCTGCGCGAGCTTCGGGTCGACTCTCTGCATGCGCTTCCAGATCTCGTTGGAGACCGTGGTCGCGTTGCCGTTCAGGTCGAGGCTCACCGCGGTGACGACGTCTGCCTTCGTCCCGACGCCGATCGTCGCGCCGATCGGTTGACCGGCGAGCATGTGCGCGCCGTCGAGCTCGCCGCTGATCACTCGGTCGAGCAGGATCTTCCAGTTCGCCTGCGCCTCGAGCGTGACGAACAGGCCTTCCTCCTCGAAGTAGCCGAGCTCCTGGGCCATCACGAGCGGCACGCAGTCGGTGAGCTTGATGAAGCCGAGCTTCAGCTCGTCCTTCTCGAGCTCGGCCGGCGCGGCGAGCGCGTGATTCGCGAAGAGCACGCTCGCGAGGGCGAGTGCGTGCAACGCGGCGCCGCGTGAGAACCGATTCGTCACTCGGAGTGCCTCCCCAAAAAAACGAAGCGAAAAAAAACGAAGCGCCCACCGAAGCGTGCATCTGCACGCCTTGGCGGACGCCGTTGTCCGCGATCGGCTCGCGACCTCGCGAAGCTCTCTTCAAGCGCCGTGCCAGTGCTCTCGTCGCGCCTCGCGAACCGCGCGGCGATCCCCGGCGCGGTCGCTGCGCACTGCTTGTGCAATCCCTGCCATGGGCGTGGGCACCCGACGAGACGCGAGCGTGTGTCGGGAGCTCTCTCGCGCTTCCTCAGAGCGGTCGGAACGCATCGAACTCGCGTCCATCGAAGAAGCGATCGGGCGCCATCGCGATGGCGCCCGCTTCGCTCGGCACGGCCCACGCGTCAGCGTGCGCTCCTTCGATCTTCCAGTCCCCGCTCGGCGCGTCGTTGCCGACGCGTCGTGCGGCCTGCCGGTACCAATCGCTGCGGTACACGCGCTCCGCCACTTCCTTGCCGTCGACCGGCCCCTCGATCTGCCCCCAGCGCAGCATCTGCGCCGCGATCCACGCCGCCTGCGAACGCCAAGGGAAGCCCGCCGCATGGCGCGAGAACACGTGCGCCCCGGGCGATTCGTTCGCAGCAAGCGACGCAAGCAACGCTTCCAGCGAGAGGCCCAGCGTCTTGCTGAGCGTACGCGCGACCTCCTCGCGGTTCTCGGGCGCGTCGCAGAACGCGGCCGACTCGATCAGCGCCGCCAACATCGCGAGATGTGTCTCGGGATGGCGTTCGGCCCAGGCGAGCTTCACGCCGAGCACCTTCTCCGGCGCGAGGCCCCAGATCTCTCGCGCCGACAAGAGGATGCGACCGCTGCCGCCTCGAGCCGCGAGTGTGTTCCACGGCTCGCCGACGCAGAACGCGTCGATCGCGCCAGAGTCGAGCCGCTCCACCATGCGCGGCGGCGGCACGACGCGCAGGTCGACGTCGGCGTCGGGATCGATGCGGGAGGCCGCGAGCCAATGGCGCAACAAGTAGGAGTGCATCGAGTACGGAAACACGCTGGCCAGGCGCAGCCGCCGCTCGCCGCGCTGCGCACGCTCGGCGATCCGCTCGCGCAGCGCAGCGCCCAACGCCGCCGCACCGGCGCGCTCTGGCAGCTGCGCGGCCAGCTCGCGCGAGAACGTGATCGCGTTCCCGTTCATCCCGAGCGAGAGCGCCGTGACGATCGGAGTGCGCAGCGGGCCGGCGCCGAGCGTCGCGGCGATCGCCATCGGCGCCAGCAGATGAGCGGCGTCCACTGCCCCAGCCACCAACTTGTCGCGCGTGCTGGCCCACGACGGCTCGACGGAGAGCGTCACGTCGAGCCCGTGCCGTTCGAACAACCCGCGCCGGCATGCGACGACGATGGTCGCCGCATCCGCCAGCGGCAGGACGCTGATCGAGACACGCTGCTGCTCGATCGGAGAACGCGCAGGCGCCGCATGCACGGCCGCGCGCAACGCCTCCGGAATGCGCTTCGACGTCACAGGACCTCCTCCATCGCGATCACCTGATCGGCCACCTCGACGAGCCTCCGCTTCTGGTCCATCGCCATCTTCTGCATGCGCCGGTATGCGTCCGCCTCGCCGAGGCTGCGCTTCTGCATCAGGATTCCTTTCGCCCGCTCGATGCGCTTTCGTTCGGCGAGCGTGGTGCGCGCCTCTTCGAGCTCGCTGCGCAACTGCTGGAACTCGTTGAAGCGCGCGATCGCGACTTCGAGAATGGGCTTCACTCGGCGCTGCTTGGCGCCGTCGACGACGTAGGCCGCGACTCCCGCGCGTACCGCCGCTTGGATCGACTCGCTGTCGCTCTCCTCGACGAACATCACGACCGGGCACGGGTGATCGCGCGAGAGCTGTTGCATGTCCTCGAAGACGTCGCGATCGGGGCACTGCATGTCGACGATCACGACGTCGACCGCGAGCTCGCGGAGGCGTCCAGCCTGGTCTTCGCAGCCCGCGAGTCGCGCGACGACGGCATAGCCCTCCGCCTCGAGCGCTTTCGCGAGCTCGTCCGACCGCTCGCGCGTCTCGTCCACCAGGGCGATGCGCAGCTTGGGCATTCTCGTCGGTGTCCTCGCTCCGAGGACCGTTGGTATCCGGAGCCGGCGGAAGCAGTGCGAGAACCGTGCCGCGCCAGCAGTGGGCTCGCGCGGGCGTGCCCGGGCCGTCGTCGGCTCACTCGCTGCTCGAAAGGCGAGCAGACCGGCTTCAGCGCCCTCGGTACTTCGGCTCGCGCTTCTCTGCCCGCGCGGCCTTCAGCTCCGCGTAGTCCTGCGAGGCGAACACCATCGCCTGCGCCGCGGCTTCCTCCTGCATGGAGTGCTGCACCAGCGGGCTCGCGATGCGGCGCAGCGTACGCAGGAACATCGCCACCGTGAACGTGGGCGCGCTCGCGATCGCGCGCGCGATTTCGAGCGCGGTCGCGTCGAGCTCGGCGTCCGGCACGACGCGCGAGACGATGCCGTGCCGCAGCGCCTCGTCCGCGTTCAGCACGCGGCCTGTTAGGGCGAGATCGGCTACGAGCCCGGGGCCAGCAATCTGGAAGAGCCGCGCCGTGCCACCCGAATCGGGGACCACGCCGTGCATGATCTCGGGCAGCCGCATGCGCGCGCTCTCGCCGGCGATGCGGATGTCGCAGAGCAACGCGCGCTCGAAGCTGCCTCCGATCACCCAGCCCTTCAGCGCCGCGATGCTCGGCACCGGCAGCGTGAAGAAGCCCTGCGTGCCGCGATGCCCGCGCTCGATGAACGCGAAGTCGCTGATGTCTTCGCTGCGCACGCCGAGCTGCGACGTATCGCGGCCCGAGGAGAACGACGCTCCCTCACCGCGCCAGATCACCGCGCGCAGGCCGGGCGTCTCGTGCAGCTCCGCGAGAATCGCGAACAGCCGCTGATCCATCGCGTCGTTCGCGGCGTTGTGCTTCTCGGGGCGGTCGTAGGAGATGATCGCGATCGGTCCTTCGAAGCTGAGGCGAACCGCGTCTGCGCCGTCGGGCATGAAGCTCCTGGGTAGGAAGCGAGCTTATCGCGGGTATGGTGGGGGCATGAGCGAGACGGCTTTGCTGAAGGCATCGCTCGCGCTTCCGATCCTGTGCCCACTCCTGGCTAGCTGGCTCGTGTGGGGTACGAGCCTCCTGAAGGGAATGCCGGATTCTGTACGAAACGGAGTCGCGCTGTTCGGGCTCTCTCTGTTCCCGCTCGTGAGCCTTCCCTATCTCGCCTTCGCACTCGTGGCGGTCGCGTTGCTGCGGCGGCGATCCGTGCGAGCGCACGTCGCGTTCGTGGTAGCGGCGCCGGTGCTCTTCGCAGCACTGCTCGCTCTTGGAATGCTCGCTCTCGAGGCCTTAGCCGATAGATCCACTCGAGCTGCTGGCGTACAGGTCGAGCTAAGCGAGTACCCCTTTGCAATCGGGTACTTCGCGGTTGCGGTGTCATTGGGATATGCGTACGTCGGCGTCGTTCTCGCGGCACGTGTCCTCGTGAAAAGATCGCGCGTCAGCGCCCCTTGAACACCGGCGCGCGCTTCTCCGCGAACGCCTTCACCGCTTCCTCGTAGTCCTCGGTTCCCGCGCCCTGCACCATGCGCTCGGCCTCGATGTCGAGCACGGCTTCCAGCGGTTCCGTCAACGCGCGATTCAGATTGTCCTTCATGTATCGCAGCGCGATCGGCGGGCCGGCCGCGAGGCGGCTCGCGTACGTGAAGGCGGCTTCCGTGAAGCCGGCGTCGGGCAGCGCGCGGTTCGCGAGACCGAGGCGCTCGCAATCCGAGGCCGACAGCCGCTCGCCGAGAAACATCAGCTCCCGGGCACGCGCTGGACCTAACAGACGCGTCAGAAACCAGCTCGCGCCGTAATCGCCCGAGAGCCCGAGCCGCGCATAAGCCGTCGTGGCGAACGCGCTCTCCGCCATCAGCCGCAGATCGCACGCGAGCGCGAGCGCGAAGCCGGCGCCGGCTGCGGGGCCCGGCAGCGCCGCGAGTGTCGGCTTCTCGAGCCGATGCAGCGCGCGCGGAATCTCGTGCTCCCAGCGCAGCTGGCGCTTGCGATCCTCGGGCGACGGCGGCCGGCCCTCGCTCGCCATTCGCTTCGTGTCGCCTCCCGCGCAGAATGCGCCGCCGGAGCCTGTGAGCAGCACGCAGCCGACGTCGGGATTCGCTCCGAGCTCCGGAATCACGCGATGCAGCGCGCGCTTCATCTCCATCGTCAGCGCGTTCTTCGCGTCGGGGCGATTCAGCGTCACGACGCCGACGCGCTGCTCGATGCGGCAGAGCACTTCGGACGTGCCAGTATCGATTTGCGTAGCGTCCGCCATGGCGGCGCAGCATACGTGAGACCCGCGCGGCGGCGCCGCGCGCGCTGCGAAATACTGCGCGACCTCTCGGACCGGAGCACAGGATGGGTCTTCCCGAACCGCCGCCGCTCGGCACGCATGCGCTTCCTGCCGGCGCGTATGCGGGCCAGACCGTCGCCATAACAGGCGGCGGCACGGGTCTCGGCAAGGCGATCGCGGTGGAGTTCGCGCGGCTCGGCGCGAACGTCGCGATCCTCTCGCGCGGCGAGGAGCATCGCGCGGCCGGCGTGCGCGCGATCGAGGAGGCCGGCGCGAAGGCGCTCGCGGTGGCGTGCGACATCCGCCAGCCGGACCAGGTCGCGACCGCGTTCGACCAGATCGCGCTCGCGTTCTCGCACCCGAGCGTTCTCGTAAACAACGCAGCCGGGAACTTTCCCGTCGCGGCGGAAGATCTCTCCCCTAATGGCTGGCGCACGGTCGTCGACATCGTGCTGAACGGCACTTTCTTCTGCTCGCGCGAGTTCGGGCGCCGCCACATCGCTGCCGGAACGAGCGGGGCGATCATCAACGTCGGCGCGTCGTACGCGTGGACCGGCGGGCCCGGCTTCGCGCACTCCGCCGCAGCGAAGGCCGGCGTGAAGAACATGACCGAGACGCTCGCGGTCGAGTGGGGCCCGTACGGAATTCGCGTGAACGGGCTCGTGCCGGGGCTGTTCCCGCACGAGGACGAAATCGCGGCGATCAAGGCGACGCCCGGCCGCGGCGACCGCGCGAGCGAGGAGGCGAGCTGCCCGGCGCTCCGAACGGGGCGGCTGCGCGAGCTCGGCTGGGCCGCGACGTTCCTCGGCTCGCCGTACGCGAGCTACATCAGCGGCCACACG
>Ga0187894_10002642_pt1 | contig 21137 bp, 21 predicted proteins | sample GBC1701081metaG_FD_136650 | JGI IMG/M metagenome (GOLD analysis project Ga0187894, IMG submission 136650) | White microbial mat communities from a lava cave in the Kipuka Kanohina Cave System on the Island of Hawaii, USA - GBC170108-1 metaG ...
CGGCGGGGATTGATTATGTGATTCTCCCGCAGATCATCGGCAACCCAGCCAGCATTGACGGCATGTTCCGTTGGCGAGCGCCGAGCGACATAATCGAGATGCGCTCGACGCTGGCGGACACACCCTATCTCGAACAGATGTTTGACCGCGATGGCGCGCAAGTTTATGTTTTTCGTGGAGAATGAGTGTCCGCAATCGGCGTTCGGCTATATAATTGTGATATGGGTTGCAATAACCGGACGGATTGACTGCACGACATACACGCCGAAAATCAGGTTTATGGGTAGCGGCAGCAAGCGGATCGTCAACGAGCGAAGAGCAAGGTATGCCAAACGACCCCCATTTTGAAGACGAAAACCTGCCGGAGGATTGGCAGCATCAACCTGAAGCGGCTAAAATTCCAGCGTCGGTCACGTTCATGGAGATGATGCGGCACGCTGCCGCCAAAGCCGCGCCACCACCGACCCCGGCAGAACAGCTATTCGCCCGCCCGGTGGACATCGCCAAGCCGACATTCCCCAGGCCACCCGCCGCAGAAGCCGAAGCCGCGACCGAACGCGCTGGCGAGCGCCGCCGGGAAGCCGCTATCGAGGAGCAGCGCATCCGCCGCGTGAAGAAACGCCGGGCGCGCCGCCGCCAGCGAACCGTCGGCGTGCTGGGGGGCATCATCCGCTCACTCATCGTGGTAGTGATCGCCGCCGGGCTGATGGCGACGATCTTCACCTGGTGGACACCCTCACAATTTCTGGCCGACAACGTGAAGCAGGAACTCAGCATCGCCCAGGCGACCGGGCAGGTCACGGCTGCGCCGACGGTGATGCCAACGCCCAACTGGTTGAAGCGCATTGGTATCGTGTCCGGCCATCGCGGGCCGCAAGTGCCGCCCGACCCCGGCGCGGTTTGCCCGGATGGACTGACGGAAGCGTCGGTCAACTTCGCCGTCGCGCAATTGGTGGTGCGCAACTTGCGGGTGCAGGGATATTCGGTCGATCTGCTCGATGAATTTGACCCGCGCCTGGATAATTATCAGGCGGCGGCGCTGGTGTCGATCCACGCCAACACTTGCCAGGTCTGGCCGGGTGAAGTGGTTTCCGGTTTTCTGATCGCACGGGCCGCCGCGCGCAATACCATCCAGGGCAACGATGACATCTTGGTAAACTGTGTGGCCCAATATTATGGGCAATACACCGGCTTGACGCGGCGTGATGGTGTAACAGTAGACATGACCGATTACCATACCTTCCGCGAAATTCACCCGCTCACCCCGGCCTCGATCCTCGAACTCGGCTTTTTGCTGGCAGACCGGGCTATCCTGACCGAGAAACAAACCGAGATGGCGCAGGGTATCACCGACGGCATTTTGTGCTTCCTCCAACCCAACCAACGCCCGGCAACCGAAACGCCGACGCCAGGGACACAACCATGACCAACAAACTCATCATGTATTCACGCCGGATGGGCTGCCCATACATCAGCCTGGCGAAACGAGTGCTGGCCGATTACGCGCTGCCCTACGACGAAATTTATATCGACCAGGACGAAGAAGCGCGGGCCCTGGTGCTGCACTGGACGGGCTTCCTGTCCGTGCCAACGTTGGTCGTCTCGCACAACGGCGATAAGCTGCCCTACGATCAACCCGAACCGCTGATCCCCGGCAGCAGCCCGCGCGGCATCAACCGGGGCGCAATGATTACCGAGCCAAGTATCGACCAGCTAACGGCCTGGTTGGCGCAGCATGGGTTTATTGATGAACGGGTGTAAGCCGGTGTTTCCGCGCCGTTGCTATGCGCTTGGAATGATGGCAGTCTGTCTTGAAGGATGGTTGTGATGGAAACCAGTGACAAATTGACCCGTGTAAATGGCCTGAGCGTCCAATTTTTGGAAGCCGGAGAAGGTCGCCCGCGCACACTGCTGCTCATTCACGGCGGCATTGGCGACGCGCGACTGCATTGGGAACCGGCGCTCGCGGCGTTGGCTGAAGATTTCCACATCCTTGCGCCCGACTTGCCCGGATTCGGCAAAAGTGACGCCCTCCCCAGGATGCAGACCGAAGCGATGCTCAACTGGATCAAAGCCTTCTTAGAATCGCAAGCGGTTGAACAAGCAGTGGTGATCGGCAATTCGCTCGGCGGGCTGCTGGCACGCCTGTTCGCGGCGGCGAACCCGCAGGTCGTCCCGGCGGTGATCCTGATGAACGGTGGCGGCGTGCCGGATTTGCCCGGGTTTTTCCGGCTGTTGGAGCGTATCCCCGGCGTGTCGCAGGGCATTTTTTATATGCTGGGCAAAACCGCGACCTCACCCGCAACCTTGAAGACGATGTTTCATACCGAGGCGCGGCTGACAGCAGATTTCCTCAAACAGGCGAAAGCGGCAGGCGCAGGCTACGCCCGCATGATGCGGATGTACGTCGGCAGCCCGATGCCAGTGGCGCAGACGCCGCTCATGCCGACATTGATCCTGTGGGGCGCGAATGACCAACTGGCGACGTTGAAGGAAGCCGAGGCGATCAAGGCTAGTATCCCTGGTTCGACGCTGACTGAAATCGCCGACTGCGGCCACATGCCGCAGCTTGAAACGATGGATGTGTTTGTGTGGCAGGTGAACACCTTTTTGGAGAAATTGAGACGCCCGACTCAGACCAACCGTCCGGGCGCGAAAATGCTGCCAAACATCCCTGGTTAATCGGTTTCTAAACTGCTACAATGTCCCCGCTGTGGGGCAGCCCGCAGCACGAGGAGAGGTAGCGTAGTGGCCTAACGCGCTCGCCTGGAACGCGAGTAGGGGTAACACCCTCGTGGGTTCGAATCCCACCCTCTCCGCTCTCTATTGATGAGAGGTTAGTTGGCGCTGTTTCTTCTTGTTCAGGATAATCTCGACGGCTTCTTCAACGGTAGCGGCCATCAGGATACGGTCGCTAAACCGCTTGTAAACCGCCGCGATGGTCGAGGCGATGCCCCGGATCAAGGCGCTGCCACCGGCGACTACTGTGATGCCAAAATTGGGCGGCGCGACCACAAACCAGCGTTTGCCCTGCATCAAGGCGTTGGGTGGCAGGGAGCGGTTGCGGCGCAAATCCATGATCGAGTCCACCACATGGTCAACGCTCTTGATCATCATGACAGCGGTATTGATGGCCGCATGATAATCCTGCCATTCCCACTCGCCGTCAAATTCCCAGACAATAATGGTTTTTTCAGCATCGTACCAAACTACACGGATGCTCATCGAGATGCTCCGTTTCCGCTCTCGCCGGGTGTGCCACACCGGGGGCGAAGTCGCGCATGACGGAAAAATCTTAACCAAAACGTTCAAAAGAAGAAGGTTTATCCTTATTATAGTCCACCTTGCGGACTTGCATACGCATCAAATTGCACCAAAATCTATCCTGGATACAGGTCTATGCAAAAACTCAGCAGTCTTATATTGCCCTGGCCGACCGATTGGCGAGCGCTCTTCGGCGTGCAGCGCCCGCTCATCCTGGAAATCGGATTCGGCTACGGCGCATTTTTGACCCATCTGGCGCGGCACAACCCGGACGCAAATGTGATCGGCATCGAAGTCGCCAACAAGTGCCTGACGGCGGGCGAGGGTGCGGTCATAAGGCAAAAGCTGACCAACGTCCGCATCATCCATTCGACCGCCGAAACCGCGCTACACCACCTGTTCCAACCGGCGGCGATTAGGCAGGTACATATTAACTTTCCCGATCCCTGGTTTAAGAAGAAACATGGACACCGTCGCTTAATGCAGCGCGACACCCTGGACGCGATTGTCAACCGCCTGCAATCGGGCGGTCAGTTCTTTCTGGCGACCGACATTATCGAGTATGCCGAGATGAGCGCCGAACTGCTGGCCGAGACGCCAGGACTGGACAACCGGCTCGATACACCCTGGGCGAACGCGATGCCGGGGCGCACCGTGACCAAGTACGAAGGCCGGGCGCTGCGCGAGGGCCGCGCCTGTTATTATTTCGCCTACCAGCGCAACAGCGCACCGCCCCCCGTTATTCCCGTTGTAGAGGAACTGGATATGCCGCATATTGTCTTCAAAAGCCCACTGACCCTGGACGACATGCTTGGTCAATTCACGAGCAGCGACCATCACGTCGGTGATACCCACATCAGCATCCTATACGGTTATCGCGGGAAAAACGTGCTATTGTTTGAAGTGTTCGTGAAAGAGCCGACGATTGACCAACGGATCGCCTTGATCCTGTCGGAACATGTCGAACCGCACGAATACACGTTGAAACTCGGCGTCATCGGCCACCCGCGCCCGACACCCGGCCTGCACAAGGCCACCGGCGTCCTGGGCGATTGGCTGATAAGCCTACACCCGGATACCGATGTGTTGAAACGAAAACTCAAAGAATAAACCACCTGGACAGCTATGGAAGCAACCACGAAATCACCCACCCTCTCGCCCAATGTCCTAAAAGACGCATGGACATTTTTGACCAGCAAACGGATGCAGCCGCTGATCTTCGTCGAGGTCGCGGCGCTGATATGGTTGGCGTTGGCGGTGATGCCGGGCGGCTTTGACTATAAAGGCTACTTCCACCCGCTGGCGCAGGGCTGCTATGGCTGCACTTATAATCCTTACTTCACCGAATGGTTTATGCGCCCGTTTGGTCTGTTCCCCTGGCGGACGAGTTACCTGATCTTCAGCGCGGCTAGCATCGCGGTAGTGTGGTGGTCGGCGCGGCGGTTGGGCGGCAGCCCGTTCGTGGCGCTGGCCTCGGCGACTTTCCTGTGGGTGTTGTGGTTGGGGCAGATTGACGTGCTGCCCGCGCTGGGGCTGGCGTTGGCGTGGTGGAGTTTACAGAAAGAACGGCGCGTGTTAGCCGGGTTGGGGCTGCTGCTGCTGGCGACCAAACCGCAGCTTGGTGGCTTCGCAATCCTGGCGCTGGCTTGGTGGGGCGGCTGGCGAACGCTCGTCATCCCGCTGGCCGCCGCTGCTGCGAGTTTTTTGCTGTACGGAATCGACTGGCCGCTCCGCTGGCTGGCTTACACGCCGCAGACCACGTTTAGCGGCGACGCCTGGTTTTACATCGCGCCGATCTGGCTGCTCGCTAGCATAGTCGGCGTGTTTTTCATCCGGGGACGACGCGAGAAGCTGCACTATATCGTCGCCGCGACGCTGGCGGGCGCGCCGTATCTGGGAGCGTATTCGTATTTCGTGCTGCTGCTCTTTCCGATGCGGCGTTGGGAAATCGTGTTGGGTTATGTGCCGTTCGCGCTGATGGGCATCACCGGCGACCAGTGGTGGCTGGGGCTGCTGCTGGCGCAGCCGATCCTGGTGATGCTGCGGCTGCTGCGGGAGCAGTACCAACCGCTGGCACGGTTCGCAAGACAGCCATCTCCGACGTAAATAGTAAGGACATGGCAGCCCCCATGTCCTTACGAAATTCCCTTTACATCATTGAGCGAATGATTTTAGTCACCTGCTGCGGGGGCTTTACTCGCCGCGCCTTTGACGATGACATCTTCGCTCGGCAGGGGGAGCAGATCAGGCCAAACGGTCTGACCATGCTCGTAGTTGTCGATGAAGTTGCCCTCCATCTCCGCCTTCGGGTTGACACGCAGGCGACCAACGGCCTTCAGCGCGCCAAACATGACCAGCGACGTGACGCCGCACCAGACGATGGTCGCCACCGAACCGATGACCTGTGTGACGAGAATATCGGCGCTGCCACCCGCGACCAAGATACCGCCCATACCGGCTTTCACATTGGCGGCGAAGGGCGTCAGCGAGGGTTCCGCGAACAAGCCAATCGCCAGGATGCCCCAGACACCGCAGGCCAGATGGACGGCTGATGCGCCGACCGCATCGTCAATTTTAACTTTCTCTAATAAATCTGTCCAGAGCAGTAGAACGATCCCACCAATCAGGCCGATGATGACCGCCGCCCAGGGGCTGACGAAGGCGCAGCCGCCCGTGATGGCGACCAGACCGGCCAGCGAACCATTCAAGCAGGCCGTCAAGTCCCATTTGCCCGTGCGCGCATACTGGAAGAACAGCGCAGATAATGAACCGGCACCCGCGCCCAGCGTTGTGTTCAAGGTGACAATGCCAATCGTGCCAGCCACGCCGACCGCGCCCAGGGTCGAGCCGGGGTTGAAGCCGTACCAGCCGAACCACAGGATCATGGTACCCATCAAGGCCAGGCCGAGGTTGTGGGGCGGAATGGCCTTGCCCCATACCTTGCCCTTGCGCGGGCCGAGCATCCACGCACCCACCAGCGCGATCACGCCGCCGACGGTATGGACGACATTACTGCCCGCGAAATCGAAGAAGCCCTGCTGGAACAGCCAGCCACCGCCCCAAACCCAATGGACGACGACCGGATAAATGAAGCTGACAACGACCACCGTGTAAATGAGATGGCCGACAAAATCGGTGCGTTCAGCCATCGCGCCGGTGGTGATGGTGCTGGCGGTCGCCGCGAAAGCGAACTGGAAGAAGAACATGGTGAGGACGCTGATGTTACCGTAGAAAATAACGTCAGCCGATTCAATACCGGGCGCAAACAGGCTGGTGCCGAATAAGCCGCTGCCGTTATCCAGGCCGAAAGCCAGACCAAAGCCGAGTATCCACCAGCAAATCGCGCCGATGCCGGCTTCCAGGAAATTTTCCAGGAGGGCGTTGACCGCCGATGTTTGGCGGATCATGCCGGTTTCCAGAATGGCGAACCCAAGCTGCATGATGAAGACCAGGAAGCCTGTCAGCAGCACCCAGGCGGTGTCAATGCCAATTTTGATGCTGGTGATGTCTTCTATCGTTGGTGCAGCATCCTGGGCTAAGGTCGCCCGTGCGCCAAACAGCGCGAGGATAAGCGTGGCGACGCCCATGACAATGATCTGCCGCCACAACCGTCGAGACCGTTTCATGCCTTACCTCCTGAACAAGTGCCTGTCGATATGCTGCCGCGAACTATACCGTTTGGCAGTATTGACTATTCAGGGCAAGACTTTATGAAATATCTCCAGGATGTTTGTCGCAATATGACAGCAACGCTCTTGATACGTTCTTTATGGGCATTTCTAACGAATTAGGCGTGGAGTTCAGCAATAGAATCGGGGTAAGACTGTGGCAAAATATACAAATTGCACTCCTCCAGGCGATATGCCAATGACGTGATTTGTGAGGTATCCACAAAGAAATTCGCGGTTTACGATTGTTCATCGAACAACACCCGGCGCACCGCAAACCAGTTGTGGACGCGGTGAGTATGTCAGTTTTGCACATCGGCTGTGATTCTGCTGGAAATCGACCGGGGGTTAGTCTGTCTATCTGTTTATAGGATAATCGGTTTATGAGGGGTGGTCAACAGCCGGTGGCGCAAAAACGGTAAATTATTTGTAAATTCTCGCGCCAATTAAAAAAGGGCGCACGATGATGCGCCCTGACCGAGTGAGCCAGAAAGGTTTACGAGGGTTGGGCGACGCCTTCTAGCACCAGCGGCACGACCGATTCGGAAGTGGGCGGCGTGAAATGCGCGGTTTGGCCGACCATATTCAACCCCGCTACCTTGCCCTGTATGGCAGACTGCTCCCAATTACCCGCAATGTAGCCATCAACCAAAGCGCAGTTGCCAGCGGCATACACATCCTCAAAATGGGTCTGCATGGCGTGATTGACCACGACCCCGCCAGTTTCGCTGTCCAGCGTGATACCCGACTCATTGAGAAAATCGGTGGTGGGGCGCACGCCGACCGCGCACAGCGCCATCCGGGCGCTCAGGATGCGCCCGCTGCCCAGGCGCACCCCGTCCAGCACCCGGTCATCCTCGCTCAAGTAGGCGGCCAACGTGTCGTTCAAGATCACCTCGATACCTTCATCGCGCAGGCGTTCTGCGGACAGCGCGGCGTCGGTCTCGGATAGGCTCGGCGCGCCCAGCCGTTTTTCGCGCGCGATCAGTGTTGTCGGCACACCCCGGCGGTTGAGCATGTAGGCCGCATCAATGCCGAGGATACCGCCGCCGATGACCACCGCGCCGACCTGCCGAAGCTGTGGCATCCACGCCTCGATCAGGGAAGCATCTTCATAATTACGCAGTTGATGCACGCCGATGAAATGCAAGCCGGGCGCATCGACTAAACGGGGGGTCGCGCCGCTGGCGATCAGCAGGCGGTCATACGGTTTGCGGGCGTAATGCGGGAACAACACCTGGCGCAGGTGGGGCGCAACACGGACGACTTCCTCGTATTCCACATGGATACCCTGTTTAGCTAACAAGGCCTCCCTGTCGATCAATAACACGTCCGGCTCGACCAATTCGGTCATCAGGCGGCGTGCCAGGTCTTTGCGCGCGTAGCAGCCGACCGGGTGAAATTCATAGGTGTACAGCGTAATTTCACTGTCAGGGTCATGTTCGCGGATGGTCTTGGCGGCAGTCATCCCGGCGATTCCACTGCCGATAATCACATAATCCATGTAGAAAACCTCTTGAATGCCCGTTAATTTTTGACCCGCTATTCTTAACCGAGTTTTTTTAACCGGAGTATGGACTTTCTTTAAGAGACTGCATCACCAATTTAAGAACCCCTTAAACGTAAATTAACCGGAGCAAGTTACTTATAGAAGCCGTCGTCAACTTGGCGACACCGCCCATGTAAACAGCAATTTACAAGGAGTCTCAAGAGCAATGTTGGAACAAAATAATTGGAAAAAGTTGGTTCAGGAAAAGGTTTCGCGCCGCAATTTTCTACGGGGTGTCAGCGTCATGGGCGCGGGCGCGGCTGCCGCTGCGGTGCTGCCCGCCGGTGTATTGGCGGCTGCTGCGCCTGCCCTGGCTGCCACCGCACAGCAGATGGGTCTGCCCTTCGTCCCGACTGACGTTAGTACCGCCGATGACGTCACTGTCCCAGAAGGCTTCAGCTACCAGGTCGTGATTAAACGTGGCGATGTATTCACCAAAGACGGCAAAACCTTCGGCGACAACGCCGACTGGACGGGCTGGTATTCGATTGATGCCCTGGAAGGCGGCAGCAGCACCGAAGAAGGTCTGCTAGTGGTGAACAACGAATATCTGGGCGAGATGTTCGTCAGCGGTTACCTGCCCGATCAGGAAGCCGCCAAGACCGCCGAACAAATCTTGATGGAAAAGGAAGCCGTTGGTTTCGCGGTCGTCCACCTGCGCAAAGTTGATGGCGCGTGGACGATTGTGACCGACAGCGATTATGGCCGCCGTTTTGACGCGACCACCCCGATCGCGCTGACCGGCCCGGTGGCGGGTTCGCCCCTCGTCGGCGGCAAAACCGAAGTGGTTGGCACGCTCGGCAATTGCTCTGGCGGCCAGACGCCCTGGCATACCGGCCTGAGCTGCGAAGAAAACTACCAGAGCTATTACGGCGAAGACAGCGTTAACGAGCCGAACAGCGTCTACAAGTGGGAAGCCGAGGCCGACAGCGCCGAAATCCCCGAAGCCTTTGGCTGGGTGGTCGAGGTTGATCCGTTCAGCGGTGTCGCCAAGAAGCGTACCGCGCTGGGGCGCTTCCGCCATGAAAACGTCGCCATCGGCATCGGCGCATCCGGCAAGGTCGTGGCCTACATGGGCGACGACTCGCGCGATGAATGCGTATACAAATTCATCTCCGATGGCGTGTATAACGCGGACGACCGCGACGCCAACCTGGACATCCTCGAAACTGGCTTACTGTATGCTGCCAACTTTGGCAGCGGCAAATGGATTCCGCTGGTGTTTGAAGGCAACGAAGACGCCTTCGCCGAACCGCTGAGCGGCTATACCATCGACAGCCAGGCGGCGCTGCTGACCTACGCCAACGTCTCGGCACGCAAGCTGGGCGCGACCCGCACCGACCGCCCCGAAGACATCGAAATTCACCCGACGACCGGCGACGTGTATATTGCCTTCACCAACAACAGCAATCACGGCAACTTTCACGGGCAGATCACCCGCATCATGGAAGCAGGCAGCGACCACGAAGCCCTGGAATTTGGCTGGGATATTTTCTCGGTCGGCGGCCCGCAGAGCGGGTACTCCAGCCCAGACAACCTGATTTTCGATAGCAAGGGCGACCTGTGGGTGGTGACGGATGTGTCCAGCGGCAGTTTGAACGGAGGCATCTACAGCTTCATGGGCAACAACGCCCTGTTCTACCTGCCGACCACCGGCGACAACGCGGGCAAAGCCTTCCGCTTCGGCTCTGGCCCGGTGGAAGCCGAGATGACCGGCCCGACTTTCCTGGGCAGCGACACGCTGTTCCTGGCTGTGCAGCACCCCGGCGAAGAATCGGCCAGCCTGGACGAACTGACCAGCACCTGGCCGGACGGCGATGTGCCGCGCGCGGGCGTGGTGGCAATCACTGGGTCGTTCGGTCTGTAAACATAACCTGTCTAAGTCTCAAGGGCGTGCTGCGGTGCGCCCTTTTGATTCGACAAACGCTTGCCAAATTGGTTGGATCACGTTATACTTCAAATGAAATTGATCTAATCTGGATTGGATGATAAGGAGTGCAGCATGGCAAAACCGAATGTGATCTTCCTCTGCACCGGCAATTCCGCGCGTTCGCAGATGGGCGAAGCCTTGCTCCGCCATCACGCGGGCGACCAATTTGAAGTCTTTAGCGCCGGGATTGAACCGAAAGGCTTGAACCCCTACACGATCCGCGCGATGGACGAGATCGGCATCGACATTCGCGGCCAGCGATCCAAAGGCTCGAAAGAATATATGGGGCGCATGTTCTTCCGCTACCTCATCACCGTATGCAGCGACGCCGACGAGGCCTGCCCCCAGGCGCTCTGGGCGCAGAGCGGCAAGAAGCTGTATTGGCCGTTCGACGACCCGGCCAAAGCGAGCGGGACGGACGAGGAAATCATGGCGAATTTCCGCGCGATTCGTGACCAGATCGACCACAAAGTCCTGGCGTGGTTGGAAGCATTGGCGGCGGAAAAAGTCGGTGCCTGACCTCACACCGCATTCGCCTGATGTCCTGAAAACGCTGGCGCACGACCTGCGCTGGAGGCTGCTCAAGGCGCTGACCACCAGCGACCACCGGGTTCAAGAACTGGTCGCCGTAGTCCATGAGCCGATGAACCTGGTCTCGTATCACCTGAAAAAGCTGCGTGATGACGGCCTGGTGCAGGCGCGCCGCAGCGACGCCGATGGCCGCGACATTTATTACCGCCTCGACCTGGACAGATTGCGCGACCTGTATTGGGGCGCGGCGGGGGCGCTGCACCCGGCGCTAAAGGCGAACCAACCCGGTATTCCGGACTTACAAAGGCTGCTGGATGTGCGGGTACTATTCCTCTGCACCCACAACAGCGCCCGTTCGCAAATGGCGGAAGGGCTGCTGCGGCATGTCACCGGCGGACAGCTTGCCGTACAGAGCGCGGGCAGCCAACCGTCCGGCATCCACCCAGAGGCGGTCACAGCGATGGACGCGCTCGGTATCGACATACGCGGGCAGGCATCTACGCACTTGAGTGACCTGACTGACCAGCCGTTTGATTACGTCATCACCGTCTGCGACAAGGTGCGCGAGGTGTGTCCGACATTTCCCGGCGGCGGACAGCAGCTCCATTGGGGGCTGCCCGACCCGGCGGCGATTGACGATTCGGCGGAGCGCGCGCGGGCATTCACAGCCACTGCCGCGCAGCTTCAATCGCGTATCCACACTTTTTTGACGACGCTGGCGACAGCCTAAACCGGAGCAGGATACTTGGATCAAATCACGATTTTTGGCGACATCCACGCCAATTTAGCCGCACTCGAAGCCGTCCTCGCCGACGTGGACGCGGGCAAAATGGCGAACCGCTACTGCTTGGGCGATCTGGTCGGTTACGGCACATTCCCCAACGAGGTCGTCGCCAGCATCCGCGCAGCAGACGTGCCGACCATCATGGGCAATTACGACCAGGGTGTAGGCAACGACAGCGACGACTGCGGCTGCGCTTACAAAACCGCCGTCGAGGAAGAACGCGGCAAACGGTCGATTGCCTGGACGAACACCCACACCACAGCGGACAACAAAACATTTCTACGTGGGCTTCCGGCGCACATCCCGCTGACTCTCGGCGGCCGGCGGGTGCTGCTGGTACACGGCAGCCCGCGCCGGATAAACGAGTACCTGTATGAAGACCGCCCGGTGAACAGCTTTGAACGCCTGCTGGATACGGTCGAGGCGGATGTCCTGGTGTGCGGGCATACCCACCTGCCGTACCACAAGGTGCTACCGAGCGGGCGGGATGTTGTCAACGCGGGCAGCGTCGGCAAGCCGAAGGACAACAACCCGCGCGCGTGTTACATCACGCTGGCAGCAGACGGTAATCATCTACAGGTCGAATTTATCCGCGTGGTTTATGACATTGAACGGGCAGCACGTGCTATCGAGGCCAGCGAGATGCCGCACGAATTTGCCCAGATGCTGCGCGATGGGCGTGGCTAGGACGACGACACGCTTGAACACCCATCTACTCCGGCGTACCGGCGCGGAACTGGTCGGCACGTATGCTTTGGTCACGGCGGGCTGCGGCGCGATCATCGTCAACACGCTCACCGGGCAGCTCACGCATGTCGGCGTTGCACTCACATTTGGACTCATCATCCTGGTGATGATTGCGGCGACAGGCCACATTTCCGGCGCACACTTCAATCCGGCTGTGACTCTCGCTTTCGCCCTGACGCGCCATTTCCCGATGCGCGAAGTGCCGTTTTACGTCGGCGGGCAGCTCGTCGGCGCGGTGCTAGGCGCGCTCACGCTGCGGTTGCTGTTTGGTGATGTGGCCGGGTTGGGCGCGACTGTGACATCAGGTTCAGCCCTACAATCGTTCGGCGTGGAAGTACTGCTCACGGCGGTGTTGATGTTCGTCATCATCGCGGTGGCGACTGATTCTCGTGCAGTCGGCGCGCCCGCCGCGCTTGCGATTGGCTTCACCGTCGCCCTGGATGCGCTGTGGGGCGGCCCGATCAGCGGCGCGTCGATGAACCCGGCGCGCTCGTTCGGCCCGGCATTGGTGGCGGGCGTGTGGGCCGATCAATGGCTGTATTGGGTTGCGCCCATCCTCGGCGCAGTGGTCGGCGCGGTCATCTATGAATTGCTGCGCGACCCAACGAGCAATTAATTAAGGAGGAGAATCCGAGTTTCCTCTCTTATAGTGAAGCCAATGCTGTTCCTAAATATACCGTTCACGAATGGAGGCACTGGCGTAATCCAGAATCGAGACGACGATGGCGATTGCCAGCACCGCTACACCCGCGTCGCGGTAACGCAGCAGATTGATTTGCTGCTGTAACAAGAAACCGACGCCGCCGCCGCCGACAAAACCGATAATCGTAGACATACGCACATTGATGTCCCAGCGGTACATGGTGAAAGCGATATACGGTGGGATGATCTGCGGCACAACTGCGTACATGATGGTTTGCAGCCGGTTCGCGCCCGTGCTTTGCAGCGCCTCAATCGGCCCCGTGTCGATGCTCTCAATCTGCTCCGAGTATAATTTACCCAGCGAGGCGATGGAGTGCAGCGTCAGCGCCAGCACACCCGCGAACGGGCCGATGCCAACCCAGATGACAAACACCAACCCCATAATCAGCGGTTCAATCGAGCGCAAGCCGTTGAGGATCGTGCGTGTGATATTATACAGGATGTCCCCAATAGGGAAGGCCGCCTTTGTGCCGGCCAGCGCGCCGGAAATACCGCCGAGTAAACCCCCGATCAACATGGCCTGCCAGACAAAGCTATAGACAGGCATACCCAGAATTTCAAACACCACCGTTTGACGCGGCAGCGTGCCTTCGATGATGGCGCGCCCGGTGTTGAGCAGTGTAAACACGACCATGAAAATCACGAGCGTGCTGCCCCAACCGAGTAGTGAAACGATAATGTTGTCGCCCTGGGAACGAATTGTTTTTGATCCCGACCAGCGACGATACAGCATGGGGAGAATCCGCCCACCGAGAAGCCCTGCGACCAGCGGTGTAAGCAGGCCGAGCCAGGCCGCCCCCATCCCGATCAAGGCGGTGAAAGCCAGCAGGATCGCCCCGCAGATCACGCCCAACACCCCGCCGAGCAGGTGGCTGACCGGGACGCTCACCCGTTTCAAGCCATCGATAGTCAACGACGTACCGACCGAGGACAGGGTGAACGCGCCAATGATACCCGCCAGTGGCAACATCAGTAGCTCAGTCAACCGCCCCAACGAGCCGACAAAGTAGCTCAGTTTGTCGGGAATATTTGCGAAAAACAACCTCACCGACCCCCATAAGTCTAATGCTTCGCCTGGTGGCGCACTGACAGGCTGAAACAGCGTGCCGAACAGAATGCTCAGACCGCCGACCAGCCCAATGATAATGATGGCGACAAGGGCGAACAACAGGCTGTTCATGACGGAACGCCAGCGCGCCCCGTTCAGGCCGAGTTCTGCCGAGGGCAGCTTGCGCGAGGAGGTGATGGCGGCAAAAACGATTATCGCTGATGCGCCTGCGGTAAATGTGAAGCCAGCACCTTTGCTGACATTTAACGCCAGCGAGCCAATCTGTCCCAGGATCAATGTCCCCAACCACCAGCCCAGCGGCAGCAGCGCGACATTCACCAGTAAATTGCCGAGCGACATCCGCACCGGACGCATCAGGTTGTGGGCCGCGAAAAAACTCAAGACGGCGGATGGTAGGATCGAGAGTGCCGTTGCGATCAGCGCCAGGAAGATCGTCTCGACCATCTTCTCGATAACCAAATAGGTCGTCTCGGTCAGGCGCGGCGCGCCAATGGGGAAACGCCCCTGCGCCTCGATGGTGTGCGTCTGGCCGACAGTGCCGCGAATGCGCGGGACTTCGATCTCGATGCTAAAGCTGCCATCCGTATTGGTGACAAAATTATCTTGGCCTGAATCATCCACCTGCCGAATCCGTCGCTCGCCATCGGGCGTAATCCAGGTCATGCGCGCCAGCGAGTCCGGGTAAAAATTGAAACCCTGCACGGCTACTTTTTCGTTCGCCGCACCGCAGGCAGGCGACATCGTAATAAAAGGCTGGCCGGCGTCGGCGGGAGGCGCGGCAGGGGCCTGAAAACCATTTGGGCAGTTTATCAAGAACGATACGGTCGTGGCTTGTATTTCGTATTCCTGCTCCAGCACATTCGGCGAGAGCAGTTCGCGCAGGGCATTGCCGACGTTTTGCTGGCGCAGCGGCTCTTGCGGGCGTTCCAGGTTGATCTGCGTCACCGACCAACCGTAGGCAAAAATCACCAGGCCGACAGCAACTGCGATGACGATCAGTAAACGCCGGAACGCAGCGCGGGCGGGCGAAGGCGATTCGTTCATCGGACACTCCTAGACCTGATCGAAATATTGAAAAGGAGAGAATAGCGCATCATGGATGAAACCCGCTCGGCATACTCAAATGACCTGATCGCGCGACTGTCCAAGAATCGTATCACATTTTCAAGGGAACAACGAGTGGATGCAAGTTCCTTCATTAATACTCGGATGCCAGGAATCAGGGGAGGGGGGTGACGCTTGTCGTTAGCCTCAACCTTATAAGCTGACTAAACTCTAGTCTCACAAAAGCGGACAAAATATCCTCATGACTTATGGGCTTTCCGATTGCACAATTTCCACCTCGACGCCTGCCAAGCTCTCGCTTGATCCATCCAACAACGGCACCCCCGAAACCGTGTCCGATGATTGCCACGCGCGTTAAATCCAGGTGTCCGGCAAAGCGTTGGTCGTCCTTGTTCAGTTGTTCCAGTTGAGACAGCACGAACTGCGGTTGGCGAACTCGAAACCTCACCTCCCGACCCCCTCTCCATCAAATAGAGAGGGGGAGAAAAATGGCGGTTCCCTGGATAGGAAACAGGATTCGCCAACAGTAGCGTTTTAATGGAGCAATCCAGTTTTGATGCAATCACCCTAACTGCGAAAACCGTAAGTGGCGCTACAGCACTTGCAGTTGCGCCTCCGCCGCCTTGGCCGCATCAGGGTTGGCGTTTTCGACTGCAAAGCCTACTCTTGCACTAACCTCAATCTCCCGTCATCTTCAATATGCACCGGTATCGGGTCGCTGATCTCGCCCAGGAACATGCCGTCCGGTGAGAAATGATGAAAGGCCATGAATTGCCAACGCCCATTGTTATCCTGAATCAACTTGCCCGAATATAGGCTGCCATGTGCATCGCCCGACAAAAAATCATCCGTCAGGTAGCGGTACGGCCCAAACGGGCTATCCGCCACCAGATAATGCGTCCCAGTTTGCAACTGGATACCGGCTCGTGATTTCCGGGCTGCCGAGTATTGGCCGCGACCGACACAGAACAGCAGGTAATAGCGTCCACCCATTTCGACCATCTGCGGTACTTCCATATGCCCGAACTCGCCCGGTTCGGTGAGCGGCGGTAGTATCTCCCAGTGGATTAGATCGTCTGACCGGGCATGGCCGATCACCCCGCGCGCATCCGCCTCGCCATCCTTAATACGAGCGGTGATATAGGCATGGAACTGCCTCGTCTGCGGATCGCGAAAGATGAATGGATCGCGCCAGGTCTGGTCGTGCCAGGCCGACAAATCCAGCAGCTCATACCGCTGCGGGTCGGCAACGATGAGCGGGTTGTCCGGGTGTTTCGTCCACGCAGTCAGGTCGCTTGATGTCGCCAGCCCGACCCGCTGCACCAACCCCTGCTCCGACCGCTTGCCGCCGGTATAGAACAGATACCACAGGCCGTTCTGCCGGATGATGCTGCCTGTCCAGGTCGTGTAACTGTCGAATGGCTCCGCGCCCTCATCTTCTGGCATCGGGCTAGGCCGCAGCGCATCTGGCAGAATCGTCCACTCGCTCAAGTTCTGCGACACCGCATGTCCAATCGAGACATGCCAGTGCCGCAGCGACTCTTCCTTTAACGCCCGATCTGCCTGCAAGTAGAAGATGTGGATGTCCGCGCCGTCCCGCGCAAACCAGAAGTCCCACACCCATTTGTCCGCAATACGAAGGGTCATGGCAAAACCTTATTGTTGGATATTGACGCTCGATAATCGGCTGAGAACGGCACAGGACTCACTCTATTGGGCGACTGCACGAGCGGGACCATGCGGATTCGATGCTTAACCCTTTACACCAGTCGTCGCAATGCTCTCAATGAACGCTCGCTGCAAAACTAAATATAGGATCAGCACCGGGATGGTAATTGTGGATAGGTACGCCATGATCTCCCCCCATGCGACATCAAGCTGGAAAAAATATTGGAGGCCGACCATAACGGGTCGGTATTGCTCGGACTGTACGACCATTAGCGGCCACAGGTATTGATTCCACATATCCAGGAATCTGAGAATGGCAGCGGTTGCAAGTACCGGGCCTGAAACGGGTATAATGACCCGCCAGTAAATCTGAAATGGGTTTGCCCCGTCGATACGGGCGGCTTCGACCAGTTCTTGTGGTAAGTCTTTGAAAAACTGATAGAAGAGAAAAATCTGAAACGAGGTGGCAATGAATGGGATGATCTGCACATGATGGGTATTGAGCCAACCCTGGTGGAAGCCTTCTGGCCCAAACCACGGAAGCACATTCACGATCAGCAGGAGCGGGACGGCAATCGTCTCAAATGGAACGATAAAGGTGGCGATGATTACCGACAGCAACGTGTTCTTGGCTCTCCACCTGAGCAATGCGAATGAGAATGCCGCCATAGAATTGACAATCAAGCCGAGCACAACGGTCGTGGTCGTGACAAAAACCGAGTTAAGAATAAACTGTAGCATCGGAACCCGGTCAAAGGCCGCTACATAATTATTTAGGGAGATATCGCCAATTGGGATGAAAGCCCGAAGCGACGACGTATCCCGAAGCAATTGAAGGTCTGGTTTTAGGGACTATACGATCATAAATATGATCGGGAATACAAACACCACGGCCAGCACAATCAATAGCACATAACGTCCAATGGTTGTCCACGTATAGGTAGGGTCTTTTACGCTCAGAGTCGTCATGTGCTTTTCTCCCTCGTCAGGAAGCGCTGAACCAGCGTTACCATCAGAACTAACATAAAGAAGATAACCGAAATCGCCGAGCCTCCTGCGATATCCTGCTTTTCGTAACCACGCTCAACAGCCTGGAAGACAATTGTTTGAGTGACATCCAGCGGGCCACCCCGTGTCATAACATTGACCTGGGTGAACAGACCAAAAGCTTGCATGGTGATGACAACCAGAACAAAGATGGCGGTATTACGCAGTCCCGGCCAGGTCACATATCTGAACTGCTGCCAGCGAGTCGCACCATCAATCGACGCGGCTTCGTATAACGAGCCAGGAATAGTTTGTAACCCGGCCAACCAGATGACCATGTGAAAACCAACCGCCTGCCATATCGACATCGCCATCAATGACGGCATCGCTGTCGAGGGATTTCCCAGCCAGTCAACTGGTTGGAAATTCCCCAATGACACGAAGCCAAGCAGAGTGTTCAGAAGACCGTTTTGTCCATCGTAGATAAAGCGCCACAGCAGCGATACAACTACCATTGAAACCACAACTGGCATGAAGTAGATGGTGCGGAAATATTAATTCCTCGTAGCGGCTGGTTAATCAACATCGCCAGAAGGAGCGCGAGAAAGCCTTGAGCTGGAGCAATTACGACGACAAAGTAGAGCGTATTGACCAATGCGCGTATGAAAACAACATCACTTGCCAGCAGCACCACCCGCGAATCGCCTGCTGTCCAGGATAACAACTCGCGAAGACCGTTGAGTTCCGGATAATCCGGGTTGTTGCGTGTGTAATCGCGCAGTGCCAGGTATGTGAGGTTGCCTTCGCTATCGCGTGCAGGAGCGCCCGTTGCTTCGTCGAGAACAGGTTCAAGGGTTAGCGTGCGTACATTTAGGAGATCGGTAAAGTTTCGGGTTCCAACAAATTCCGTCGGGTTGGGTGAGATCAACCGTTGATTGGTGAAAGACATCACGAAGGCCATCAGGAATGGCACAATCAGAAAAAGCCCAATCAGGATCAAGGCTGGAGCCGCCATGAGCCAGCCTGCGACTGTTTCCGCTTGCCGAGCATTCTTGATGATTAGTGATGGCGTTGAGACCCGCCTCGAAAGGGTTGCTGCCTTAACATTCGTATCGGACATTGAACACAACCTCCATACTGCTCAAATAAGCGGCTGTGGGTCAGCCTTATTCGACTGACCCAAGCCAGGAAAAGCGGCTATCTATTTACTCAAAGCCGTAGCCACTATTGGACTCAATGTCGGCATTGATTTCGTCCACAGCCGCATCGAGCGCCGTTTGGACATCGGCACCATTCGCAATATCGGCGAGTGCCTTTTCAAAGACAAGCGCCATTACAACATAACCCGGCGTCGGCGGACGGATCAAACCCTGATTCGCACTTAGATCAAAGTATACCGCGAGCGGGCCGCCTTCAGCATAATTTTCGGTCATGGCCGCAGCCGATTTGGTGGCCGGGATCAAGCCGATGCCGTTGGAGAATGCAGCCAGGTATTCGTCCTGAATGGCGAACTCAATGAAGGCATTGGCGCCATCTGGATGCTCACTATTGGCAGAAATGCCAAATTGCCAGGATGCCGCGCCAATTTTGGAACCATTGCCGAAGTCCGGTGCTGGCAGGAACAGCGTGTCGTCACCATAGGCTTCCAGAACACCCAGAGCCGCCCAGTTGCCATTCCAGGATATCGCATATTTACCATCGATAAAGCCAGTATCGCGATCAGCGCCATCCTGAGAAGTACCCGGAGCCAGACCTCGTTCAAACAGGCTTTGCCACCATTCACCAAACGCCACCGCTTCCTCACCATTGAGTACACCTTCTGCGGTCAGGTAGGTGGAACGGTCAATCAAGTCGCCACCGAAACTTTGCAAAAATGGGGAGAAAGCATAAGGATACCACTCACCCGTCCAGGCCATTCCAGGGTCAAAGGCATATTCGTAGTCGCCGGTCGCCTGGAGCTTGACCAATGCTGCATCAAATTCTTCCAGCGTCCAGGGTTCTTCGAGCGTTGGGATGCGGATTTCATTGGCTTCTAACACGGAGCGGCGCGCAACCATTGAGACAGCCGCATCCCACAAACCAACCGAATAAACTTCACCGTTCCACATGCCAATTGCACCCGGCAGAAAGTCGTCGAGCGCGCCTTCCGACAGGCTAAGGGGCTGCATGTAACCAGCCCACGCCCAATTGGGCATTACAGGGCCATCAACGTCAATGATGTCGGGAAGACTCCCCGAAAGGGCTGCGGCAACAATTGATTCATTGTATGCTTGCTGGGGGAATTCTTCTAACTCAACCGTCCAGTCGCCCTGCGAAGCGTTAAAGTCGTCAATAATCTGAACGAGTATCGTTCGCTCGACATCGTTTCCTGCACCGTGATACCAAAGACTCAACGGCGTCGGATCACTTTGGGCAAGCGTTGGTACTGCCAACACGCCCACCATCAGAAGCAATAATAGGGCTAAACTCAAGCGTTTCATGTTATCAATCTCCTCGCGAACACAAATTGAAAGTGGGGTAAGGGTCTTCGTTATTCATTGTCGTGTTATAATACTCTCCTCTCCTAACCTCGCAGAGCGTAGGGAATGATTAACGGCGAAACTCAGCTTTTTGGTCGAAAGTCCTGGTCGTTTGCCGCATTATCAACTCAAGCGGTGGTAACGGGGGTGGGGGGCCATTGTCCCCATTGAGCAGGCGCAGGAGGTGTTCCAACCCGATGCGCCCGCTCATTTCAAGATGGTGCCGGACGGTTGTCAAGCCGGTGTGATAGCTGATCTCCAGGTCGTCATAGCCGATTACCGATAGGTCTTCCGGCACGCGCAGCCCCACCTCTCGCGCTGCGGTCATACAAGCCAACGCCTGAATGTCACTCATCGCAAAGATCGCGCTCGGCAATGACGGTTGGCGCAGCAAATCCAGCGCCAGCCCTTTCGCCACCTCATAATCATGCACGCCCAGCCGCACCCATTCCTCCCGGACGGTCAGGCCGTGTGCGGCCATCGCCCGCTTGAAGCCTTCAAATCGTTCGTAACTGGTGTTGAATTCGTACAGGTCAACGAACTCGTCGCCCACATAGCCGATGTCGGTGTGGCCTAAGTCAATTAGGTGCTTCGCCGCCAGATACCCGCCCTCAAAATTATCCGTTCCGATGCACGGCCAATCTCGCCCCTGGA
>Ga0187894_10002643_pt1 | contig 21133 bp, 23 predicted proteins | sample GBC1701081metaG_FD_136650 | JGI IMG/M metagenome (GOLD analysis project Ga0187894, IMG submission 136650) | White microbial mat communities from a lava cave in the Kipuka Kanohina Cave System on the Island of Hawaii, USA - GBC170108-1 metaG ...
CGCGTCACCTCCGAGGCGAAGGCGTTGAGCTGGTCGACCATGGTGTTGATGGTCTCCTTCAGCTCCAGGATCTCGCCGCTGACGTTGACGGTGATCTTCTTGGACAGATCGCCATTGGCGATGGCGGTCGACACGTCGGCGATGTTGCGCACCTGCGCCGTCAGGTTGCCGGCCATCGAGTTCACGGAGTCGGTGAGGTCCTTCCACGTTCCCGCGACACCGCGGACGTTCGCCTGGCCGCCGAGCCTGCCCTCGGTGCCGACCTCGCGGGCGACGCGCGTCACCTCGGAGGCGAAGGCGTTGAGCTGGTCGACCATGGTGTTGATGGTCTCCTTCAGCTCCAGGATCTCGCCGCTGACGTTGACGGTGATCTTCTTGGACAGATCGCCGTTGGCGATGGCGGTCGACACGTCGGCGATGTTGCGGACCTGGGCCGTCAGGTTCGAGGCCATCGAGTTCACGTTGTCGGTGAGATCCTTCCAGGTGCCGGCGACGCCGGGCACCTGCGCCTGGCCGCCGAGCCTGCCCTCGGTGCCGACCTCGCGGGCGACGCGCGTCACCTCGCCGGCGAACCCGTTGAGCTGGTCGACCATGGTGTTGATGGTCTCCTTCAGCTCCAGGATCTCGCCGCTGACATCGACCGTGATCTTGCGCGAGAGATCGCCACGGGCCACCGCCGTGGTGACCTGCGCGATGTTGCGCACCTGGGCGGTGAGATTGCCGCACATGGCGTTGACCGAGTCGGTGAGGTCCTTCCAGGTGCCGGCGACGCCGGGCACCAGCGCCTGGCCGCCGAGCTTGCCTTCTGTGCCAACTTCCCTGGCCACGCGCGTCACTTCCGAGGCGAACGAGCGCAGCTGGTCCACCATCGTGTTGATGGCTTCCTTGAGCTGGAGCATCTCGCCGCGCACGTCGACCGTGATCTTCTTGGACAGATCGCCGTTGGCGACCGCGATGGTCACCTCCGCGATGCTGCGCACCTGGGTAGTCAGGTTGGACGCCATCGAGTTCACGCTCTCGGTGAGGTCCTTCCACACCCCGGTGACTTCGCGGACCTGCGCCTGGCCGCCGAGCTTGCCGTCGGTGCCCACCTCGCGCGCCACACGCGTCACCTCCGAGGTGAACACGCTGAGCTGCTTGATCATGGTGTTGACGATGGTGGCAGCGCGCAGGAACTCGCCCTTCAAAGGGCGTCCTTCGACGGCCAGCGGCATGGTCTGCAGCAGATCGCCCCGGGCGACCGCCGTGATCGTGCGGGTGACGGCGGTGGTCGGCCACAACAGGTCGTCGATCAGGCTGTTGACCGAGCCCTCCATGTCGCCCCATGCGCCGCTCGACAGGCCGAAGCGCACGCGTGTGCGGGTCTGGCCGTCGCGGCCCACCACCTGTCCAACGCGCTCGAGCTGCCTCGCCATGCGCTGGTTGGCGGACACGATGTCGTTGAAGGTGTCGGCGATCTTGCCGGGCCGTCCCGTCAGGTTCGCCGGCAGGCGGACCGAGAAGTCGCCCAGGCGCATCGCCTGCAGCGCGTCGAGCAGGTCGTCCAGATGCAGTGACGAGTCGTCGATCCCCGGACCTGTTGCGGCCTTGCGTCGTCCGGTAGCCGGGGTGAGCGGCAGCAGCTTGCGTGACCCGTTGGGGCGATGCTTGGCTTCAGCGGTCGACGACATGAGGACGCTCCAAAGGTCACGGTGGGCTTGGCTTGGGCCAGGCCGCGAGAAGGTGGGAGATTCTGAATCGGCAGCGCAGCGGCTGGCCGCGATCACCGCAGCGGCCGATCGACAGCCACGGAAAAGAACGGTTTGCGCCAGTCCGCGCCGCTGGCCCGACAGGGACGGCAGTTCGACAACGATGCCATGAATTTAGACTATGCACGGGTGCCCGATGGTGTGAATTGCCCCAGCCAAACCCACCAAATAGCAGGAGGAATTGGAGTCGTATCACATTCGGCGAGCCGAGTTGCACTCAAGTAGCACGTGCGTTTTTTTATTTGTTGACGTGCAACCAATTTGGCCCTGCAAGCGTTTGTACCGATTGACCTCAATCGGGGCTGTCGACCCTCGGGGTTGGCGTCGTGCGTGTCCTGGATCACGCCGCCAGGCGGGCGAGCGGGATGGAGAGGTTGGCGACGAGGCCGTCCGGCTGCCAGTCGCGGGATATCGTGCCGCTGAACTGGCCGCTGATGATGCGGCGTACAAGCTGGCCGCCGAAGCCTTCGTCACCCTGGGGCGATCCCTTGAGCTTTGGCCCGCCGCGCTCCGTCCAGGTCAGGCGCAGGACATCCTCGACGACGGCGCTGGCGACGAGCACGCTGCCCACCGGCGAGGACAACGCCCCGTACTTCGCGGCGTTGGTAGCCATCTCGTGCAGGATCAGGGCCAGGCTGGTGACCGCATTGCCGCCGACCGGCACATCCGGCCCGACGATGACAATGCGCTCGCCCTTGGCCTCCCCGGCGCCGACATACGGCGAGAGGATCGTGCGCACCAGCGCCTGCAGGCTCGTCTCCCGGCTGCGCCCGGGCTCGATCAGGCCGGGCCGCGTCAGGTCGTGCGCCCGCGTCAGTGCCCCCAGGCGCCCCTGCAGCGCGGTGGCCATTTCCTGCGGCGTGCCGGCGTCGCGCGCGCTCAGGGCCACCACGCTGCTGGCGACGGCGAACAGGTTCTTGACCCGGTGGCCCATCTCGCGGATCAGCAGCTCCTGCTGCTCCTGGGCGCGCCGGCGGTCGGTGATGTCGCGCGCGATTTTCGACGCGCCGGTCACCACGCCGTCGGCGTCGCGGATCGGTGACACGCTGAGCGAAATGTCGATGAGGGTGCCGTCCTTGCGCCGGCGCACGGTTTCGTAGTGATCGATGGGCTCGCCGCGCCGGACGCGCGCCAGGATCGTCGGTTCCTCGTCATCGCGCCCCGGCGGGATCAGCATCGTGATCGGCCGGCCGACGGCTTCCCGTTCCGTGTAGCCGAACAGGTTCTCGGCGCCGCGGTTCCACGTGGTGATGACGCCGTCGAGATCCTTGCTGACGATGGCGTCGTCGGACGATTCGACGATCGCGGCAAGTTGCTGTGCGGCCTGGTCGGCGCGTCGACGATGGGCGATCTCGGCCTGCGCCGACTTCAGCAGGCGGGCATTATCGATGGCAACTGCAGCCTGCGCGCCGATCGCCGTGACGATATCCTCCGCCTCCTGCGTGAAGATGCCGGGCCGGTCATGGCCCAGGAACAGTCCGCCGTGGACCGCGCCGGAGCGCGACACCACCGGCACCGCGAGGTAGCTGACGACCGGCAGGTGGCCGGCCGGCATGCCATGATGCGGCGGGTTCCTGCCATAGCGCGGGTCGAGGCGGATGTCGTCGCTGCGCACCACGCCGGTGCCGAGGAACGTCGGCTCGAACACGGCGGTGGCGCGGGGCAGGCCGAGCTTCTCGAACGCCGACCGCGGCGCTCCGGAGAGTGTGTAGAGCTGGTAGTGGCCGCCCTGATCGTCCTGCACGTTGTAGAAGAAGGCACCGAAGCGGGCGCCACTCAGGTCGGCGGCGAAGTCCGTCACGGCTTGGACGATGTGTTCCAGCTCGAGGTTGCTGGAGATCGATTTCGCGATCCGGTTCAGAGCTTCCAGACGATCCGTCTGCTTCAGCAGGGTGCGCTCGGCATGCTTGCGCGCCGAGATGTCGAGGACGCTGACCAGGGTCCGCTCGGCGCGCGCACCCTCGAAGGCCATGGTGAACACCACGTCGAGGCGCCGTCCGCGCAGCGTCCGCAGGATCGTCTCGCTCTCGAACCGGCGGCATCCCTCCCACAGCGCGACCAGTTCCTCGACGAACACCGGCTCGGTCTCGGGCAGGAAGACGTCGGCCAGCGAGCCCAGCAGGGTTTGCTTGCAGTCGGCCTCGAACAGCTCGACCGTGAAGTCGTTGACGTCGGTTACGCGCACCAGGCCGATCGCTTCCGCCAGCCGCCCCGGATGGTCGCGGAGCCAGGCACGCAGGTCCTCGACGCCGTCGGCGCGGATCTTGTCCAGCATGTCGATGACGGCCGAGAAATCCTCCTCCCAGACCGCGACGCGGGCATTGTCGAAGATGCCGCGGTAGCGTGCTTCGCTGTCGCGCAGGCGCTCTTCGGTGCGGCGCTGCCCGGTGATATCGACCAGCATGTTCACGGCACCGATCAGGGCACCGGCCTCGTCGAAGAGCGGCGTCGGATAGGGGACGAAGGGGATTCGGGTGCCGTCAGGACGCTCGGCGACGGCTTCCATGCCGCGGACCGGCTGCCGTGTCTTGAGCGCCAGGGCCATCGGGCATTCGTCATGCGGCAGCGGCCTGCCATCGGGCCAGTAGAGCTTCCAGGAGCCGCAGAACTCGTTACGGCCCGGCTCGGGCCGGCACCCCCAAAGCCGGACGGCTTCGTCGTTGTAGAAGATGATACGGCCCTCGGCGTCGGTGGCATAGACGGCGGCGGGCAGGGCCTGGAGGAGGGCCTGGAAATAGCGCGCGGACGGCGGGGCAGTCCCGTCGTCGGACGCTGCCAGCGCTGCGATACCCGGGCGGCCCCTCGCCATCAGCCGCTCGAAATCGCGCACGATCGTCGCCTTGTCCGCGTCCGACATCGATGTTTGCGGCACGAACGCCCCACCAATCTCGCGTTGCCGGGAGCGGCAGCGCATCCGACCCGCTCTCGACAGGTCAGACATTCAGCCGGCGGATCCGGCCCTGACTGTCAAGACGCCTGAACGAGGCTACGAGCGAACAGGGGCGTGCACATGGAAACGCGCGCCACGGCCCCCAACCGACGATATGGCCGAGGGCTAAACGCAGTGCGCCAGTGCTGGTTCCAGAGGCATCGCGTGGAGTTGATGACTTATACCGCCGGACATTGGGGCGGAACCTGGACAGCGCGGCCTTCGTTTAGCCCCAAGATGCACGCCCGCGCGATTATCGGGATGGCGCGCATGCCCGGGCGCGACAACCCACGGGTTTCCCGACGAAGACGGATGTCCGCTTTGTCCGACTCGAAACCTGACCCGCTCACCATCCTCGTGGTCGAGGATGAATGGCTGCTGCGCGAGGTGATCGGCACGTATCTGCGCGACGCGGGCTGCGAGGTGCTCGAAGCGGAGAGTGGCGAATCGGCGCTGGCCATGCTGCACGAGGGCGCGGCCGTCGACGTCGTCTTCACCGACATCCGACTGCCTGGTGATGTCAACGGCTGGGACTTCGGGGAAGCTGCCCGCGCGTCGCGCGGCGACATCCCCGTGATCTATGCGTCCGGCTATTCGATATCGCCGCCGCGGCAGGTCAGGGGCAGCCTGTTCTTCAGCAAGCCTTACGACCCCGAGGCCGTCCTGAGGGCCTGTCGCACCTTGCACCGCCAGCATTAGAGCATCGCGCTCGAATGGAGCGACGCCGTTGGCGTCATGCACGCTGTCATCGCGAGCGCAACGAGGGATCCAGGCGCCACCCCTGGATCCCTCGCTGCACTCGCGATGACAGCGTGGACGGAGAAACAGCCTGCGTCCAGTCGAACCGAACGGGCACTGAAGCGCGTCGCAGTAATCAATAAAGAATAGAATTTGCCCCGTCTCGAAAAGGGGAGATTCATGTCCACTTCGGAAAAAGTAAACCGCCATAAAGAGTTGTCCATTACACGTCCGCTTTTATACCTCCCAAAGTGCGGTCAAAAATTTCTGGTTTTGTACCGGTTGCGCCTGCCATTGCGCTTGGATATATGGGCGCCATCAGAGTTCGCATTCCCGTCGCCGGGGCTAACGGGCGCTTCGCCGGCCGGGCGTTAAGCGGCAGGCCGCCGCCGGGCTGATGACACGGGCGTTTCGCAGGTTGCCGACGTCAGGCAACACCGGTTTTCCCGGCGGGGTACGCTCCGCCGCCCTGACAGGTTCATTCGACATGGCTGCAACCGATTATCCGGTCGGGCATCCGCTGGTCGTCAAGCTGTGGCAGAAGCGGATCTGGCGCGAGGCGCTCAAGGAGACGATGGCCATGAAGTTCATGGGCACGTCGACCAACAGCCTCATCCAGATCCTCGACGACACACAGAAGGGCTCCGGCGACCGGCTGAGGGTGCCGCTGCGCATGCAGCTCGCCGGCCGCGGCGTCGGCGAGACCGAGGCGCTTGAGGGCAACGAGGAAGCGCTGCTCACCTTCTACGACGACGTGATGATCAACGATCTGGCGCACGCCGTCCGCAACAAGACCCGCATCGACCAGCAGCGCGTGCCGTGGAGCCTGCGCGAGGAGTCGGCGGCCGGCCTGCGCGACTGGTTCGCCGACCGCGTCGACACCTGGGCCGCCAACGTGCTGGCCGGCAACACCGGCCAGCCCGACGTGCTCTACACCGGCAACCAGGCGGCCAGCGCGCCGACCTCGGCCGGCGGCAACACGCGCATCATCTACGCCGACGGCGCCTCGACCACCGAGGGCTCGCTGACGGCGTCGCAGACCTTCACGCTCGCCATGCTCGACAATGCCGTCACGATCGCCAAGACCGCGACGCCGCTGATCCGGCCGGTGAAGGTCGGCAGCCAGGAATACTACGTCGCGTTCCTGCACCCCTTCCAGGTCCGCAACATGCGGCAGAACACCAACACCGGGCAGTGGCTCGACATCCAGAAGGCGGCCATGGCCGGCGGCGAGGTCGAGGACAACCCGATCTTCACCGGGGCGCTGGGCGTGCACAACGGCGTCGTGCTGCACGAGTGGACCCGGCTGCCGGCGGCGCCGACCAACGCCAGCACCCGGCGCGCGGTGTTCTGCGGCGCCCAGGCGGCGGCGATGTGCTTCGGCAAGGGCTACTCCGAGGAGCCGCTCTACGAGGAGCAGAGCTTCGACTACGGCCGCCAGTTCGGCCAGTCGGTGCAGACCATCGCCGGCATGAAGAAGATGGTCTTCAACGCCATCGACTTCGGCACCATCGTGATCACGACCTGGGCCGTGGCGCCGTAAGGAAGGGAGAACACACATGGCAGCCATCTCCGCCTCCTTCGCGGCCGCCAACCAGCCGCGCATCCCCAACGGCGTCGAGACCGTCGACGCCTTCCAGAGCTACGTGACGTCGGCGACGCTCTCGGCCGGCGACGTCATCCACTACACCAACCTGAAGATCCCGCACGGCGCCACGATCCTCGACCTGCGGCTCTACGGCGACACGCCGGACGGCTCGGGCATCTACCAGGTCGGGCTGGGCGGCGGCATCGTGTCGGGGGCGCTGTTCGGCTCGGCCACGGTGTCGGCGACGCCGGCGGTGAAGACCCAGACGACGGCGCTGCCCTACGTGGTGTCGGTCTCCGACGACGCGGTGCTGCGCTACGTCTACCCGACGCTCACCCAGGACGGCGCCATGACGTCGGGCACGGCCTCGACGTCGCTCGGCGTGCGCGTCACCTGGACGATGAACAAGACGCGCTGATCAGAGAACAGAAGACAGGCGACAGAGGACGGAAAGACCAGACCCCCGGTCTCATTCTGTCCTCTGTCATCCGACCACTGTCATCCGTTTGGGGTCCGGGCGTGGTGATGGGTGCTCGGCGGAAGGCTCGCTTCCGCCATGCCGGCCCGGGACCCGCCGGCGGCGGGCCTTTGTCGAAATCCCCCGGCCCGCCGCCGGAACTTTTGCGAGGCAGACATGCCAATCTTCCGGCAATTCCCACTCTCCCGCATCCCGCCGTACGAGTCGCAGCCGTACGACCTGCCGCCGGTCCTGACTCCCGGTCCCTGGCAGCTCTACGAAGCCGGCGGGCAGCCATACGAGCCGTCGTTCGGTGCGCTCATGCCGCCGGCGCCGCCGCAGTACGCGCAGGGAGAAGGGTTCGATCCGAGATTCATCCACTTGGCCCAATCGCCAGGGAGGGAATCGGGAGGCCCACAATCGGCACCATCCCGGCCGCGGTCGGCCTCGCTTCTCTACTCGCCGGAATTGCGCGGTCTCTATTCGAGCCCGCAGTCACTGCTTGGTGGGTGGAATCCTTCGCCAGAGCTACTGGAGGAAAACAGGCAGTGGAAGTACCTGGGGAGGTCGCGGGAGCCTCTCCCGGAGAGGGACCAGTCCTTTGAGGCCCGCAGCAACATCCGGCAGGAGAAAGTCAAGTTGGCCTCGCAGCCACGCACGATGCGGGATGCGGAGGACGCCCCACCGCCACGGGAGCAGCGCCAGTTGGTGGGTCAGCCGAAGTCTGAGGCTCAGAAGCCCCCTGTTCAGCCGCATGTGAAAGGCCAGTCCGAGGGGAGTCCCTTCAGCAAGGGAACCAGCATTGACGCGCGACTGGCCGGGAAGCTCGGCGTAGGCCGTGGCGAGATAGCGCCCGGCATGTCTTTCCAGATTGTCAGAGACAGCAAGGGCAAGTGGCAGGTGGTTCCTTCGCTGGACGTCGGTGTTAGCGATGGTAACGGAGTCACATTCGAGGGGAGCCACAACCCGTTTACCCATACTTGGGGGCTTCGCGGCAAGATCAAGCTTCCGCTTGGGGATCGCTGAGCCGTGAACCTCGACCAGGCCATCGGCGTCCTGCAGCAGCGCCACGAGAAGATCGCGGCCAGCGTGTCGGGTGCGCCCGCGCCCATGCAGGCGCTGGAGCACGACTACCACCGGCTGCTCAACCTGCATCCCGAGCACCCGGCGCTGCTGTTCGGCATCGGCACCATCTACGCGCAGACCGACCGCTCGGGCGCCGCGATCGCGATGCTGCGCCAGTCGGTCGACCGCGGCTCGCTGGGGCCCGAGCCGTGGCTCAACATGGCCGGCGCCTACAAGAACGAGCACAAGGATGCCAGCGCGGCCGCGTGCTACCGCAAGGCGCTCGAAATCTGCGACCGGCTGGAGCAGCGCAACGAGAAGGCCAGGCGCAACAGCAAGACGCCGCCGATCGACGCGGCGCAGCTGGCCGCGAACCGGTGCAATGCCCTGCACGGCATGGCGTCGCTCTACGTCAACGCCGGCCAGCCGGAGAAGATCATCGAATGGGCCGAGAAGTCGCTGGCGGTCAACGCCGCCGATCGCTTCGCGCTGTGGAACAAGGCGCTGGGCCTGCTGGAAAGCGGCCGGTTCGCCGAGGGCTTCCGGCTCTATGACGAGGCCGGGTTCATGGCCGGGGGCGTGAAGCCGCCGGAGCGCAAGATCAAGACCTACGGCGGCCTGCCGAAGTGGGACGGCTTACCCGGCCGGACCGTCATCTGCTACGGCGAGCAGGGCGTGGGCGACGAGATCATGTTCGCCTCGATGCTGCCGGACCTGCTGCGCGACTGCCGCGTGATCATCGATTGCGACCCGCGCCTGCAGGCGATGTTCCGGCGGTCGTTCCCCGACGCCGAGGCGGTCTACCCGACCAGCGCCTGGGATGCGCCGTTCGACTGGATCAAGGACCACACTGTCGACGCCTGGGTGCCGATGGGCAGCCTGGGCCGGTACTACCGGCCGGACCTCGCCGCCTTCCCGCGCACGCCGTTCCTCAAGGCCGACCCGGCGAAGGTCGAGCGCTGGCGCTCAGAAATCAGAAACCAGAAATCTTCTGGCCTTCCGGCTTCTGACTTCCGTCCTCTGAAAGTCGGCATCAGCTGGGCCGGCGGCCTGAAGAAGACGCGCTTCGACCAGCGCAGCATGGATCTGAGCGCATGGGCCGACATCCTGCGCGTGCCCGGCATCGGGTGGTATTCGCTGCAGTACCACCCGCAGGCGGCGGACGAGTGCGCCCAGGTCGGCGCATTGATCGGCGTGCCGATCCACCATTGGGGCGATATCGTGAACGACTTCGAGGAGCTGGCCGGCTTCCTCGCCAACCTCGACCTGGTCATCACGGTCAACACGACGGTCGTGCACCTCGCCGGCGCGCTCGGCATCCCGACGTGGTGCCTGACGCCCGCGATGTGCGCCTGGCGCTACCAGTGCCAGGGCCCGATGCCCTGGTACGGCAGCGTCGAGATGTTCCGGCAGCAGAAGGCAGGCGAGTGGGGGCCGGTGCTGGCGGCCGTGCACGAGCGGCTGGCGGCGATGATGCCGCTCGTGACGTGGGAGGCGGCGTAATGGCTGATCCGTGGGACACGTTGTCGCCATCGGCATGGACCCGCGCGGCAATGTCGCATCCGTTGGGCGCCGCAGCGTACAACGCCTGGCGGCAGGGGGATCGCGCCGGCATTCTGGGCATGGTGCCGGACGATGTCCGTCGGGCGTGGTCGCCATGGCTGCTGCCGCTGGCGAACCCGGCGGTATTCGTGGACACCGTGTCGCCTGGCGCCGCGGTGCGTGACACATTGCATGCGTCCGGCGATCTGGCTCGCGCTGCCATGCGCGGCGATCCCGTGGGCGCGCTGGGCGCTACCGGCATGGGCTTGCTGTCGATAGCCGGCCTCGTGCCGTGGCTCGCGCCAGCCAAGGTCGCCACGACAACCACCCAGGGCGCGGCGAGGGCGGCAGTGCCCGTTGCCACCACAGAGGGCAGGGGGCCGGCAAAGCCTCTGATGCCGGATCTCATGCCGTTGGTGCCGGCGGGCGGCGTGCAAAACGCCTCGAAAAGTGTTATGATCTCTGATCCTATCCCGAGGTCACAAAGGCCGTTTTCGGCGGACTATCCGACAGGAGCGCGCTCCGATGACAGCGGTCGACTCACCCACGACATCGAAGGAAGAGAACTCGTCGCAGACCGGGTGGTCGGTCGAAGAGTGGTGGGCGGAGAAGATGTTGCCGTCACGCAAGCAGAACTTGACCCCATCACAACGCGCCTTACAGGCAGCCCTGCTAAGGTTGTTGCGCCGCGCGCGCTTCCAAGAAAAGCAGTCGGAGTCTACGAGCAATGGCGCAACCCCGTAACGGGGGAACGCGAGCGAGCCATTGCCCTGAGTAAGGCGCTATCAGCGCAGGACACGCCGCGCGTCCTTGGTCACGAAGTCGGCCACGCCATATCGAGGATGGCTGACGACATACCAGCCGACGGCATCGAGACAAAGCTCCGCCAGGTCTACAACGACCTGAACGCGCGTGACTGGCGGGTCGAGAAAAGCGCCAAGACGGGCGAGCCTGTTCCGCGGCGTTACTGGATCGGCCCCGAGCAGCAAGGCTACACGGGCGCGCACATCCCCCGGGAACTGATGGCCGAGGCGATCCGCGCCTACATGACAGACCCCAACTACCTGAAGACCGTTGCGCCGGAAGTGGCCGCGCGGACTCGCAAGTATGCCAATCCGAATCCCCTGACCTCGCGAACCATTCAGTTCAATTCGATGCTGCTGCCGCTGGCGGCGGGCGGCTTCGGGACGCTCATGCCGCCGGTCTTCGGCGAGGAGCGCTGACCATGACGCTGATCACCGACGCCTACCGCGAGCAGAACCGCCAGCTGCACGCCGGCCGCGCCGACTACGGCACCTCGGGCAAGGCCTGGGCGCCGCAGGTGCGGCCGCTCGCCGACTGGGGCCGCAAGGCGGTCCTCGATTTCGGCTGCGGCAAGGCCACGCTCGCCGCGAGGCTCGGGCCGGCGTACCGGATCACGAACCATGACCCCTGCATCGAGGGGCTGGACGCGACGCCGGCGCCGCACCCCGTCGTGGTGTGCGGCGACGTGCTGGAGCATGTCGAGCCGGAGTGCCTCGAGGCGGTGCTCGCCGAGCTGCGCCGCGTGACGCAGGAGGTCGGGCTGTTCGTCGTCCACCTCACGGCGGCGAAGAAGACGCTGCCCGACGGCCGCAACGCGCACCTGATCCAGCAGCCGGCCGCCTGGTGGCAGGCCCGCATCACCGCCGCCGGCTTCGCGATCGAGCAGCAGGGCGCCGTCGGGCACGAGGCGTGGTTCGTCGTGAGGCCGGCTCAATGATCCTTCAGCAGACTTCAGGACAAGCCCTTCTGCAGGCCCCGGGGCAGGCCGAGCCGCTGCTCGTCTTCATCGGTTTCGACCCGCGCGAGGAGATCGCGTTCGACGTGTGCCGGCATTCGCTGCTGCGTCGCTCGTCGGTGCCGCTCCACGTCAGGGCACTGCGCCAGGACGGGCTTCGCGTTGCCGGGCTGTACCGCCGCGCCTGCTTCGTGCGCGACGGCCAGCGGGTCGATGCCATCGACGGCCGGCCGTTCTCGACCGAGTTCAGCTTCACGCGCTTCCTCGTGCCGGCGCTGTGCCGATACGAGGGCTGGGCGCTGTTCGTCGACTGCGATTTCCTGTTCCTGGCCGACGTCGCCGAGCTGTGCCGGCACATGGACGAGAGCAAGGCCGTCATGGTCTGCCGGCAGCGCCACGACCCGGCCGAGGGCGTGAAGATGGATGGGCAGGCGCAGAGCCGCTACCGGCGCAAGAACTGGTCGTCCTTCATGTTGCTCAATTGCGGGCATCCGGCCGTGAAGCGCCTGACCGTTGCCGCGGTGAACGAACAGCCGGGATCCTGGTTGCACGGGTTCGAGTGGCTGGAGGACGGCCGGATCGGCGACCTGCCGCACGCGTGGAACTGGATCGCCGGCACGACGCGCGGCAGCCCCAAGGCGATTCACTACACGTCGGGCGGGCCATGGTTCACCGACCATGCGTCGGTCGCGTTCGCGCGCGAATGGCGCGACGAGCATGCACGGACACGCGCGGCCGCGACGACCGGCGCCGCCGAGACCCAAACCGTGTCGGAGGAGGCCGCGTGACGCTTCAACAGACCCGGGCCAGGAAGAGGAGGGCGCGCCGTGGCGACGCTGGCTGACCTGCGCGCCCGCATCGCGGATGACCTCGATCGGTCGGACCTCACGTCGCAGATCGACGCCGCCATCCGTGACGCCGTCGAGCACTACGAGTCCGAGCGCTTCGTGTTCAACGAGGTGGTGGGTGCCACGGCGACGTTCAGCAGCAGCGTGGACTCGATCCCGCTCGCGTCGCTCCCGGTGGCCTTCACCCGCGTCGACCGCATCCGCATCGACGATGGCGGCGCCGACCTGGTCGACCTGGTGCCGCGCGACTACGCCTGGCTGATGGCGGCGCAGGATGCCAGGGCGGTGGCACGGCCGGTCGAATACTGCATCTACGCCGATCGCATCCAGCTCGACAGCCGGCCCGACCGGGACTACGCGGCGATCCTCGATGGCGTGCGGCGCATCAGCACCGCCAGCGCCGCGACCGACAGCAGCGCCTGGTTCAACGACGGCAAGCGCCTGGTCCGCGCCCGCGCCAAGGCCGAGCTCTACGCCCACGTCATCAAGGAGTTCCCGCAGGCCGAGGCGATGGCGGCGGTCGAACGGCGCGAGTACCGCGCGCTGAAGCAGAAGCTCAACACGCGCAACAGCGGGCGGGTGCGCCCGACGGAGTTCTAGCCGGAGGACAGAGGACAGATGACGGAGGACAGAAAAGCGAAACCCAAGAGGGCAGAGCGGGGAAGGGCGGGGCAGGAGTTCATTCTGTCCTCCGTCAACCGTCCTCTGTCCTCTGCGAAGAAAGCGCGACGCCGCAAGCGTCTCGCTCTGCTGCTCGCCGGCTACGCGCTCGCGCAGGAACAGGAGGTTTCGTGATGTGGTGGAACCAGACGCCGCCCTGGATGCAGGGCATGGGGCAGGGCGGCCAGCCGGGCATGACGCCCGGCGCCGGCATGCCGCCGTATCGCAACGCCCCGATGAACATGAACCCGGTGCAGATGGGGCCGCCCGGCTCGATTCCCGTCGCGCCGCCACCTGCCGCGCAGCAGGGCCAGCGGCCCGTTGATCCGGCGCAGATGGGCATGCTGGCGGCGATGCTGGCGCAGCAAACGCAGAAGCCAATGACATCCGTGGCGCAGCGGGCCGCCGCAGCCGGCGCAACTGGTGTTGGCGGACCGCTGCCCGGCGGCGCGGCCGCGGTGCCCGCGGGCGCGGCCGCAGTGCCCGCCGGCGCTGCCGCGGTACCCGCCGGCATGGACCCGAGCCAACTCGGGATGCTGGCGCAGTTCCTTGCGCGGCAGGGCATCCTGGGCGGCCTCGGTCGCTGACATGCGCGTCGCCCTGGGCCCGCTCGCACCCGACAACCCCGACCTCGGCAACGCCGGGCTCGAGGATGCGGTGAACTGCATCCCGCTGGACACGGCCTACGGGCCGTTCCCGGACACGCAGGTGTTCTCCGCGTCGATCTCCGGGCGGGCCCAGGGCGCCTGGTCGACCCGCGACACATCGGGCACCGTCAGCACCTTCGCCGCCACCGCGGGCCAGATCTACAAGGCCAGCGCCACGGGCTGGGCCAACGTCTCGCGCACCGCCAGCTACACGACGGCGACCGACGGCTCCTGGGCGTTCGCGACCTTCGGCAACACCTGCCTGGCCGTGAACGGGCTCGACGCCATGCAGGTCTACACGCTCGGCAGCTCCTCGCGATTCCTCGACCAGAGCGCCAGCGCCAGCGCGCCGCTCGCCGCCTCGATCTGCGTGGTGCGCGACTTCGTGTTCGCGGGCCGCCTGTCGACCCAACAGCACCGCCTGCAGTGGTGCCAGATCAACAACCCGCTGCGCTGGACGGCGAGCGCCCGGGCGCAGTCGGACAGCCAGGGCCTGCCGGGCGAAGGCGGCGCGATCGTGGCCATGACCGGCGGCGACTTCGCCACCGTCCTGGCGCAGCGCTCGATCTGGCGCGGCACCTATGTCGGCTCGCCGGTGATCTTCCGGTTCGACGAGGTCGTGCCCAACATCGGCTGCGCCGCACAGGGCAGCGTGGCGCGCTTCCAGAACCTGACGTTCTTCCTGTCGCAGAGCGGCTTCTATCTCTTCGACGGCGCCCAGGCGGTGCCGATCGGCAACAACCTGATCGACCGCTTCTTCCTCGACGACCGCAACCCCTCGTTCCTGAACCGCATCACATCGGTCATCGACCCGATCAACAAGCTCTACATCGTCAGCTACCCCAGCAACGCCAGCACGTCAGGCACGGCCGACCGGATGCTGCTCTACAACTGGGCGGCCCGGCGCTGGGCCCGCGCCGAGGTGAGCCTGGAGCTGATCTTCTCCGGGCTCAGCGCCGGCTACACGCTGGAAGAGCTGGATGCGCTTTCCGGCAGCCTCGATGACCTGCCGTTCAGCCTCGACAGCGACGCCTGGGCCGGCGGCAACACCATCATCTCGGGCTTCAATCCCGTGCACCGCATGGTGACGTTCGACGGCGCCGCCAGGACGGCGCGCTTCATCACCGGCGAGGCGCAGCTGATCCCCGACCGGCGTGCGTTCATGACCGCCGTGCGGCCGCTGGTGCAGGGTAACGCCAGCACAGCCATCACCGTGCAGGTCGGCAAGCGCGATCGGCTGGTCGACAGCGTGTCGTACACGACGGCCTCGGCGATGAATGCCAACGGCCTGTGCCCGGTGCGCGCCAACGCCCGCTTCCACCGCCTGCGCATGGACATCAGCGCCGGCTTCACCCAGGCCTTGGGGTTCGATCTCACGGCCGGACCGGAGGGACTGCGGTGAACGCTGACACGTACAAGCCGATGGAGGCGACGTGATGAGTGGCGATCCACTGCCCGTCTACATGCCGCTGGCCGCGCCGCCACCGCCGGCGGGCACGCCACCGCGGGACCCCTTGAGGTACATCGAAGACCGGTTGGTGAATGCACTCGCGCGCGCCTTCGGCCTGCCGCCCCTGCGCCAGCCCGACCCGCGCGCATCGGCCTGGAGCGTGTCGCCTGGCGCGCCTTTCGCGCCGGGGGCGTTGCTGTCGGCGGAAGGCGGCGGACAGCGTCTGAAGCCCGGCGCTTCGCTGCCGGGACGAACGCCCAACCCCTACGACTTCGGCTACGACGCGCTGGATCTGATCGCCGGATTCTCACCGCTGGCCGCCGTCAGGGATGCCGCAACCGAGTTCGAGAACGCACGCATGAAAAGTCAGGCTGGTGACGCTTTGGGCGCGGCTGGTGCTACGGGGCTCGGCCTGCTGGCGCTGGCGGGAATCGTGCCGCCGGGCAGGGCGGCGGCGGCGGCAAGGGAAGCGGCGCTCTTGAAACGGGCAACCGACGCGGCGCGCAAGGCCGATCTCGCCACGGACGAGGCGAGCCGTATGCAACGCCGGGCCGCAGGCGGCTATACCGCCGGCCTCTGGCGCGGTGGTACCGGCCCGGAGAGCGGCGTCTGGTTCACACCCGACAAGGCGTGGGCAACTGACTTCGCCGCGCGGTATGGCGGCACCGGCGACCTGCGGGAGTATGCGATACGGATGGGGCGCGAGTTCGACGCGCGCCAGACCCATAGCGCCACCGAACTCAAGCCAATTGCCGACGCGATCGCCAAAATAGACCCGAAATTCGCAGGCCAGTTGATCGAGCACGCGGACGACTGGGGCGGCCGCATTCCAGGCCCTGCCGTTTGGTACCTGATGAAGCAAAACTTGGTCGATCCGTTCGGTCCGTTCGCACGCGCCGGCTACGATTCCATCAATGCCGGAAGGGAGGTCGTCGCCTTGCGACGGACGCAGGGGCAGGTGCGGGATGCTAACAGAGCGATGTTCAATCCGGCGCTGAGAAACAGCCCTAATCCGTTTGCCGCTGTCCTTCCGCCTGCGCTGACGTTCGGGGTGCTCTATCCCACCCTTCTCAGCGAGGAGCGGCCGCGATGATAGCTCACTCTGACCCCGTTCTTCGTGACGTAGCCGAAGGTGCCCCGCCCTTCGGCGATGGCCTCATCAATGCTGACAGGAGCAAATCCGCCGAACCAGCCCCTGTGGACAAGAACATGGCGCTCACTCGGCGTACCCGGATGTGCCACGACGTAGCCTTCGTAGACGATGTCCGGCCCTTCCTCCGCCAGAGGGTCGAAGCGATACAGGTCGTGGAGGGTAAGCACGGAACCGGGAACTTCGGGTCGCGGAAAGGTGTAGCGACGCCCGTTGTCCTCGTCATCGCCGGGTGCGTCGTCGCCTCCGATGCGATCGCGGGCGCGCGCCGGGTTGTCCTTGGTGCTCTCAGGTTCTCGCATGGCTTGAATGATATTGCGGCGCGCCATGAGGCGCAACTAACCTATGGTTGCACATCAGGAAAAGGTACCCGCAAAAGCAGCTTGATCGAGGTGCTGCGATGACGCTGGTTCTCACCGGCCCGCCGCCGAGCTGGAAGGCGCAGCTGGAGAGCGAGGATCTCCAGAACGTCAAGCGTGGCGCCGAGTTCGTGAGCCTCACGGGCGTGGCTGCAACGCGCCTGGGCAGCGGCGACTGGATCTACATCGTCGACACCACGGCGGCCAACCGGCAGGTGATCCTGCCGCGCTCGGCCGACGAGGTCGGTCACCTGCATACCGTCAAGCGCATCAGCGGCGGGGGCAACACCTGCGTCGTGTCGAGCGAAGGCGGCAACCTCGACGGGTCGACCAGCTACAGCATCGCGACGCAGCACGTCGCCGTGGGCTTCTTCGCCGACGGCGAGAACTGGTGGGCAATCTAGAATGTCAGAAGACCAGAAGTTCAGAAGGCCAGAAATCGGAAGGAAAGGGAGCCAGCGCTTTTCTGGTTTCTGGCCTTCTGACTTCTGGTTTCTGAAATGAGCTACAGCCCACCCGGCACCGGCGGCGGCAGCGGCACCGGCGCCGTTGACTCGGTGTTCGGCCGCACCGGCGCGGTCGTGGCCGAGGCCGGCGACTACAGCGCCACCATGATCGCGTTCACGCCGGTCGGCGGCGTGGCGGCGACCACGGTGCAGGCCGCCATCGCCGAGCTGGACAGCGAGAAGCTCTCCAGCGCCTCGGCGGCCTCGGCCTATGCCGCGATCGCGCACGGGCACGACGCCGTCTCCGTCAGCTATTCCGCCGGTGGCGGCATCGCGGCAACCAACGTCCAGGATGCGCTGGACGAGCTCGATGCCGAGAAGCTCTCCTCGGCCTCGGCAGCGACGGCGTATGCCGCCATCGGGCACGTCCATGCCGCGGGCTCGATCAGCTACTCCGCGTCGGGCGGCATCACTGCCACGACGGTGCAGGCCGCCATTGCCGAGCTGGACGCGGAGAAGCTGAGCAGCGCCAGCGCCGCGGTCGCCTATGCAGCCATCGGCCACGTGCACGCCGCCGCCTCGGTCAGCTACAGCGCCAGCGGCGGCATTGCGGCGACGACGGTGCAAGGTGCCATCGCCGAGCTCGACGCGGAGAAGATCGGCGGCATTGCCGTCACCGTCTACACCAGCGGCTCCGGCACCTACACGACGGCCGCCGGCGTGAAGTACCTGCTGGTCGAGATGGTCGGCGGCGGTGGCGGCGGCTCCGGCTCCGGCTCGGCGCCTGGTGCCGGCGGCAACGGCGGCACCAGCACGTTCGGCGCTTCGCTGGTCTGCAATCCCGGCGCCGGCGCGGCGGTCGCTACTGTCGACTCCAACGGCGGCGCCGGCGGCACGGCGAGCGGTGGCGACGTCAACATCACCGGCTTGCGCGGCCAGGACGGCGCCGACGGCTACACCTTCCAGGACGGCGGCGCCGGTGGCGGCACGCCGTTCGGCAACCCGCCGGGCAACACGGCCTCGGGGCCGACGCGCACGCCGCCGTCGAACATCGGCTGCGGCGGCTCGGGCGGCGGCGCCGACGCGACGGCACCACCCGGCGGCGGCGGCGGTGGCGGCGGCTACCTGCGCAAGCTCATTGCTTCGCCCTCGGCGAGTTACGCCTGGCAGGTCGGCGCCGGCGGTGCGGCGGGGACGGTGGGCGGCGGCACGCAGCCGAAGGCAGGTGCCGCAGGCTCGTCCGGACTGATCATCGTGACGGCATTTTCGTGAGTCAGAAGACAGGCATCAGGCATCAGGGATCAGACAGGAGGACGGAATGAAGATCGCGACGGCCAAAGCCGGGCAAGGCCTTTCTGATCCCCGATACCTGATCCCTGTCCTCTGACCGCCATGTCACCGCAGGAACGACAGATGATCGAGGAGCTCATGGACCGGCTCGCCCGGGCCGAGGCCGAGAATGCGCGCTCGCGCAAGACGGTCGCGGCGCTGATGCGCAAAGGCCTCCTGGCAGCCGAGGATCTCGATGAGGGAGGTGGCGATGTTCGCAATCCCTGACGTCTCTGCCCCCGTCAACGGCGCGCACTGGGCCATCGAGGGCGTGCCGGCTGCGAATGCCCCGGTGCCGTGGCGCCGCTGCTGGGAGTTGCTGTCGCGTGCCGTCGAGCGCTACCAGAGACCGGACAAGTGGACCTCGGAGAGCCTGCTCGAGTCGGTCCGGGCCGGCAACTGCCAGCTCTGGATCGCATGGTCGTGGGATCGCCGCCGCGTCGAGGGCGCCGTCATCACGCGCATCCTCGAGAAGCCGCCGATGGCACCCGATGACCGCGTCTGCGAGGGCGTCCTGGTCGGCGGCGACCACATGGCCGAATGGGGCCCCGGCATGATGGGCCTGCTGAAGGCGTGGGCGCTGGAGCAGGGGTGCTCATACATCGGCGGCCCCGGTCGCAAGGGCTGGATGCGAGCGTTCGGATTCACCGAGGTCGGCACGACGCCGGAAGGGCTGCCGGTACTGGCGATGCCGTTGAGGCGGCACTGAGCATGGCTGAGTGGTGGGAGCTCCTGCAACTTGATCCGTTCGGCACGCTGGCGCCGTCGGGCCTTATGCGGGCGCCGCCGGGATATATGCCCGGCCAAGTGCCGGCGCTACGGACTGATGGAACGATCGTCCCCGGTGGGGAGCCCGGCAAGATCGGACCGCCGCCACCACCGCGGCCCGGGACGTTCAACTGGTGGGCCGATACCGCGCTCGGGTTCACGCCGTTCGGCGCGGCACAGGGCCTCGCGGAGGTGGTCGACGCGGCCGAGCGTGGGGCGCCGTGGGGCACGTTGGTGCCGCTCGGCGCGCTGGCGGCGCTTGGTGCCGTGCCGGGCGCGGGGGCGGCCGCCCGGACAACGAAACAGGTGAACAAGCTTGCATCGGAGATGGGCATGTCCACGACGCCGTTCTATCGCGGCGGCGTGGTGCCGGCTTCGCGCGAGTATGGCGGCGCGCACTTCTCGCGCGACCGTGAGTATGCCGAGAAGTTCTCCAGGCAGGGGGCCGGCCTTGGCCCGGAGCGCGGCGCAACCAACAAGGAGCTGCGCGAATTCCGCCTTGACCTCAGCAAGACCTTTGCCGACCAGGCGCCCGTCGACGCCGCGACATATGCCAGGCTGGTGGTGGCGGCGGAACCGAAGCTGGCAGCCGAATTGGTGGACATGATCGCACCGGGCAAGAATCCGGCATGGTTTAAGGAGTTTGCGCGACGCAACCCGGACATGATGGTTTCTGACAATGGCGCTCTGGTGCGGCAGGCCATCGAAGTCAGTTCGCGTAACCCCATCGCGCTCTTCAAACGAGCCGGTTTCGATGCGTTGGACTCCGGCCGCGATGTCCGAAAGTTGACGGGCGACGGCATCAGGCTGAAAGAGGCGGCGTTCGACCCGGCTAGGCGGAGCAGCCGCGACATCATGGCGTCACTGATGCTCGGCCTCCCCGTCGCCGGAGCCTTGGCCTGGGGGCCTCCAGAATGGCAGGAGGATTGATTGGATCGTGGGCCACCCTGTCAGGGGCCTTATGACCGCCGGATCGAACTCGGCGGGGTCGTTGTCGTTGGCGGCGGAAACGATCATGCAGAACGGTACCACGCCGCAGGGCATGCGACTACTCAGTCGCAGTTGTATTGATCAACTTTTGTACACGCGAGGTGACTTGGCATGGCAAGCGGAGCCAATCCACGGATAAACGAGGCGGCCCGTGCCTACATGGCCGACCCCAACTACCTGAAGACGGATGCGCCGAAGACAGCCGCGCGAATCCGCGAGTATGTCAGCCCAAACCCCCTGACCAATCGACACATTCAATTCAACTCGCTGCTGGCGGCTGCGGGTGTCCCGGCGGCTATCGGTTTCGGGACGCTGATGCCACAGATGGAGGAGAGATACTGATGGGCACGGGCACACAGAGCGGCGGCGGCGGGCCGATGATGAAGATCCCGGCGCCCAGTGGCGGGCTCACGCCGGCACAGCCGTGGACGGGCATGCAGCCCTACGGCTTGAGGTCGTCGCCGCAAATGCCGGAGGGCATGGGGTCGGGCGGCCCGATGGCGCCGCCGTTCGGCAGCCCCGTGGCACCGCCCGCTCCGGTATTCGGCATGGGCACCGGAGGCCCCATGGCGCCACAGGCTTGGCGCCAGGCGACCCAGCCCTTCGGGATGCTCATCCCCGCGCTGCTGCCCGGCATGATGCAGCAGCGCGGGCAGATGC
>Ga0187894_10002644_pt1 | contig 21130 bp, 17 predicted proteins | sample GBC1701081metaG_FD_136650 | JGI IMG/M metagenome (GOLD analysis project Ga0187894, IMG submission 136650) | White microbial mat communities from a lava cave in the Kipuka Kanohina Cave System on the Island of Hawaii, USA - GBC170108-1 metaG ...
TCAACAAACTCGCCTTCACCGGCAGCACCGAGGTCGGCAAGATCCTCGCGAAGACCGCGGCAGAGCGAGGGATCCCGATCACGCTCGAGCTCGGCGGCAAGAGCCCCAACATCATTTTCGACGATGCCGACATCGATCAGGCGATCGAGGGCATCATCAGCGGCATCTATTTCAACCAGGGCCACGTCTGCTGCGCCGGCAGCCGCCTCTTCGTGCAGGAGGGCGTGCGCGAAGCCGTCGTCGAGAAACTCCGCTTCCGCATGAAGGCGCTGCGCGTCGGCGACCCGATGGACAAGAACACCGATGTCGGCGCGATCAACTCGCGCATGCAACTGGACAAGATCCGCACCTATGTCACCGGCGCGGTCGAGGAGGGCGCGGAACTGCACGAGCCCGCCGCCGGCTGTCCGCTCCCCGCGCGCGGCTTCTTCTGCCGACCGGTCTTTTTCACGGGTGTGCAACAGAGCCACCGCCTGGCGCGCGAAGAGGTCTTCGGCCCGGTGCTCGCCGTGATGACCTTCCGCACCCCGGAGGAAGCGATCACGCGGGCCAACAACACGCCCTACGGCCTCTCGGCCGGCGTCTGGACCGACAAGGGCGCGAAGATGTTCGAGATCGCCGGGCGCCTCAAGGCCGGCGTGATCTGGTGCAACACGTTCAACCAGTTCGACGCCGCCAGCCCCTTCGGCGGGTACAAGGAATCCGGCTTCGGCCGCGAGGGCGGCATGCAGGGCCTGCGCGCCTATGTTCGCCTCTGAGAATGCAACCGCAGAGGCGCAGAGGACGCAGAGTCGAAAGATCGGGTGTGCAGGACTTTGATGAACGAATCGATCCAATCCGTTTCTGATTCAACCATGCATTCCTCTGCGCTCTCAGCGCCTCTGCGGTTGCATTCCTGAAGGGTTCCGATGACGACCAGGCTCGAAGTCACGAAGACATACAAACTCTTCATCGCGGGTCAGTTCCCGCGCTCGGAGTCTGGTCGCAGCCTCGTCGTGAACGCAGCCGATGGCGCCGTGTTCGCCCACACCTGCCGCGCCTCGCGCAAGGACCTGCGCGACGCCGTCGCCGCGGCCCGCGCAGCGCAGGAGGGCTGGCGGCAGCGCTCCGGCTACAACCGCGGCCAGATCCTCTACCGCATGGCCGAGATGCTCGAGGGCAAGCGCGACGAGTTTGCCGAATCCATCGAGGCCTGTGCCCCGGCTGCAAAAAAGTCCGGCGCAGGCAAGCGTTCCAAATCACCCAATCACCGTCTCACCGTCTCACCGTCTCAAGAGGTGGCCGCCGCCATCGACCGCCTCGTCTCCTATGCCGGCTGGGCCGACAAGTTCGCGCAGGTGCTCGGCTGCAACAACCCGGTCAACGGCCCCTACTACAACTTCACCGTCCCCGAGGCGACTGGCGTGATCGGCGTGATCGCGCCCGATGAACTGCCGCTGCTCGGCCTGATCTCGCTCATCGCCCCGCCGCTCTGCGCCGGTTCGACCGTCGTCGCGCTCGGAAGCGAGGCCTCGCCCATCCCCACATGCATGTTCGGAGAGGTCTGCGCCACCTCCGATGTCCCCGGCGGCGTGATCAACCTGCTCACCGGCCAGCGCGCCGAACTGATCCCCCACTTCGCCGACCATCGCGACATCGACGCGATCCACGCGGCCAACCTTTCTGACGCAGAGGCCAAGGCCCTCCGCGCCGGCGCCGGCGAAAACGTCAAGCGCGTGACCGTGCGAAAGGTCAGCGCGGACGAATGGCTCGACACCGAGGCCTGTCAGAACCCGTGGTGGATCGAGCGCTTCGTCGAAATGAAAACAATCTGGCATCCATCGGGCACCTGACGATGGCTCCGTGAGCGTCCCACGTCTCGTGGATCTCATGGCCCGAAGGGCCGACGGGCGTTGCGAGGGGCTTTAGCCCCTCGTAGCGAATCAATGCTCTCTTCCTGTCTCGCTCCCCAAGAGGGGATGCAGGGGAAACCTCCCCTGCACCGCAGCCCAAGAAGCCTTCAGAGAAAGCCGGTCGCGATCCTTACCTAGGCGCTCATTTCAAAACCTCACCGTCATCCCCGCAAACACTACGAGGTCGTCGGTGTCGTCGTTATCCAGCCCGACCCGCATGCCCAGGTCGAACTGTAGATCGCCCGTCACGCCAAACGTCATGCCCGAGCTGAACGTCGGGCGGTACTCGGCATCCTCCAGCGGCACTTCACCGACCAGTTCCACATACACACCGATCCGCTCCGTGAGGTCCTTCGCCAGATTCACGGTGTGCGAGAACACCGCCGTCACGCCGTCGTCATCGTCATCGCCCGTCCACTCGATCGTCGCCTGAAGCCCCAGGCCGAATCCGCGCGGCAGTTCCACCGCCAGCGGGACCGTCAGACCTCCCTCGACGCGCCCCGCCGACACTTCATCGCTCCCTGTCGGAAACATCACGAAGGGAAGCAGCGCCAGCGCCGTCTTGCCCCCGTCGTTGCCCCAGAGATTCACCTTGAGCCGCAGGCCGATGTCGCCGAACCCATCGGCCGTGCCGCCACCCACTTCGTCCTCGTGCAGGTACGGGTTCACCAGCAACTGAACATCGACCCGGTTCGTCAGGCCCAGTTTCAGGTTCATCGGCGCCGCGGCGAGCGATGTCCCTGTATCGCCGTCCTCCCAGTTCAGCGCCGCCTCCACGAAACTGAGCTCGATCTGCACCGCGCCCGCATCCACCGTGTACGGGCTCTCCGTCACATCCGGCCGGTCGGCGCTCATCGGGCGGCGGAGTTCCCGCGGCGTGGGGCGCCAGAGGCGGTAGCCCGACTTGTCCGGTGCAGGAGTTTCGGGACTCTCGGCACGTGCGATGCCGCACGAGAACAGCCCCGCGACGCAGGTCATCGTCAATCGGTTGCCGACCATGTAGCCAAAGCTACCACAGATGTAGCCATCGCTACAACCTGCGGCGCCAAGCGGCACCCTCATGCGGGCCGGGCGCTGTTCGGGCGTGATCCGCCCGCTTGGCCAGCCGATGGGCCCGGCGCTTTCGTTAGACTGACTTGGCCCTACCAGGAAGAGCACCAATGGAACGACGCCAGAGTCTCCTGCCGCAGATCGGCTTCTGCATCCTGCTGGCGGCCATCGCCGCCCTGCTCCGCATCTTCCCCATCGCGTGGAACCTGTCGGCGGTCGGCGCAGTGGCCCTCTGCGCCGGTTGGGTGCTCCGAAGCCGGCCGTGGCTCGCGATCCTCGTGCCGCTCTCGGCCATGCTGATCAGCGATGCCGTGCTCGGCTTGCACGACTGGCGCATGATGCTCGTGATCTACGCGGCCCTGGCCGTCCCCGCGCTGGTCGGGCGCTTCCTGGGTTCGGGCCCCGTGGCCTGGCGCGTCGGCGCATTTGCCGCGGGCGAATCGATCCTCTTCTTCATCGCGACCAACTTCGCCCACTGGGTGTTCTTCAACACCTATCCGCACACCTTGCCCGGCCTCGTCGAGTGCTACATCGCCGCCCTTCCCTTCTTCAAGTTCACGCTGCTCGGGGATCTGCTCTTCTCCGGCGTGTTCTTCAGCGCCGCCGTCCTGCTCCAGAAGTACTGGCAGCGCTACCCGATGCCGGCCCTGGGCGGGGCCGCGCCCGTTCGCGCCTGACCCGCCGCTGCGGATTGCCTGGCGTCACCCGGTTTGACCCAAGTGGTCCGCTATTCCTGCCGATAGCGTCCCGGTTCGGTGAGGCCGCCCGCTGGAGGGGTTCAGGATGGCGACAGACTCGGGCAGCGTCCGCGCTCGCGCCGAGGCGCGCGCACAGGGCACGCCCGGGCGCGAGCCCGGCGCCGCGCCGTCCCCGCGCCCCGCACCCGCCGATCCCTCCGACTCGCTCCCCATCATGAACGACCGTCTCTGGCGCCAGCGGATGCCCGCGTGGTACCGCGCGGCCCTGCTGACCATGGGTGTCGCGATGAGCACCGGCGCGGGCGTGCTCTTCGGCGCTTCGCTGGGCATGCCCGTGCGAGAGGCCGTGATCGTGGCGCTGCCCATCGGCGCGACGGTCGGGTTCCTGATGTCTCTCCTGCTGATCGTGATCCCCGACTGGCGAGCCGCCTCGGCGCGCCGATGGCTGATCCATTGCCTCATCGACTTCTCGCGCCTCGATCGCCGGCACCGCTTCAACGAACTGCTGACCAGCCGAAACGACCCGGAGATCTCGGAGATCGCCCGCGCCGTTCACGCCGTGCTGATGGCCACGCACCGAGACCGCCTCGAAGCCGCACAGGTGCGCCGCGAGCTCGACGCCCGCGTGCGCCGGCACACCCGGGCCGCCGTCGCGCACCTCAACCGGCTCACCACGACCGACGAACTCACGGGCGTTCTGAACCGTCGCGGCTTCGATCAGGAATACGGCGTGCTCTTCACCGCGTGCCGCGCCGCCGGCGAAGAACTCTCCCTCCTCGCCATCGACATGGACCACTTCAAGGCCCTCAACGACGCGATGGGACACAGCGCGGGCGATGCCGCGTTGCGGGCCGCCGGCGAAGTCTTCGCTTCGAGTCTGCGCGACGGCGACCTCGCCGGGCGAATCGGCGGCGATGAATTCATGATCGCGCTGCGATGCTCTCAGACCGATGAGGCCCACTCGGTCGCCCGCCGGCTTCAGGACCTCTATGCGCGTCACCCGGTCTCCCTCGCGTACGGCGCGCGTTGGCCCGGGCTCTCGATCGGCATCGCCGCCGCGCTGGGGAATTCGGCCGCGGATGCCGACGACCTCCGCGCGCGCGCCGACTCGGCGCTCTACACGGCCAAGCGGGGCGGGCGCGGGCAGGTGCACGCGTGGAACGCCCAGACGCAGGCCCAGCCGCCGAGGCGCAGCGCCGCGTGACAGCTGCGCCTCGCCCCGGGAAACCCAGAGACACGCGAGCCGGTTCGCTTGTCGGGCCGATGATTCCTCCGTCCGCCGCCGACGGCGCTCCGCGCCCCCTACGCTTGTTCCCCCGTCCATGACGACCCGGATCGATCGCCACGTGAACACCTACTCGCTCCCCAAACCAATCGCCGGCGTCGCCCTGCTCATCTCTCTCGCGTGCCTGCTGACCGCCCCGGGCGGCATCGTGCTGGGCGTGATCGGCGCCAACTGGTTTCTAGTCGCGTTCGAGGCCGTCGCGTTCTTCTCGTCGGTCTTCGGTCTGCTCACGGCGATCGGCCGCTTCCGGGAGGCGCCCGCTCTGTCGCTGTTCTGCGCCGGCGGCTCGATCATGGTGGCGGCCATGCTCGCCGAGCCCGCGCTCGTCTCGCGCGTGCTCCAGGGCGGAACGACGGCCCCGGCGGTCATCGCGGGCATCCCGATCGCGCCCTTCGCCATCGGGCGCATCCTCGCCGGCGCTCTGCTGGTCCTTCTCTCCGCGATGACCGTTCTCTCGCGCCGCCCCCGCCAGTCGCTGGCCTATCTGGTTCGGGGCATCGTGCTCGGTGCGCCGGTCGCGGCGCTGGGCGCTGTAGTGCTATCGGCGCGCCTGCGCGGCATGCTCCCGAGCCTGCCGGGCCCGCTCAGCGTGATGCTCGGCGTGATCGGGTTTTTCGTGGTCGGGGCGCTCATCAGCCTCAGCGCGCATAATCTCATTCGCGCATTCGAAGTGGCCGAAGAGGGGCGCCCGACGCGTTCCTGAGCCCGACCCCCGTCCGTGAGGGACTTCGAAAAGCGATCGGGCTTGCCCCCAATAATGCAGGTAGCACCATGCTCGAAACACTGCTGATCGTCATGAGCGCGCTGGCGGGCGGCCTGGTCGTCCTGCTCCTGCTGCGCAAGGCCGGTCGCCGCGCCCCGCTGGCGCCGCCGACCACGCACACCATCGCCGAGCGCGTCCGCGCGGTCGGAAAACTCGTGGCGCTGGAGGTTCAGGCCAAGGAGATCGCGACCTCGACGCGCGGCTGGTCCTGGGTTCCGCCCATCATCCTCAGCCAGGCCAAGGTCGCCATGATCTTCCACTTTGAGAAGCAGTACTCCATCGACCTGGCCCGCCTGCGCGAAGAAGACGTCGAGCCCGCCGGATACTCATCCTCGGGCCGCGCCCTCTTCCGCATCCGGCTGCCCGAGGTGGAGTCCACGCTTCGTCTCGTCGAGGTCGTGCCGTACGACATCCAGGCCGGGCGCGTCCTCGGTCTCATCGATGTGATTCAGATGGACGCGAAGACGCAATCGCAACTGATGAAGTCGGCCCAGGAACAGGCCGCCTCGCTCATGGCCCAGTCCGAGACGCGGTACACGGGCGAGGCGCAGCGCGCGGTCGAGCGGCAGCTGCGATCATTGCTGGGCATGTTCGAGATCGACATCAACCCCGCGTGGCCGGGCGGTTCCGGCACGAAGACGGCCGCGGCCCCCATCGCGCTGGGGCGCGAGCCTGTCGGCGCCGGCGCGCGATGATCTTTCGAGCAGCACCGCCGCGTTACTTCCGGCCTAATTCTTCGCGCCTGTGCGCAGCATCAACGACCGCATCACATACCCGGAGTCCGTCGAGCGCAGCTCCCACACGGTGTCGCCGATGTGCTTGGACATGAGCGTCAGCGGGGGCGGGTCCTTCACCCACGACGGCGCCGACTCCTTCATCCGGTCCGCCATGTCGCGCCGGTCCTCCGCGTCCATGCCCTCCTCGTCCTCGGCGCCGGCGAACAGCTCATCGATCTGCGCCGCCATCACCTTGTCGAAATTCCGCAAGTACCAGTCCATGTACTCGGCCCACGCCTGAGTGTTGCTGTACTGGAAGCCAAGCACCGGCGCTTTGATCGAACCGATCGCCGCCTTGAACTTGGGATCGGCCGAAAGCCGCGGCGTGCCCGCTTCGCCCGCCTGGCGCATCGCGTTCTCGACAACCGGCTGAGGCCCGATGAAGCACTGCCCGAAGCCCATCCCCAGTGCGGGCGGCTCGATCGGCAAGCCCCCACCGCCCGACGACCAGATCTGATTGCCCTGGAACTCGCGGCTCTCGAGCCCGAACATCGGCGCCAGCTGCCCCAGCGCCTGCGCCAGCGCCTGCGCATCGCGGGCCCGCACCGCCAGCAGCGTCTGCTCGCTCTCGGCCGAGAAGGGGCGCTGGTACGTCGAGACCGTGGTGATCTCCGGCCCCACCGCTCCCAGCAGCGGCGCGAGAGTCTGCGCCATCATCCCGATCATCGGGCCCATCTCTTCCCGGGCCTCCTGCGGCAGCGCCGCGATCACACGGTTCACCAGCGGCAGGATCCCCGCGAGGTCCATCTGGAACACAGTCAGAGCGGACGCGTCGGCGGCCGCGAAGGCCGGGGCCTCGGCGCGTGCGGCCGGCGTGTCGAACAGCGCGAGCAGGCCCGTCTTCCGCGGCGCCAGGATGTTCAGCGTCTGCTCCATTCCCGCGTCTTCCGTGTCGAAGCGGACGGACGCGGTCACAGCCCGGATCTCGGTGACCCCCAGAGGTTCGAGGATGGCGCGCAGTTCCTTGGATGAGGGACCGTCCACCGGATCGGCCTCTTCGGGGAGCAGCCCCAGCAGCGCATCGGTCAGCGGCTTGGCGAGCAGCACCGCGTGCACGTGCGCCGGACCGATCTGCGCGACCGCGGAGCGATACTCCTCGGCCGACTCGACCGAATCGCGCCCTTGGCCCTTGGCGCGATCGATCGCCTGCACCAGCGCCGGGCGGTCATCGCAGAGCAGCAGCACGCCGCCCACCTTCGCGTAGTGGATCTCCTTCTTCGACCGCCAGCCCTCGAGCAATGGCTCCAGCAGGCTTGCATCGTCCTCGCCGTCGCCGAAATCCATCTCGTCCTCGACATCCACCGGTTCATCGGCCCCGGGCGCTTTGGGCTCGGGCAGCGTGACGGTCCAGATCGTCGTCCCGTCTTCATCGCGTTCATCGAGCCCCGCGATCGCGCCCGATCGCTCGGCCCGCTCCAGCGCTTCCTGGATCGTCTTGTGGACGCGGTCGGCGTTCTCGGCGTAATCGGCCATCGCCAGGGACCCGGTTCCCGGTCCGCCGCCGCCGGCGGGCGCGAGCCACAGGGCGACCCCCGCGGCGCCGACGGGGCGCTCAAGATCGTCGCGATCGAGGCCCAGCGCCGTCAGCCGATCGTCGAACTGCTTCAGCCCTTCCTTCATCTGGCGATCGACCCACGCCTTCATCTCCGGCTCATCCCAGAGCGAGCGCAGCCCCGTCCGGTCGAACGCCTTGAACATCGCGGCGCAATCGTCCGTCCCGGCGACCAGGATCGAGTTGCGAGGCGCCAGGTCGGCGATCGTCTGCTTACCGCCCTGCGCGAGCGTGGGCGGTGCAAAAAGACACGCGGCCGTCCAGCACAGGACGGCCCGCCCGCCCCCGCGACGAAGATTGCTCATGAACTGTCTCCCGATGAATGCGAATGATGGTGGTCTGATCGATGCAGGCGGCCGCGGCGCCGCGCGGCGCTGCGCCCCGCCGGGAATTGGCCCTACTTTCGAGCCGCCCCCGTCTCGTCCTCCAGAATCGTCGGCTTCCCGAAGTTCGTTCGCGGCGGGGCCTTCTTATACGAGTACCCGCTGTTGGGGTTTTCCTTGTCGTACGCGAACGCCTCGCGGTTCCGCAGGAAATCCCGAAGGTACCGGGCCGGGATGGCGAACCCCAGCCCCTCGCCGAACGGGATCTTCATGTTCGTCACGCCGATCACCTCTCCCTTGAGGTTGAAGAGCGGCCCTCCCGAGTTCCCCGGGTTGATCTCCGCCGTCGTCTGAACAAACGTCAGGCCCTCCCAGGAGCGCTGCGTGTTCGCGACGACGCCCCTGCTGAGCGTGCGCTCCAGGCCGAGCGGCGAGCCGATCGCAAAGACGTCCTGCCCGACTTCGAGGTCCTCCGTTCCCTGAACAATCACGGTCTTGAACGGCTTGCCCGTCGGGTGCTTCAGTTTGAGCAGCGCCAGGTCGAGGTGGTCGTTGACGGCGAGGATCTCGACATCCTCGATGATCTGCCGCCGGAAGTCCCTTTCGTCCTGCTCGAACACCGTCGTCTTGATCTTGGTCTCGCCCTGGATCACGTGCGCGTTCGTGATCGCGTAGCCCTCGGGGTGGATGATGAATCCCGACCCGAGGCCGCTGGGCGTGCTCACCATCACCACGGCCTCACCGTGCTTCTTGGCCAGTTCCTTGGGCACGCTCTCGGGAAGGCCCTGCGCCGTTCGATAGAGCGTCGCTCCCGAGGTGTCCTCCGCGACGGCTTCGGGGGCCGCCCTCGTGATGGACTCGATCCGGTTTCGCGCGACCGGGATCACCTGATCGCCGAGGTCGAGCCAGACCGTGTCGGACGTTTCCTTCAGCACCGGCGCTTCAATGACGCGCCCATCGAGCAGGCGCGTGGTGTCCACCTTCGGGCCGGTGGCCGGAGCATCGGGCTCCGCGAGCGCCACGGAGCCGATCGAACATCCGACCAATGCCGCCAGCGCCATGCACCCGCGCCTCGTTCCGAGCAAACTCATCAGCCGATTCCTCCTGTCGTCTTGCGCTTTCGCCGCTAGAGTAGCCCCCTCGAAGCCCTGTGCCGGTTCAAGGGGACAATCGTAGCCCGTTTCGTCCCTTGGTATCGCCCGGAACCGGGCCCCGGACCATTGGATTTCTCGTGCGAATCAACTTCGGAGGTCTGATGAACATCTCCGCTCAGCGTGGCGCATCATCCCGATCCTCGGGCCTCGTCGCCCTGACCTTCGCCGCCGTGGCGACCACTTCGGCCGCCGCGCAGCCCGCCGGCGAACTGGCGCCGTACTTTGGCTGGGAGGACCCGCGCATCGTCGTCGTCGACAAGCGCCCGGGCCCGGCGCTGCTCGCCGACATGAACTCCGACGGGCTGCTCGATCTGGTCGTCGTGAACAACTCCAAGAGCCGGATCGAACTGCACCTCCAGCGCCGCAGCCCGCGGACCGATGCCGAAGTCGGGCGAGACCTCCGCCCCAACGAACTTCCCCCGAGCCCCTACTTCGACCGCATCGAGGTCTCCGTGGCTCATCGCGTGACCTCGGTCTGCGCGATGGACGCGGATTCCGACGGCCGGATCGACCTGCTCTACGCCGGTCTTCCCGGTGAGCTCGTGCTCCTCCGTCAGGAGGACAGCACGCGCTTCGACGTGAAGTCCAAGCGCCGCGTGCAGGACCTCACGGCCGGGCGCAGCGGGATGGCCGTGGCCGATGTCACCGGCGACGAAGCCCCCGAAGTTCTCGTGCAGGCCAAGGGCCGGATCCTCGTGTACTCGCTCACGTCCAACGGCGCGGTGGGCGAGCCGCTGGAACTCGGCTCGGCCGGCAGCAAAGACAGCGACATCGCCGCGCTCTTCGTCGAGGACTACGACGGGGATGGTCTGCAGGATGTGATGGGCGTCGTGCCCGATCACGATGCCCCGCTCCGTCTCTGGCTTCAGGAGGGCACACCGGCCTCGGCCGGATCCGCCACCCGGGCCCCGCGCACCGCGAAGTTCGGCCGTCTCGGCGCCGAGAACCGCTTCGAGATGCCGGCGCTCCGGGAGGTCGATCCCGTCCGCTTCCCCGGCCGGGCCGGCGCCTCGATCGCGGTCATCGAGCGTGCCTCGCGGCGCATCGTCGTCTACGACCTCAATCGCGAGACGGAAGGCACGAGCGGCGCCGCGCAACCCCGCGCCCGTTCCTCTACTTCCGCCCGAAGCGATCGCGCTGCCGCCGATGCGGGCGGCGCGGGCGACGTTCCCGACCGCGACGTGATGACGGAAGTCTTCGCATTCCCCGGCGCAACCGCCAAGGGCCGCAGCGTCGTCGTCGGCGACATCGACGCCGACGGCCTGGCGGACCTCCTGGCCGCCGACCAGCAGGGCAACGCGTTGCTCTTCTACCGTCACGAGCCGGGCATCGGCATCGCGCGCGAGGAGCGGTTCAGCGCCTTCCGGGAGCCCAAGACCATCGCGACCGGGCAGTGGGACGGCGCCGGCCCCATGGAGATCTTCGTCCTCAGCGAAGTGGACAAGGCCGTCGGCGTCGCGACGCTCGACTCCGCCACGCGCCGAATCACGTTCCCTCAGCCGGTCCCCCTCGCGACCCCGGGCGCAGCGCCCGTCGCCATGTCGTTCACCATGCTCAAGGACGGCCCGTCCGTTTCGATCATCGTCAAGGACAAGCGCGACCACACCCTGGAGATCCACCGTCCCGCCGCCGCGGGCGCTCCACCCGGCGCCACCGTCTCCGTCGCCTTCCCGCTCGAGGGCGTCACGCGCCCGCCCCAATCCATCATCAGCGGCGACTTCGATCACGACGGCAAGACGGATCTCCTTCTGCTCACCCCCGCCGAGCCGCTCATCATGGTCCGATCCGTCGGCGGCAAGCCCGCCGACATGCAGCTGCTCACCGACAAGACCATGCCGCAGTTCGGTCTCGTCTCCGCGGCGGGCCCGGACAACACCGCGATGCTCGACGTCGACGACGACGGCTTCGAGGAACTGCTCATCGCGGACAAGAACTTCGTCCGCGCCTGCGCCTTCTCCGTCGAGCGCGGCTGGCGCGTCGTGGAGCAGGTCACGATGCCCGACTCCTCATCGCAGCTCGTCGGCCTCGCGGTCTTCCAGCCCGGCGCACCCGGCGCCGACGCCCTCGGCGCCGGCCCGACCATCGTCGCCGCCGACAAGGCCGGCAAGCGTCTCGTGCTGATGCGCCGCAACGCCGCCGGCGCCTGGAGCGTCGCCGACCGCATGCGCTTCTCCGGCTTCGACATCACTTCCGTCGCCGCCGGCTCATTCACCGGCGATGGCCGCCCGTGCGTGCTGGCCATCAGCGATGCGGCGTTCGCCATCGTGCCGCTCCGCGGCCAGCGCCTCTCGCTCGAGGAAGTCACCGCCTACCGCTCGGACTCCGAGAACCGGCTGGAGCACGAGATCGTCGTCGGCGACCTCAACAGCGACGGCTACCTCGACATGGTTGTGCTCGACGCCCGCGAGCGCATGTGCCAGATCTTCACGTTCACCGCCTCTCGCCGCCTCCTTCTCGCCACCGAATGGACGGTGTTCGAGTCGCGCCTCTTCCAGCGCGGCGACGACCGCGAGTTCCAGCCCGCCAACGCGTTCATCGGCGACCTGACCGGCGACGGCGTCCCGGACCTCACCCTCGAGGCCCACGACCGCTACCTCGTGTATCCGCAGATGATGAGCCGGTAGTGATTACTTAGGGCGCGCCGAAAGTTACGGGCTTCGCAAACAAGGCGCGGTCGATTCCGGGAGATTCGGGCTGCGATGTGGCGTCTCGATTCTGCGCCGCAGCGGGGATCCGGAATCGCCCTCTCGCTTGACGTGCCCATCCAAGCACGATTGCAACGAGGATCAACTGCCAAAGTGCCAGAGCACAGAAAAAGGGCGGGTTAAGCCACAGCACTGCGTTCGAAGGGAGAAGACCCCCCACCAACCGAAACACGAGATCGCCACCCCACACGAGATAAACGCCGACCGCAACCGTCAACCACCAGCAGCGCGAGATTCCGAACAGCAGGCCCGACGCAATCACCGCGATCACGTATGAGTCGACCTGGCGCATCATCGGGCCAATCGTGGATCCTCTCAGGAGCATGTCCAGACCGAAGCGCGCCTGCCAATACGCAAGCCCGACGATCAGCCAGGCGAATACCCAGCGCCGGCGAGCGGCCGGCCCTGCCCACCACGCGACCGCTGCCACGGTGCATCCTGCCTCCGCGCCGAACGACGGACTCAGCAGGTCCAGCCACGTATACGCAAGCGCAACCGTGAAGTACATCAGGACGTCCACGCCGAACAGCGCCGCCACGCCTCTCTGCACGAGGGCGACAGGGTCAAACCCAAGCCACATTGCCATTGCAAGGCCAAGCGCGGCCGCAATGAGGGCGCAGGTCGAAACGCTCACGTTGCGTCGGTGTCTCAGCGAATCTGTGCGCTCTACCGCCATTCAGTGCCCCCAACTCGAGCGAAGCACCCGTAAACAGTATCCCCGGCGCATGAGGCAGGCTAAGCATCTATCTGTCGATCGATGCCTAACTCAGTACCCCGCATAGGCGTCATGAAATCCCCGGCGCGCCTTACAAAAGCGTCCCCGTCAGCACCAGCCGCGCCACGCTGAAATAGATCACGAGCCCGGTCACGTCGCACAGCGTGGCGACAAACGGCGCCGACGCCGCCGCCGGGTCGAGCCCGAAGCGCCGCAGCACCAGCGGGAGCATCGATCCCACCAGCGCCCCCCACGTCACCACCGCGATCAGGCTCACCGCCACCGCTACGCCCAGCCCCACGTAGTGCTCGCCGTAGGACCCCCAGGTCCCGCCCCAGATGAGCACGCGCAGCAGACCGATCACGGCCAGCAACGCGCCCAGCACCACCCCCGTGATGAACTCGCGGCGCACGATCCGCCACCAGTCGCGCATCCGGGCCTCGCCCAGCGCCAGCGCCCGGATCACCAGCGTCGTCGCCTGCGAGCCCGCGTTGCCCCCGCTGCTGATGATCAGCGGGATGAACAGCGTCAGCACCAGGGCCTTGGCGATCTCATCCTCGAACGCCGCGATCGCCGTCGCCGTCAGCATCTGCCCCACAAAGAGCACGGCCAGCCACGGCGCCCGCTTGCGCACCATCGAGGGCAGCGCGGTCTCGAGGTACGGCGCCTCCAGCGCCTGCATCCCGCCCACCTTGTGCATGTCCTCCGTCGCCGCCTCGCGCACCACGTCCACGATGTCGTCGGACGTGATGATGCCCTTCATCCGCCCCTCGGCATCCACCACGGGCACCGCCATCAGGTCGCTGTCGGCCAGCACGCGGCTGACGCTCTCCTGATCCATCTCTTCCTGCACCGAGACCGGGTTTGTGGTCATCACCTCGCGCACAGGCGTGTTGTTGTCGGCGCGGAACAGGTCGCGGAACGAGACCACGCCCATAAGCTTCTGATGGGCGTCCAGCACGTACGCGTAGTAGATGGTCTCCAGTTCCCCCAGAGCCTGACGTCGCAGATAGCTGATCGCTTCGTACACCGTCATCTCGGGCCGCACACGCGCATAGCGCGGGCTCATCAGGCCGCCCGCCTGGTCCTCCGCATACGCCAGCAGAGCCTGCACCTCGCGGTGAGTCGACTCATCGAGCAGCGCCAGGAGCGCCGCCCGATCGCTCTCCGCCGCGCACTGGATCACGTCCGCCGCATCATCGGGCGGCAGAAGTCGGATCCACGAGCGTCGCTCCGCCGCCGGCGACTGCTCGATCAGCTCCAGCTGGTCGCGCGCTGGCAGGCTCAGGAATAGGTCTTCCGCGTCCACGCGCGAGAGCACGCGGAACGACTCCATCCGCTCGTCGGCTAGCAGCAGCACCCACGCCTCGCGCAGCTCGCCCGGATCGATCTGGCTCACCGGGGGAAAGGCCGCCAGCGGCGGCACCGCGGTGGGTGCGGCCGCGCTCACGGGGTCGGGCGTGTCGGTCATCGCGGTTCTCCCTTCACCGTCTCACCGTCCCACCGACTCACCGTATCACCGTCTCACTCCCCGTCACAACACGCACGTCACCAAACCGAGCGCAGCCGGATCGTCTCCGGGATCGCCTTGAGAGCGTCCACCATCGCCTGACCCGATTTCGACCGCACATCGAGGATGACGTACGAGTGACGGGCGTCCGATTGCAGGTACTCGGCGGCGATGTTCACCCCCAGGTCCGCGATCGCGCGGTGCATCTTGCTCAGCACGCCCGGGACATTGCGGTGGAAGTGCAGGATCCGATGGTGCTCCGGGTGCAGCACGGGCAGGTCCACTTCCGGCACGTTGATCGCCGTGCTGGTGGACCCCGTGTTCATGAACCTCACCAGTTTCGCCGCGACCTCCTCGCCGATGCTCTTCTGCGCCTCCTCCGTGCTCCCGGCGATGTGCGGCGAGAGGATCACGTTGGGCAGCCCGGCCAGCGGCGATCGGAACGGCTGCTCGTTGTCCGCCGGCTCATCCGGAAAGACGTCCAGCGCTGCCCCGAGGATCCGCCCGGCGCGGATCGCCGCCGCCAGCGCCTCGAGATCGACCACCTCGCCCCGCGCGTTGTTGATCAGCATCGCCCCCGGCCTCATCCGCGCGATCTGCTCGGCGCCGATCATGCTCCTCGTCGCCGGCGTCGCGGGCACATGCAGCGACACCACGTCGCACGATCCCAGCAGCACATCGAGCGAGGCCACGCGCACCGCGTTGCCCAGCGGCAGGCGCTGCGCCACATCGAAGAACACCACCCGCATCCCCAGCGCCTCGGCCAGCACCGACACCTGCGACCCGATCCGCCCGTACCCCACGATGCCCAGCGTTCGCCCGCGCACCTCATGGGCCCCCGCCGCGCTCTTCGTCCACACACCGCGGTGCATCTGCGCGCTCCGGTCGGCCAGCGCCCGGTGCAGCGCGATGATCTGGCATATCGTCAGTTCCGCGACCGACCTCGTGTTCGAAAACGGCGCGTTGAACACCGCCACACCCCGCTCAGCGGCGGCGGCGGAATCCACCTGGTTTGTCCCGATGCAGAAGCACCCGACGGCCCAGAGCCGCTGGGCCTGCTCGAAAAAACGCCGAGTCGTGTGCGTCTTCGACCGGATGCCGAGGATGTGCGCCTCGCCGGCCACCCGGATCAGGTCCGCCTCATCGAGCGCCCCCTTGTGCTGCTCGACCGAGTACCCGGCCTCGCGCAGCATCTCCGCCGCCCTGTCGTGGACCCCTTCCAGCAGGACGACCTTGATCTTGTGCAGCGGGTAAGAGGTGGCGGTCATCGCGGCGCTCTCGAACACACTACATCGTCACAAAGGTCTACGCGATGCAGGCGATGACGCGCCGAGGGCCCGCGCGAACCCGATCGATTCAGAACGGCGCGGGGCTCACAAACTCCACTCGCCGCTCGCTCCCCGGCCCGAAGAACGACAGCATCGTCGCGTGCAGCATCAGCCGCGGCGCTTCGCGCAGCCGCCCGCGCGCTTCGCGGCGCTCCGGCCCGCGATACCCGCTCCCGTAGAGCACATCGCCGAGGATGCATCGCCCCAGCCCGCCCACGCCCGGCGCCGCGGCCATGTGGACGCGCAACTGATGCGTGCGCCCCGTCTCGGGGCGCAGCTCCATCCGCGACCGGTCCGTTTCGTGCCCCAGCAGCCGCCAGCGCGTCACCGCCGCCCTTCCGCTGACCACATCCACGACCTGAAACGGGCGGTGCTCGATGTCCACGCGCAGCGGCACATCGATGGCCCCCTCCTCCGCTTCCGTGACCAGCCCGTCCACCAGCGCGATGTAGCTCTTGACCACCCGCTTTCGCTGGAACTGGATCGAGAGTTCCCGCTGCGTCCGCTCCGTCAAGCCGACCACCATCAGGCCAGACGTGTCCATGTCCAGCCGGTGGACGATGATCGGCCCTTCCGAGGAAGGGAACGCCGCCGCCACGCGGGCCGCGACGCAATCGGTCTTTCCCTCGCCCTTGCCGGGCACGGAGAGCATCCCCGCCGGCTTGTCCACGACGGCGAACCCTTCGCCGGTATGAACGATCCGCAATTCCGGTGAAGCCCCTTCGATCATGCGCGCGCCCCCGCGCCGGACCCTACCATGAGTCCGAGGGGCGCGAGAACCCGCCCCCGACAAGGAACCGCCCGGCATGAGGAGTCTTCGATCCGTGCGCACTTGGACACTTGCTCCGTTCCTGGCTGTGAGCGCGGCGGCGTGCTCGGCTCAACAGTCAGGCGCTCCCGGCGCTGCGCAGCCGGAGCCCGCTTGGCGCGCTCAGGAGCGCGACCTCCTGCGCGACCCGGTCCAGATCACATTCCCAGACCGCTATGCCAAAGCCGGCGAGGCCTACTTCAGCCCCGATGGCCGCTGGATCATCTTCCAGGCCATCCCCCGGCCCGCCGAAGGCCAGAGCCCCAGCCCGCACTACGCGATGTTCGTCGCGCGCCTCCGCGCCGACGCGACCGGAAAGCCCATCGCCATCGAGGACCCCATCCGCGTCAGCCGCGAGGGCGCGGCCAACACCTGCGGCTACTTCCACCCGCGAACCCCGTGGCGCATCATCTTCGGCTCGACGATCACCCTGCCCGCCGAGGACCAGCCCGCCGGCTACCAGCGATCCACCTCGCGATACCGCTGGCAGTTCCCCGCCGAGATGGAGGTCGTGACGCGCATCGTCCCCGAGGTCTTCCAGGATGCGCGCTCTCGCGGCCTCGCCGATGACCGCGACGACTGGGCGGAAGAGGACCTCGAAGCCGCGCCCCTCTTCGCCCGTCCCGGCTACGACGCGGAGTGCGCCTTCTCGCCCGATGGGCGGCACATCGTCTACTCGCACGTGGACCCCCAAACCAAGGACGCGGACCTTTTCGTCTTCGACACGCTCAAGAACGTCCACCTGCCGCTGATCACGGCGCAGGGGTACGACGGCGGGCCCTTCTTCTCGCCCGATGGCGCGCTGGTCTGCTTCCGCTCCGACCGCGCCGGCAACGACCTGCTCCAGGTCTACATCGCCGTCCTCACCTTCGCCGACGACGGCTCGATCACCGGCACTCGCGCCGAGCGCGCCGTCACCAGCAACGAGCACGTCAACTGGGCGCCGTTCTGGGACATCTCCGGCGAGTTCCTCGTCTACTCCACCAGCGAGATGGGCCACGACAACTACGAGGTCTTCGCCAGCGAGGTGCCGGTGGGCGCATCCTCGGAAAAGAAGCCCGGCGACCTGCGGCGCAAGCGGATCACGCACGCCCCGGGCTTCGACGGCCTGCCCGCCTTCAGCAACTACGGCCGCTACTTCATGTGGACCAGTCAGCGCGGCCCCAAACTGCCCGACGAGCAGCGTCCGTCTTCCCAGATCTGGATCGCGCGAACCGGAGATATCGCCCCCTGAGTCAGATGCGCCATCCGATCCCGCCGCGGTTTCCGGACCCCTCACCGTCTCGCCCTCTCACCCGCTTGCCCCATCCGGCCCGGCGCGGCTGTCGCGCGACCGGCGCGGGTCAACCACGGCCGGGCCCATCCCGATAGCGAAGGGATGCCCTCCACCCCGGGCCTGCTCACGAAGTTCTCGATGCTCATCGCGCGCCTCGAGCGCCGCCGCGCCGGGCGAACCCGCGTTGCGGGCCTCTGGTGCACCGGCGGCCAGGTGATCGACCTCTCGCTCACGGGCATGCGCATCACCGGCCGCAGCCGCTGGAACGAGGGCGATGCGCGCACCATCACGGTCGGCGACGACCGCTCCTCGGTCGAGGTGCGCGCCCGCTGCGTGTGGTGCCGACAGGAAGGCGCGTTCAGCCACAACCTCGGCCTGGCGTTCGTGAGCCCGACCTCCGAGCAACAGGCCGCGCTCACGCGCCTCGCCGAGGCCCATCGCGTCCCCGCGCCGGCCCCCAATCTCGCGGCCCCGGATTCGCGCTAGAGCTTCTTGAGGGCGTCCACCAGCGCATCGATGTGCTTGTGCTCGTGCGCGGCCGAGATCTGCACGCGCAGCCGCGCCTGCCCCTCGGGCACCACCGGGAACCCGAACCCGATCACGTACACGCCCAGCTCCAGCAGGCGCCGGCTCATCGCGATCGCCTTCGCCGTTTCCCCGACGATGATCGGGCAGATCGCCGTCGGCGATTCCAGGACATCAAACCCCGCGGCCCGGATCTTCTGCCGGGCGTACGCCACGTTGTCGCGCAGCTTGGCCACGCGCTGCGGCTCGCGCAGCATGATCCGGATCGCCGCCTCGGCGCTGGCCGCCACCGTCGCGGGCAGCGCGTTGCTGAAGAGCGTCGGCCGCGCCCGCTGCACGATCATGTCGATCACGTCGCGCGGCCCGGCGAGATAGCCACCCGCCGCGCCCCCCAGCGCCTTGCCCAGCGTCCCGGTGAACAGGTCGATCGAGTTCCCGGGCATGCCGAAGTGCTCGTGCGTGCCGCGCCCCGTCTTGCCCATCACGCCGGTGCCGTGCGAGTCATCCACCACGAGGATCGCGCTGAACCGGTCGCACAGTCTGCGAATCGCCGGCAGGTCCGCGATCGAGCCTTCCATCGAGAACACGCCGTCGGTCACGACCCAGATGAGCCCGCCCGGCCCCGCCGCCTGGCGCGCCTCGCCCAGCCGCGCCTCGAGGTCGCCCATTGAACCGTGCTTGTAGACCAGCCGGTGCTGCACCTTCTTGATCGCGCCGGCCAGCCGGATCGAATCGATGATGCACGCGTGGTTCAGCTCATCGGAGACGATCGCGTCGGTGCTCTCGCACAGCGTCGGGAAGATCGCCTCCGTCGCGTTCCAGCACGAGACGAACGTGTAGGCGGCCTCGACTCCGAGCATCTGGGCGATGGTCCGCTCCAGCGCCAGGTGCGGCGTGAACGTGCCGCAGATGAAGCGCACGCTCGCCGTCCCCGCCCCGAACCGGCGCAGCGCGTTGAGCCCCGCTTCCACGACCTCCGCGTGGCCCGCCAGCCCGAGATAGTTGTTCGAGCAGAAGCACAGCACTTCGCGGAACGTGGCCCGCCCATCCTTCTCCGTGCGGATCCGGACCGCCGGGCCCATCGGCCCGTCCAGCACCTGCAACTGCTTCCACTCGCCGCGCTCGCGCAGGCCGGAGAGGACGCCGTCGGCGCGCTTCTGGAATGCCTTGAGGCCCGGGCCTGGGGTCATGGGGGGAGTGTAAGTGGGCCAGATTCCCGGAGGGTCTGGAGTCTGGGGTCTTGGGACTTGGGTCTTGGGGCTTGAGGGCCTGAGGTCTTGCAAGATCCAGGATCACTCAGAGATCCCAGTGTCGGAGTTCACCCGCCGTGTCGGGTGCGAGATGCCTTCTCTTATCCGACATCCGCCATCGGCGGCGCTCCGCGCCGCGCCGCCGGCAACAGTCCCAGCAGCACGCACAGCGCGCCCCCCGCGATCAGCCACAGCCGCGCCCGCTCATCGGTCGCCCAGCGCTGGAGCAGCGATCGCGGCCGCGCCCGCGGCCCCGGCGCTGCGAACTCCGGCTCGAGCGCGGGGAACACCGATGCCCCCGGCAGCCCGTTCTCCGAGGCGTCGATCACCGCCAGGCGGTCCGCCGGCGCGAGGTTCAGTTCCGTCGCCGCCAGCGAGAGGACCACCGTCGGGTCGGCGCGCTCCAGCGCATCGAGGTACAGCGTGTAGTTCTCGAGCCGGCGCGTGCGGTACCGCTCCACGGCCATCGCGCGGTCGCGGTGCCACGCCGCCTCGGAAAGATCGTCCACGGCGGGGACGAGCACCGTCGCCGAGAGCAGCGCCGCCCCCGCGATCAGGAACAGCCATCCGGGGTCGATCCGAAACAGCGGCCCGGCGGGTGCGGGTGCGGATGCGGGTGCGGCGTCGGGAGTCGGGTCAATCGGAGAAGTCACGATGGTCAAATCGGGCATGGCGATGGTGGCCGCGTAGTTTTCGGAATTGCGCACTCTGTGCGCGGTGGAGTAATTGATGCGCAGGGGAAAGCGAGCCCGGCGAGCAGGTGTCGAGGTGCCAAGGTGTCGAGGTGTCGAGGGGAAGGCACGAAGGCACGGAGGCACGAAGGCACGAAGGGACGAAGGGTGCGTCAGGTCGGGGCGCGGGAATCCGGACATTTTTTCACCGCGGAGCTCGCGGAGAACGCGGAGGAATTGCGGTAACTAGCGGCGGGGAAAGCAAAGATTCCGGAATCCGGAGTTGGGGATTCGGGAACGGGTTCGGCCGCGCGCGGTGGGTGCGAGTATGGAGAGGGCGTTGGGTACGAGCCCCGAGCGGAGCGAGCGGGCCTGTCGTTGGAGATGGAAGCGGAGTCCGCCACGGCGGGTCTTCGACACTGGTGTGCCGGAGAGGACGTCGCCAAACCAGTGGCACCCGAGCCCGGATCAGACGGCGATGCGGTGATGGGGTGAGAGGGTGAGTGGGATGTCGGATGTGCGATGTCGGATGTCGGATGGTCTTCACCTTCATCTCGCCGCGCGCGGGATTGAGCGCCAACGTGGTTCCCGCGTGCGGGAACCACGGCGCCCACAGTCGACAGGTCTTTCTTGAAGGCGAGGTTGATGATGGTGGTGGCGGCGCGGCGGGCCTTTTCGGTGCCGGGGCACTGATCCATGGTGGTGATCAGGCCGTGGATGGAGCGCGGGATGGAGTCGAGGGCGATGTAGCGGGCGCGCCACTCGGGGATGCGGCGGCAGGAGGCGAGGAGGGACTGGACTTCGTCCGATTCGACCCAGGCGTTGAGGGCGGAGAGCGGGACGTTGTGA
>Ga0187894_10002645_pt1 | contig 21120 bp, 21 predicted proteins | sample GBC1701081metaG_FD_136650 | JGI IMG/M metagenome (GOLD analysis project Ga0187894, IMG submission 136650) | White microbial mat communities from a lava cave in the Kipuka Kanohina Cave System on the Island of Hawaii, USA - GBC170108-1 metaG ...
ACCCGGAGCGGCTTGCAGTAGAGAATCGGGTCGGTGTGTCCGTACGGGAATCGCACGAAGCGGCGGTCCTTGTTACGGATCACGGGCGGCTTTCCCGACTTCGTGAACTCCGTCATCGCTGCCTGGACCTCGGGGCTGTCGAGGGCGAGGAGCTCGATGTCGGGGTTCATGGGAACGCCGGCGCTCGTGCGCGAGGCCCGCGACGCGGGCGGGCTCGCGTTCGGGAAGTCGTTAGGGCCCATGCGAGGTGCCTTCGCGAATTCCGCGCAACCGAGCGTGGGCAAGGCGATTGCGGAGAAGAGAGTGAGCAAGCGGAAACGACGGTTCGACAGCATGAAGATCCTCCTGGTTAGAACTTCCGACTCCAAGAAATCCGCGTGACCTTGAAGCCGAGCGGATTCGCGACGAGCTCGTCGGCTGCGGTGGGCGGCTCGACGACAACCTCGAACTGACCGACCCACGTCTCCTCGCCGCTGAGCTTCCCTTCGAGCGTGCGACGGGTTTCGACCCACTCGACTTGCCAGGTGCGATCGCCGAGCTGCAGCGTGTTGCGCACGCTCGGCATGACGGTCCCTGAGCGCGCCGCGAGGAACGGGTCGGCCGTGCGGAAGTGATCGTTCAGGGCGCTGATCGCGGGGCCGGCGGACTGCCGGTAGACGCGCTCGAGCAGGTTCTTCTGCGCGGCGCCGTCGGCAGTCACCTGGCGCAGGTCGCGCACGTACGCCTGAAGCTGGAAGCCGATGATCTTGGGATCGGCGATGGTCGACGCGGTCGCCGGACCGATCACGAGCGACTGTCCCGCCTCGTCGATGCGCACGATGTAGGGCACGACCTTGCTCTGCGCGGAGTGCCAGACGAGCGCGAGCGCGGCGATCACGTTCGAGAGTGCGAGCACGAGCGCGATCAGCTGCCAATTCCACCGCGCGCGGACGAGGTTCTGGTAGCGCTCGTTCCAGATGCTCCGCGCTTCGTGGTAGGGATTCGTCGTCTGCGAGGTCATCGGTCGCTCCTAGAGGCCGCGCTCGTGGCGGACGACATCGGCGGCGCCGATGCGACGGTGCGAATGCCGGGTCGCCAGGTTGTGGCCCGCGGCCCGGAAGGGAGAGGCGAGAACGTGTCCCGCACCGGCCCCGGCGGCGCGGAGCACGCCGGCGCCCGCGTTGTATCGATCGCGACCGAGCGCGATGCCCTGGCTGACGGCAGACGACGCGCGCGCGACCAGGGCGAGCGGCACCCGAGCGCCGGACGCCGTGGCGGCAAGGCCGGCCGCGGAGGAGATGACGCTGTTGAGGCTCGTGCTCACGGCTCCGCTCGAGAGAGCCTGGGCGTAGTTGGGGATCATCCAGCTCGCGAGCGCGAAGATCGCCGCGACGCCGATGACCGTGAGCGCCCCTGTGAGATTCAGGCCAGTGCTGAGCGACGCGCTCCAGCCGCCGACGAGCGCACTTCCGATTCCGGCGATGATGTAGATCATGAAGAGCTTTACCCCCGAGCCGACCAGCGCCGTGAAGTAGGTCAGGCCGAAGCGAGCCGTCCAAGGCGATCCGAGAAAGCCGAGCAGCAGCACGCCACCGCCCATAACGAGGAACACCTCGACGAGCGCGATCGCCATCTGCGCGGCCACGACGAGAAAGGCGATGAACATCAGGAGCGCGAGAAGGCCACCGATCAGCGCGCCGCCGATCGTGCCGAGCACACCCGAGATGTTGATGTTGCTGATGAGCTGATTGGCGAGCGTCGCTCCCGTCGCGACCATGGCGGCTGGATCGAGGGAAGAGGTTGGGGAGCCGGCGGCCGACGCTGCGGCCTGGCCGGCCATCCGAAAGCTCGAGATGACGGCCTGGCTCAAGCTGCTCGCGTTGATCAGCACGAACCAGAAGAACGAGATCCGCATGAGGTTCTTCAAGAGGCTCACGAAGATCGGAACCGGATCGTCCTTCTCGAGGATCCACCAGATCAGGGACCACGTGATCGTGATCGCGGCGAGCAGGATGAAGAGGTTCTGCGCGATCGGGAGCACCGCGCCGTAGATCCCCGCGATTGCGGTCTGAAACTGCCCGACAAGTGTGTTGGCCATCAGCTCGCTCTCCTACGGGTTGAAGCCCTTCTCGGAGCGCGCCGGATTCTCGACGGCGCCAGGAACCCCGATGAACTTCACCGAGCGCACGGTCTTGCAGTTCGCGTAGTCCGCGTGCTCGGCCGGCTCGCAGTAGGCGACCGCCTGCGTCCAGATCTCCGAGGCCGCAGTCATCTGCTCGGTCCAGTACTTGGAGCCGTAACGGCTCGACTCCGCCGTTGATCCCAACGCCGCGATCGGGTCATCACCGTTGGCGAGCTCCTCCTGCGACGGGCCGCAGGCCGAGAGGAGAAGCGGGACGATCGCCCCGAAGGTCAGGGCAGCGAGCTTGCGCATGAGGTGGCCTCCGCACTCAGGGGTTGAACCCGGCGCCCGACGCGGCCGGGTTAGAGACGGTGCCCGAAGTCCCGATGAACTGCTGAAGCGCCGCCTCGGACGCCGCGCTCGTGCTCGTCGCGTTCGCCTTCCAGACGTTCTGCGCGTTGATCTCGAGCGCGAGGAGCTGGCGCATCTTCGTCATCTCCGCGACCTGCAAGCTCGCGAGCGAGTTGGCGACCTGCATGAGCTCGTTGCGGCCGCTCGCGCTGTCGTTCGCGCTGCGCAGCGAGCTGAGCGCGGCATCGACGCTGTTGAAGTCGCCGATGTTGAGGCCGGCCGAGCGGAGTGTGCCGTTGAGCGTGTCGAGCGTGGAGCGCGACAACTGCTGGTACTGCGTATTCCAGTTGGTCGGCGGCACGTAGCCCGGGAACTGGGTCTGAAACTGCGCCTGCAGATTCGGGAGGTCGTAGGCGATCGACTGGCCGATATGCACAGCGTTGGTGAGCGCCGCGATCGCGCTCTGGACCTGCCCCCACTCGGGCGAGCCGAGCTGCGAAGCCTGGTTCGCCATGTCGCGCAGCTGCTGGACCTGATTCGAGATTTGCGTGGCTTCGTTCGTGAGCTGTTGCACCTGCTGCGCGACCGCGTAGATGTTCTGGATCGCGGAGATGATGTTCTCGATCAGGTTCACTGGATCGAGCACCACCATCTGAGCCTGCGTACGCGGCGCCGGCGCAACGACCAGGGAGAGAGCAAGCGCGATGGCGAGGGCTCCGGTGCGTCGCCGACGGCTGTGCTTCACGTCGTGGAACATGCGTTCTCCTCCTCGTGGAAGGCCTTCCAGCGCAGCGCGGCAGCGTCGAGGCCGCGCTGCTCGAGCCACACGGCCGGCCACGCGCCGCGGTACTGCTCGCGGAGCTTTCGGATGCGCTCGATCTCCTCGCTGCCGGAGATGCCGATGAAGCTCAGGGTTTCGGGGCCGAGCGCGAGGTCGAGCATCCGGCGGCCGAGTGGCGAGGCGTAGTAGTAGTGCCGCTTAGGAGTCGCATGCGCGATCAGCTCGACCTGGGTCTCGTTCAGGCCCAGCCGTCGGTAGAGCTGCCCGGTTTGCGTATTGCGCGCTTCGGGATTCGGGAGGAAGACCTTGGTCGGGCAGGACTCGAGCAGCAGATCGCGCTGCGGCGAGTTGTAGACCTCCGTCAGGCTCTGGCTCACGAAGACGACGGCGCAGTTGCGCTTGCGCAGCACTCGCAGCCACTCCTCGATCTTCGTCGCGAAGACCGGGTGATTGAGGAGCAGCCAGGCCTCCTCGAGGATCAGCAGGCTCGGCTCGCCGCGGAGCCGCCGCTCGATCTGGTGGAAGAGGTAAAGCAGAACGGGGACGGCGTTCTGCTCGCCCTTGCTCATCAGGTGCTCGACCTCGAACACCTGGAAGCGGCTGTCGCGAAGGCCATCGTGCTCCGCGTCGAGGAGCTCGCCCATCGCGCCTTCGAGTGTGTAGTGGCGAAGTCCCGCGCGGACGTCCTCGTCCTGCACGGTGCTCGCGAAGTGCGTGAGCGTGCGCTCGGGGCTCTCGCGCAGGCGCTCGAGCGCGGCGTGGATCTCGCGCCGGCGCGCGGGCGTTGGCTCGATCGACTGGAGCCGTAGCAAGCCCTCGATCCACTCGGAGGCCCAGACGCGCACGCCCGGCTGGTCGATGTCGGCGAGCGGGCAGAACGCGAGATCGCGCGCCGCGTCGCCGGCGATGTCGTAGTGCTCGCCGCCGACGGCGTTGCAGAGTGCGAACGAGCTGTAGCCCTTGTCGAAGGCGAAGACCTGCGCGCCCGGGTAGCGCAAGAACTGCGCGGCCATGAGGCCGATGAGCGTCGACTTCCCTGCGCCGGTGGGGCCGATCACGAGCGTGTGGCCCACGTCGGATACGTGGAGCTGAAAACGGAATGGCGTGGCGCCGGCGGTGTTCGCGTAGAAGAGGGGAGAGGAAGAGGGCGGATAGAAGGGGCAGGGGTTCGTCTCGAGCCCGGGGAAGATCGCCGTGGTCGGGATCAGATCCGCGTAGTTCAGCGTGTGCATCAGCGGGCGCCGAACGTTTCGGAAACCGTGCCCGGGAAGCGCCCCAAGGAAGGCTTCGAGCGCGTTGATCGTCTCGATGCGCGTCTTGAAGCCGTGGTGCTGAAGCTCGCGCTGGATGATGCGCCCGTGGCTCTCGAGCTCGTCGCGGTCCTCGTGGAAGAGAAGGATCAGGCTCGTGTAGTGCCCGAAGCGCACCGCCATCGACGCCGCCTCGGCGACGGCCGCATCGGCGTCCTCCGCCATCACCACCGCGTCTTGGTTGGCGAAGGTCTGGCCGCCGAGCTGCATCGCCTCGCGCAGGAGACCGGAGAGTCCGTAACGCTTCTGGAACCAGTTGCGCCGGATCACCTTCAGCTTCTGCTCGGCGGTCATCGGGTCGACGGGGATGAAGCGATTCGACCAGCGGTACGCGATCGAGAGTCGGTTCAAGAAGTCGAGGATCCCGGGGAACGACTCTCCCGGGAAGCCGGCGATCGCGATCGGGTGAATCCACGTGCGGCCAACGCGCGGCTCGAAGCCGCCGACCAAGTCCTGCGATCCGATGATCGCGTCGAGGTCCACCGGGGGGCGCGGCACGCGGACGGGCTGCATGAGTCCCGAGGCGCAGCTGCACAGGAAGCTGAGCAGATCCGGCGAGTCCATGCGACGGATCGAAAGCCGATCGGACAGCGCGTCCTCGAGCTGCCCGAGCGCGCGCTCGAAGTGCCGGAGAACGGTCTCCCAATTCGGGGCGCGCTGGCTCTTGTCGCTCTCGATGAAGAGCGCCCCCAGGCGGTTCTGAATCTCGGCGGGTGGGAGGTACGTGACGGTGAGCGCGTACAGGCTCTCGAAGGTGGCCTCGCCGCCCTCGTAGACTCGGCGCCGTTCGTCGTCGATTAGCCTCGTGGTGGCATCGGGGAACGCGCCGGCCGCGGGATAGCCCGGCGCCGGCTTGCGGATGGCATCCGCTTGGATCATCCAGCCGTTCCCGAGATCGCGGAGTGCGCCGTTGATCTGAGCCGAGAGCACGGCCATCTCGTTCGGTGTCGCCGATTCCATGTCGGGTCCGGCGTACCACCAGGCCGCGAGGAGCGAACCGTCCTTGTTGAAGAGAACGCCCTCACCGACGAGCGCGTAGTAGTTGAGCAGGTCGGGGAAGCCCTTCGGCTCGGAGCGGAACTCGCGCAGCATCGCTGGGCTACTCCGCGTAGGGCACGGCCGCGTGGATGATCGGCCGAGCGGCGTGGATCGACGGTGTCGCCGGGTAGAACGGCTGGAGCTGGACATGCCGCGTGTACACGCGGCGGAAGTCCGGGTCGTAGCGAGTGACGCGGCCGAGGGCCCACTGACCCACCGTCGCGAGCAGCACGACAACTCCGAACGTCCAGCGCGAGAGGCCGATTCCGAACACGAGCGCGAAGCAGACGATCGCGTTCAGGAGCGTCAGCTCACGGTCGGCGCCGGCGAGGAGGATCGGACGCGTGAGCGCGAGATGGATCGGGAGCGTTCGCAGGCCCGTCCCGGTGGTGGTCTCGTTCTCGACCATGGGTACCTCTCAGAACGCCGCGCCGACCCAGCCGAGTGCCGTCATGAAGGTGAGCGCGCCGAGCGCGAGCGCTCCGCCGAACGCAATGCCCATCACCTTGCGAAGGCCGCTTCCGGCTTCGCCGAACGCGAAGATCAGGCCGGTGAGCACGATCGCGACGGTGATCGCGATTCGCGCGACCGTCCCTTGGAGGTTGTTGAGCAGGTTCGTGAGCGGCGTGTCCCAGGGCATCGCCGCACCCGCCGGCGTCGCGAAGGCCGCGTCGGCGCCGGCGATGACGAAGAGCGCGGTCAGCGCGGCGACGATCGCGGCGTCCTGCAGGCGGAAGCGCTCACGAAGCTTCGGAGTCATGGCGGTTGTCCTCCTTGGGTGGAGCGGCAAGCTCCTCGAGCTCGAACGTGCGGGTCGCGGCGTCGTAGCCGAGAACGCGCACGAGCTGCTGGATCGTCCGGTGCTGGATGAACACGATCACGTCGACCGCGTCGGCGAGAAGCTCGGGCTGGCTCGGGACGCCGGCTTCCTGCACGAGCTGGTCAAGGCGAGAGAGGGCAGCCCTCGCGCCGTTGGCGTGCACCGTCGTCAATCCGCCAGGATGACCCGTGTTCCACGCTTTCAGCATGTCGAGGGCTTCCCTCCCTCGCACTTCACCGACGATGATCGCGTCGGGCCGCAGCCGCATCGTCGCGCGCACCAGGCGCGCGAGATCGGCCACGTCGCACGTGCGGAGCTGGACCTTGTTCGGCGCGCTGCACTGAAGCTCGATCGTGTCCTCAAGGATCAGGAAGCGCTGGTTCGGCGGACCGCTCGCGACCTTCTCGTGAAGGAGCGCGTTCGCGAACGTCGTCTTGCCCGAGCCCGTGCCGCCGGCGATCACGATGTTCATGCGCTCGGCGATCGCCTTGCGCAGCGCCTCGGCGTGGAAGCGCGAGAGCTGCCCCTGGTCGAGGTAGTCCTCGAGCGTGTAGACGAGACGCGCGCGCTTGCGGATTGCCACCGTCGCGCGCGGTGAGACGGGCGGGACGATCCCCTCGAAGCGGAATCCGAAGAACGGAAGCTCGCCCTCGACGATCGGGTGCTCGGCATTCGCGACCCGATCGAGGAGCGCAGCGACGGAGCCGACGAGACTCGCCGCGCGGTCCGCGCTCAGCGTGTCCGGCAGGAGCGACATTCCTTCGCCAAGCCGGTCGCACCAGACGGCGCCGTCCTCGTTGACCATCACCTCGACGACACGCTCATCCGCGAGCGCAGCGAGGATCACCTCGCCGAGCTCGCGGTGGAGCTTCTGGCGGAGGCGCGCCGCGCGAACGTCGCGCGGGTCTTCGAGCTTCTCAGTTTCCCCCATCGCCGGTTAGGCTACGGAGGGGAGCTACCAGCACTCAACGATGGAAGTCGCTGGAATCTGCCGAACTTCGACCTGGAACCGCGACGAGTTGTCAGCGTCCCGAGGTGAACAGTTCTGACGTCGGAACGGCTGCGGGCGGCGATCGAGCAGCAAGCTGGCGTGCGTCGGCAGGCCACGGAAGAACCCGGGACGAGTCCATCTATCTACGCGCTCGAAATCACTGAGGCTGAACGACTTGTCAAAGAACGGCTGCTCCGGCGCGTAGAGCCGGAAGTACACGAACCAGCCGTCGTCGTCTACCGTCTTCAGGTGGTTGCTCTCGAAGCCCGCGGGTGCGCTGGGTCCGTGCCCCCATTGTCATAAGGACGCCGGGTGTCCCCGCTGTAAAGGGTGAGCGCCCAGAACTGGACCAACCGGAACCTCCTTGGGTACGTGGAGCTTGTAGCTCTTGTCGGCGCGCAGCAGCTGGCCGTCGCTGTGGCGCTTGGTGCTTGTACCAGCTCGTGCCCGGCCAGTAGGGCTCCATGTAGCGCGGGTGGACCTGCAGGTTGCGGGTCATCAGCTCGCCCATGGCCGCGCCCTTCAGAAGGACCGCGCCTCCTGGCGCGCATCGGGAGCGAAGGGCTTGCCCTTCGCGATCACGAGCGCGCGTCGCCATCCAGGGCGAGGAGGAGCTCTCCTGGGTGGAAGCGAAGGGCGGTCGTGACGTGGAAGCTGGGCGAGGAGAATCGTTGCGGCCAGGGCCAGGCCCTCGGGTGAGGCACTGAGCGCAAACCCGGAGTCGAGCCCGGGGGGGCTCTCGCGGGGAACGATTCTACAAAGTGAGCGAAGCGACGAGCTCCCGGTTGGGTAGTCGATACAGACCTGAGCGCAAGGGCACGGACCACCCGGCCACTTTCACCTGGCACATGGCTTGCGAACCGCTAGGACGAACGGAGCGAGATGGAGCGGTTTCCGGGTACCACGCGGCGGCGCTTCCTCCGGACGGCGCTGGCCGCGGGTCTGGCCAGTGGCCTTCCTGCCTGGATCCCGGCGTTCGCGCGCCCGCTGAGAGGACCGTCGGCACGCGTGCGCCGCGGCGTCGCCCGCTCGGTGACGATGGAGATCGCGATTCGAGGCGAGGCCGTCGAGATCGCCGGCGGAGTCGGCGCCGGGATCACCCTCAACGGCACGATTCCCGGACCGCTCGTCGAGCTCTACGAAGGACACGAGGCGATCCTGCGTGTGACGAACCATCTCGCAGAGGACAGCTCGATCCACTGGCACGGGATCCTGCTGCCCTTCGAGATGGACGGCGTACCAGGAGTTACGTTCCCGGGCATCCGGCCGGGCGACACCTTCGAGGCGCGCTTCCCCGTCCGTCAACACGGGACCTACTGGTATCACAGCCACTCGGGTCTCCAGGAGCAGTCGGGCCTCTACGGGCCGGTCGTGATCCATCCGCCAGAGCCCGACCCGCACGCCTGCGATCACGACTACGTCGTCGTGCTCTCGGACTGGACGTTCGAGGATCCGCACCACGTCCTCGCCCGGCTCAAGAAGATGAGCGACTACTACAACTTCGGGAAGCGCACGGTCAGCGATCTCGCCAGCGACGTCGCCGCGGCGGGGTGGAGCGCAACGCTCCGCGATCGTCTGGCCTGGGGCCGCATGCGCATGAGCCCCACCGATATCGCGGACGTCACCGGGTCCACCTATACGTACCTGATGAACGGTCTCGGACCCGATGGGAACTGGACCGCGACCTTCGCGCCCGGGGATCGGGTTCGGCTCCGCATCATCAACGCGTCGGCGATGACCTTCTTCAACGTCCGGATTCCAGGGCTCCCGATGACCATAGTCGCGGCCGACGGTCCCGCGGTCGAGCCCGTCGAGGTGGACGAGCTCCAGATCGGTGTCGCCGAGACCTTCGACGTGGTCGTCACGCCGGAGGCGCGCGCCTACACGCTCTTCGCCGAAGCCATGGACCGCAGCGGCTTCGCGCGCGGCACGCTCGCGCCTCATGAAGGCATGGCCGCAGCCATCCCCGCGCTCCGGAAGCCGCCGCTGCGCAGCATGATCGACATGGGAATGGAGATGGACATGGGCGGGATGGCGATGGGCATGGACCACGGGCAAATGGAGCACGCCCCGCCCGCGGGCTCGAGCGCGAGCCATCCCGGCCACATGGAGGGCATGGAGCATCCCGGCGGTGAGGCGGTGATGGAGAGCATGATGGAGGAGGCGGGGCCCGTCGTGGCCCGGCACGGTCCGGACAGACACGGCGTCGGCAACACCACCGTCGCTCAGGTCCAACGCGATCGCCTCGGCGAGCCCGGTGCGGGGCTCGAGGACGTCGGGCATCGCGTCCTCGTCTACGAGGATCTGCGCAGCGCGACGGCGCGCCGCGGCGCGAAGCCGCCGGACCGCGACGTCGAGCTCCATCTGACGGGGAACATGGAGCGTTACATGTGGTCGTTCGACGGCAAGAAGTTCTCCGAGGTCACGGGGCCGATCGAGTTCCAGTACGGCGAGCGCATCCGGCTGATCCTCGTGAACGACACCATGATGGAGCACCCGATCCACCTGCACGGGAACTTCATGGAGCTCGACAACGGCCACGGCGAGCGTCGCCCGTTGAAGCACACGATCTCCGTGAAGCCCGCAGAGCGCGTCGCGCTCCTCGTGGATGCCGTGGAGCCGGGCCGCTGGGCCTTCCATTGCCATCTCCTTTACCACATGGAGATGGGGATGTTCCGCGTCGTTCGCGTGAGCGGCGACCCCGAGCCGCCCGCGTGAGCCGAATCCCCGGAGCGCTGCTCCTTGCGACCGCGGGGTTCTTGGTGGCTGGGGTCGCCTCAGCGGGCGACAACCCGGCCGGGGCGCCCGACGGCTGGTCGTTGCCGCTTCCGGACTCGGAGCTTCGCTACTTCGTGCTCGCGGAGCAGCTCGAGTTCCGCCTGAACGACGAAGACGATCTCGCGCGCTGGGAGATCGAGAGCTGGCTGGGCGGCGACTACAACAAGGTCTGGCTCAAGACCGAGGGCGAATGGCAGACCTCCGGCCCGTCGGATGGAGACGGCGAGGTGCAGCTCCTCTACGGCCGTACGATCGCTCCCTTCTGGGACTTCCAGGTGGGCGTACGCCAGGATGTGCTGTTCGGCTCGGGCTCCGACCGCGAGCGGACGTTCGCGGTGATCGGCGTCGAGGGACTCGCTCCGTACTGGTTCGAGCTCACGCCCGCGCTTTTCGTGAGCGACGACGGAGACCTTTCCTTCCGCCTGGAGGGCACCTACGACCTGTTGCTGACGCAGCGGCTGGTGCTCCAGCCTCGCGTCGAGCTCAATGCCGCCCTCCAGGACGCGCGACGCTTCGGCGTCGAAAGCGGCTTCAACAACCTCGAGCTCGCTCTGCGGCTCCGCTACGAGATCCGCCGGGAGTTCGCGCCCTACATCGGCGTCAATTGGCTGAAGAAGCTCGGCGACACAGCCGACCTCGCGCGCGACGAAGGCGAGGACACGAGCGCCGTCGGCTTCATCCTCGGGCTCCGGGTGTGGTTCTGACAGCCATTCGTGCGCGCGAGGTTCACGCAGGAGTTCGCGCGACTGCATTCGGACGGTCTGCAGGGACCTCGCGTCGCGATTCCCCGAGAGCGGCGGCGTTGGAGCATCCGGCAGCCGCTAGCGCGAGTTGGAGGCTCTGAAATGAAGAACCATCCCTATCGCAATCTCGCCGTCATGCTCGTCCTGTCCTTCGGAGCGATGTACGCGCTGATGTACGCCATGGTGGACTCGCTTGCCAACGTCTACGCGAACATCAATCAGGCCTACATGGCCGCGCTGATGGCTGCGCCGATGGCCATCATCGAGCTCGTAGTGATGCGCGCCATGTACACGAGTACCCGAGCCAATGCCGGGATTCTGGTGTCGGCCGCAGCGGCCGTCCTTGCTTTCTTCTTGCTCATCCGGATGCAGAGTGGTGTCTCGGATCCGCAATTTTTGCGATCGATGATCCCGCACCACGGAGGTGCGATCCTGATGTGCGAGCAAGCGTCGCTGCAGGATCGCGAGATCGAGGACCTCTGCCGACGGATCGTCGCCAGCCAACGAGCCGAGATCGCTGAAATGCGAGCGAAGCTGGACACCCTCGAGCGATGAGCGCGCGGATGGCGGTGCGGCGCTTCTCAGATCCTCGCCTCGGCCTGCGCCGCCGGCCGGGCGCGATTCGCACCGCCGTTCGCCTGGGGCGACGCTTCCAGCCACGGTAGGAGCGGTCGCCTTGCAGGAACTTCCGCAGAATCTCCTCGGCGAGCGCAGGCGTGTCGGAGCCGGTGCTGTGCGCCTCGGGATCTGCCGCGACGGGCAGAAGGTGCTGCTCGCGCTCACGCCGGGGACGAAGGGGGAGACGGAGATCTGCCGGCGCTCACATGCACGCGACCCGTCCTCTCGCGGCCGTCGACGACGCCCCGAAGGCAACCCTTCACGTGAAGTCCTCGGAGTTCAAGTTCGAGCCGAGGGCCCTCGCGATGAAGGCCGGCGTCCCGACGCGGATCGAGCTCGAGAACTCGGGCAAGATCGAGCACGCGCTGATCGTGGCCGCGCCCGACGGGAAGGGCGATTGGATCCACCTCCACGCGCAGGCGGATGCGTCCGACGCCGGCACGTTCCGGATCGATCAGGCCGGGAAGTACCGCGTGCTGTGCACCGTTCCGGGTCACACCGAGGCGGGCATGGTCGGCGAGCTCATCGTGCAGTAGGGCCTCGGCCTCGTGCGTCCTTGTCATATACCCATAGGGGGTATATGTTTCCGCGCATGAAGTCAGAAGCCCAGGAGAAAGCTCGCACGCGGGTTCGCCGCATCGCGGGACAGGTGGCCGCGATCGAACGGATGATCGGGGAGGACCGCTACTGCGTGGATGTACTCCTGCAGGTGGCCGCCGCCCGCGCCGCGCTCGATGGGCTCGGGAAGCACCTGCTCCAAGCCCACGTCGAGCACTGCGTCACGGACGCGCTCACCTCGGGGCGTCCGAAGGACCGCAAGGAGAAGATCGCGGAACTGATGGAAGTCTTCTCACGCTTCTCGCAGATCGGAGGTCGCTGATGAGCCCCGGTGCGACACTCACGGATCCCGTGTGCGGCATGACCGTTGCGCCCGGCGGACCGCACCGTCACGAACACGGGGGCGAGACCTATGCCTTCTGCTCGGCGCGCTGCCTCGAGAGGTTTCGCGCCGAGCCCGCGCGCTACCTGAAGCCGCGCGCCTCGCCGGCGCCGCTGCGGCCGGCGCGCGCGTACACCTGCCCGATGCACCCAGAGGTCGTCCGCGGTGAACCCGGGAGCTGCCCGATCTGCGGGATGGCTCTCGAGCCGGTGAGTGGCGTAGCCGACGAGCAGAATCCAGAGCTCGAGGACATGACGCGCCGCTTCTGGGTGAGCCTTGCGCTCACCGTCCCCGTGTTCGCGATCGCAATGGCGGAGATGCTGCCCGGATCGCCGCTCTCCGCAGGCGTCGCACCGGCGACGCGGACCTGGATCCAGCTCGCGCTCGCCACGCCGGTCGTGCTCTGGGGCGGGTGGCCGTTCTTCGTGCGCGGCGGGGACTCGCTGCGCACGCGTCACCTCAACATGTTCACGCTCATCGCGCTCGGAACCGGCGCCGCTTGGGCTTACAGCATGCTCGCGGCGACGGCTCCGGGGATCTTCCCGGCTTCCTTCCGGGGCCACCACGGCGAGGTCGCCGTGTACTTCGAGGCAGCCGCGGTGATCGTGACCCTCGTGCTGCTCGGCCAGGTGCTCGAGCTGCGTGCGCGCAGTCAGACGGGCGCTGCGATCCGCGCGCTGCTCGGTCTCGCTCCGAAGACCGCGCGCCGCGTAGGTGACGACGGCAGTGAGAGCGACGTGGCGCTCGAGCAAGTGCAGGTAGGCAATCGCCTGCGCGTCCGGCCCGGCGAAAAGGTCCCGGTCGACGGCGTCGTGCTCGACGGACATAGCGCCGTCGACGAATCGATGATCACGGGCGAGCCGATCCCGGTCGCGAAGGCGGCGGGCGACCGCGTGACCGGCGCCACCCTCAACGGAACCGGTGCGCTCCTGATTCGCGCCGAGCGCGTCGGCTCGGAGACGCTGCTCGCGCAGATCGTGCAGATGGTTGCGGAGGCGCAGCGGAGCCGCGCGCCGATCCAGGGCTTGGCCGACACCGTCGCCGGCTACTTCGTTCCGGGCGTCATCGCAGTCGCTCTGCTGACCTCCGCGGTCTGGGGGCTCGTCGGCCCCGAGCCCCGCATGGCGCATGCCCTCATCAATGCGGTCGCGGTCCTCATCATCGCCTGTCCGTGTGCACTCGGGCTCGCGACTCCGATGTCCATCATGGTCGCGACCGGGAAGGCCGCGACCGTCGGTGTCCTCTTCCGCAACGCCGAGGCGATCGAGCTGCTGCGCGCTGTGGACACCCTCGTCGTCGACAAGACCGGCACCCTCACCGAGGGCAAGCCGCGCCTCGTGAGCGTGGTGCCCGCGCCAGGCTTCAGCGAGAGCGATGTGCTGCGGTTTGCGGCGACGCTCGAGCGCGCGAGCGAGCACCCCCTCGCGCAGGCGATCGTGCTTGGGGCCTCGGAGCGGGGAATCGCGCCCGAGAGCGTGAAGGACTTCGACTCCCGCACTGGCCGAGGAGTCGTCGGCGATGTCGCAGGCCGGCGCGTCGGCATCGGCAACCTCCGTCTCCTGGGCGAGCTCGGTATCGACCTCGCCTCGCTCGATGCGACGGCCGAGGCGATGCGCGCGGAGGCACAGACGGTGATGTTCCTGGCGGTGGACGCGCGGCTCGCGGGTCTCATCGGCGTCGCCGACCCGATCAAGGCGTCGACGCCGGCTGCCGTCGAGGGATTGCGGAGCGCGGGGATTCGCGTCGTCGTCCTCACCGGCGACAACCGCGCGACGGCAGAGGCCGTCGCCAAGCAGCTCGGGCTCGACGACGTGCGCGCCGACGTTCTGCCCGATCAGAAGGCCGAGGTCGTGAAGCGCCTCCAGGCGGAGGGGCGCGTCGTCGCCATGGCCGGCGACGGCGTCAACGATGCGCCCGCACTCGCGCAGGCACACGTCGGTATCGCCATGGGGACGGGCACCGACGTTGCGATGCAGAGCTCGGGGGTGACCCTCATGCGCGGGGACCTGCGCGCAATCCTCCGCGCGCGCCAGCTGAGCCGCGCGACCATGCGGAACATCCGCGAGAACCTGTTCTTCGCATTCGTCTACAACGCCCTCGGCGTTCCCATCGCCGCGGGAGTTCTCTTCCCTGCGCTTGGTCTGCTCCTGAACCCGATGATCGCGGCCGCCGCGATGAGCCTCAGCTCCGTGTCGGTCATCGCCAACGCGCTGCGCCTTCGGCGCGCAGAGGTCTGAACGTGTCCAATCACAGCTATGTCCCCGCGCTCGGCTTCCACTGGCTGACCCGCTTCTACGATCCGCTGATCGCGCTCTCGTTGAGCGAGAAGACGCTGAAGCGTCGCTTGATCGCACAGGCGGCGATAGCGCCGGGACACGACGTGCTGGATGTCGGTTGCGGAACGGGCACGCTCGCGATCCTCGCGAAAACTCAGCATCCGAAGGCACGCGTCGTAGGGCTCGACGGCGATGCGGATGTGCTCGCCATCGCTCGCAAGAAGATCGAGGCGGCCGGCTTAGCGATCGAGCTACGCGAGGGTCTCGCCGACAGCAGCTCCATCTTCGCACCCGAATCGTTCGACCGAGTTCTCACGAGCCTCTTGCTCCACCACCTGACGACGGAGCAGAAGCGTCTCGCACTGACGGCGATGCGAGGCTGGCTGCGTCCAGACGGCGAGCTCCACCTCCTCGACTTCGGCCCGCAAGACGGTCCGCTGCTCAAGCTTCTCTCGCGCAGCGTCGGCTGGCTCGATGGAGCCACTCGACTGCGTGACAACTGGGACGGGAGACTCCCGATGCTCATGCGCGATGCCGGCTTTGTGCGCGCCGACGAGATCGCTCGCGCGCTCACTCCGTTCGGCAGCGTCTCTTTCTACACCGCCGCTTTGCGGACTGGACCCTGAGCGACAGGGGCCTCGCTGAGGTGCGCGTGCGTCTCCGGGTTCATGGCGAACTGAGCGGCACAGTGAAGCGAGCAGAACCAGAAGTCGCGGTCGCCGAAGCGGAGGTACCCTGCACAGGCCTCCGGCCGCACGCGCATGCGGCACACCGGATCGATCGCGCCGCCTGACTCTGTGCCGATCGCCAGCGAGAAGAGCTCCACCCGCTCGCGGATGTTCTTGAGGGCGACGAGTCCGATGGCCTCGACCGAGATTCCCTCTGCCCGAGCAACCCCTGCCACGGCCGACGTCGCAAGGATCCGTCCACCCGAGGCGAGCGCTGCGATTCGCGCTGCGACGTTGACCGATGTCCCGAACCAGCGGCCATCGCGCAGCACGGCCTCACCGTGGTGAAGCCCGGCTCGTATCGCCGGGAACTCGGGCATCGCCTCCGCGTCTTGCCAGAGGCGAGTCACGGCACGGAGCATTCGCACCGGAGTCTCAGACGCGAGGAAAACGGCGTCGCCAACGGTATCGACGAGGCGTCCGTCGTCGCGAAGAGCGGACTGGGTCATTGCGGCGAATCGCTGCGCGAGATCCGCCCCAGCGTCGTCTCCGTGCGTCTCCGTGAGCGCCGAGAACCCCGCGAGATCCACGAAACAGAACGTCGCATCCATCGCTTGGTCCGTCTCCCTACCACGCGGACTGGACATGCGGGTAGGAGCGAATCCTGTCGTCGGGCGTGATGATTGGGACCGCGTTCTCGAGAGCGGTCGCAACGATGATGCGGTCCGCCGGATCGGGATGGAACTCGCCCGGCAGCTTGGTGCTCCGCACTGCGATCGCGGGCTCGAGCGGCGCGAGCTGGATTCCCGGAAGAGCAAGTGCGATGTCGACCCACTGTTCGACGGGGCGGTCGAGCTGGATGCGCCGCTTCGCAACCAGCATCGCTACCTCCCAGACGCTGATCGCCGAGACAAGCGCTCGCTCCGCCTGATCGATGGCACGACGCGCGCTGGTCGTCAGGCGCTTCGGGTCGCTCGCACGCCAGATCCACGTTGCCGTGTCGAGCACGATCACGAGGCCGCCTCCCAGTCCTCGGGGCCAACGACGGGCCGGGTGAGGTCCGGGTCCAGGTACGTGACCGATCCCAGCAAGGCCTCGGGATCGACGGTCACCGGGCGAAGCTCGGCGACCGGCAACCCCCGGCGCGTGATCGTGATCGATTCCTTGGTTTCCTCGACCTGCCGGACGAGCTCGGTGGCCCGCTGCCGGAAGTCGCCGACCGCTACTTCGCGCTTAGCCATCGTCTCTACCTCATGGCCATCTTATCTGGCATCATAGCAAGAATAGTGGCGCCCTACCCCTCGTTCGGCTAGATTCGAGCGGTACATAAAGGACGTTATGTTGCGTCCGAGCGGGCCGGGACGGCGGAGAGGGCGCCTCGCTGGAAGTACCCGGGCCGGCAAGAGAATCTGAGGCGCCGTGAGCGACACCGTGAGCGACGATCTCGTCCGGATGGAACCGAGGCTCGGACTCTCGAAAGAAAAGCGCTCCTGGGCGGTTCCAGCGCTTGTTGCCGACGCAGGGCCCGACGCCTCCAGGCGCTTCCTTGAGTTCTTCGCGGCAACCATCCGCAACCCGAATACACGGGCCGCCTACGCCCGGGCGCTGAGCCAGTTCTTCGGCTGGTGCGAGGACCGCGGGGTCCAGCGCCTGGACCAGGTCGAGCCCATGGTCGTGGCCGCCTACATCGAGCAGCACCCGCGATCGGCCCCCACGGTCAAGCAGCACCTGGCCGCGATCCGGATGTGCTTCGACTGGCTCGTGACCGGCCAGGTGATCCGCCAGAACCCCGCGACATCGGTCAAGGGCCCGAAGCACATCGTCACTCGCGGCAAGACCCCAGTGCTCGCGGCCGACGAGGCCCGCCAGCTCCTCGACTCGATCGAGACGGACACGATCGTCGGCCTGCGCGATCGCGCGCTGATCGGCCTAATGGTCTACTCGTTCGCCCGAGTTGGAGCCGCGGTCGGGATGAGCGTCGAGGACTACTACCGCGAGAAGAAGCGCTGGTGGTTCCGCCTTCACGAGAAAGGCGGCAAGAACCACGCCGTCCCGGCGCACCACAACGCGGAGGAATACATGGACGCCTACCTCGAGGCCGCGCGCATCGCCGGCGCCAAAGGCGCTCCGCTCTTCCGTACGGTGAGCCGCGCGCGCGAGCTCACGGACCACGGGATGAGCCGCGTCGACGCCTTCCGAATGATAAAGCGGCGCGCGAAGGCGGCAGGACTTCCGCCCGAGATTTGCTGCCACACGTTCCGCGCGACAGGGATCACCGCGTACCTGAACAACGGCGGCACGCTTGAGAAGGCCCAACAAATCGCGGCGCACTCGAGCCCGCGCACGACAAAGCTCTACGACCGCACGAACGACGAACTCACCCTCGACGAGATCGAGCGGATTCAGATCTGACAACTTTGCTTAGTCGTAACGCGATGCAGCGTCCCGCCTGGTGACTCACATGTAGAAGCGGTACTTGGGTTGCGGCTCGACGCTGTCCGGCAAGTCTCGGAGGATCGCACCGACCTGCTTGGCGAAGGCGATCGTGATCGGTTCGGAGCTCGCGAAGGCGCAGGTGTTCCAGTTCAGCTTCGTCAGCGCCAGGATCTCGCTGCACACCTTCTCTGCGGACGAGTCTCCGTGGTGCTCGACCACTTCCAGCGGAGACGGGACGCGCATGCCCGGGTACATCCGCAAGGACGGCAGATAGCCGTGCGTGTAGAGCAAGTAGTCTCGTCGCCCGAGCTGCACGACAGTCCCTCGCACCGGCGGTTCGTATCCCATGCGGAAGAAGCGAATGCCTCGGCGCTGGAGCGTGAGGAGATCAAACGACGCGATCCCATCTAGGGCAGCACGCATGCCCTGCAACTCGCTTGCGATGAATCGCGACGTCTTGTGGACGACAACGCGAACAGGCCGCTGGCCGAAGTGCGCTTCGTAGAGTCCGATGGCGCGTTTCAGAACCAGCTCGGCTTCCGCTCGGGAGAGATGAGGCTGGCGATCTCCCTCGAGATTGACCTCGGCCCGGCCGCCGCGGAGCACGAGCCCTTCCCCCGTTTCGGAGAAGACTTGAGCGAGCGAGGTACGGACGTTTGCCTCGCCGCGACGGCTCTCCTTGTAGAACGAGACCCCGACAAAGCACGTTCCGTGCGGGAGCGCGTCGAGTGACCACGGGAGGTTGCCGGCTTTGTAGTAGAGGCCGACGGAAAGATTCCAAGCGATTGTGGCTGGGTCTTGGTTGCTGCTCCGGTCGTCTAGCGTCGAGTTCCAGATCAGCTGCGTGGGAAGGCCAGACTGCATCGCACGCGCCTTGAGCGCGTTGTGGAAGTCCCACTCGAGATCCAACGCTTCGCGCGGGTCGTTATCCGCGGCGGCGAAGTCGAGGACCTCCTGACCGCGCTTCGCCGATCGGCTCTGAAAGCGAATCTCCGCCCGTTGGCGCGGCGATGGCCGCCAGCGCAGAAGGTCGCCCCCTTCTGCGCGGAACTGGCGTCGGCATGTCTCCTCCACCACCGGCGGTGGTGCACAAACGACGACGTCAGGCTCCGGCTCCCGGTTGGCGAGTACGGCCAGGCGTTGGCAGAACAGGTCGACGACGGCGCGGATTCTCTCGGGAGCGCTGGCTCTTGAGAGCGCCTCCGCTATTCGAACCTGAGGGATTGTCTCGACCAGATCGGACTGGCACTCGAAAGCACAATTGAGCGGAGCGCCATCATTGGCGCCGGGAAAGTCCGGGGCGAGGAGCGGATCGTAGGGCTTCCCGTTGGCGTTCACTCCGGCCACGATCCGCGTTCGTGCTGTAGCGAGCCAGTTCTGGAACCTCTGTACGGTCTCCCCTGATCCGATAACTGCAACGCGAATCGACCGACGCGCGCTCTTGTCGAGGCCCAGCGGCCCGAAAAGAGAAATCCCGGCCTTCGGGTCTTGGCATCGCCCTCCCCGAGCGAATACGAGATCAGGCTCGCGGACGTGCCAAGCCTGGAACGACGGGCGCTCACGTTCGAGGAGTTGTTGGGCGGGAGAACGGCCAGACCGACTCCGACGTCGTCGTCGCCCTCGCGCGCGAGCGGGTTCGTTCATCGAGGTATCTCCAAGACGGCAGCCGCGTCCTCAAGATCGCGATCGCCCGAGCGCAGCAAGGTTTGGATTGCCACGATGTCGGTCTCGATGCCCACAGCGGTCTGCGCGAGCGCGGGCGTCGCGCCCACGATCAGGGGAGAGCCGCCCGTCGGGATCTCGATTTCTCCGCGACCTCGCCCCAAGGTGGCAGCCCAAAAGACGATGCTGCGCAACACGGCAGCGTTCCGTTCCCTCGCCGTCCAGCTTCGATGCAGGTTCCCCACCCAGGGAGCGCTCATTGGCCTGCGTCCGTCGGTCGAAAACGCGTAGCCCGGCTCTAACAGCAGGAAAAAGGAATCGCCCAGCGTCTGGACGGCTATCTCGGCCGCATGATGCACCCAGAAGTAGCGATCCGAGTCACCTCGGCGCTTGCGGGCCGCGACCGTCCGCCTCGGCGCGCCGCGGTTCTGCCACTCGCGATTGGTGCCGTTCGGCCCTGGCTTGAAGAAGAACTTGCGGTGTTGCCGGTCGAACTGGATTGGAAGCGACCCCGTGATGAATCTTCGGATGCAGTCGTTCAACAGTGTCACGACCCAACGCCAACGGTCCGGGTCGTCGCGCCAGTTTGTTACTGCATCCGATCGAATAGTCGCCGTGTTGAAGCACGCACGAAGCTCGGCGCTCGACCCGGTCAGATCAAAGAACGTGTAGAGCCGCTTCTCGCGAAGCAGAAGCACAGGCGCGCTCGGTGAATGATCGAAGACCTCCTTCAACCCACGAACGTTGGTCTCGGCGCTCCACACGGTAGTGGGGAAGGCGCGCACAGGCAGGAGATTCCCGAGGATCACCTCTTCCACAGGGTCCGGATCGGCGCTGGTCGCGTACTCGGGCAGCGGGAGCGCCGAGCTCGGCAGCGACGCGAGCGGTCGTCGTTTCTTGCCACGCTCCGTCGGAAGGTCGCGAACCCTTCGGATCAGTTGTCGAAACGCACCCCTGAAATTCGGCTCCCCCCTGAAATCGATCCAATTGAGCACCCGAAATGGCGCGGGTAGGTCGAGCCGGATCTGGGTAGACGGGTCGAAGTCCTGATAGAGGATCGGGATGAGGCGGCGCGAGCGATTGAGTGGATCTCCTGCGGCGACGTGATGCCACTCGAGCGTTGCAAAGGGCGCGCGCATGAGGCTCGCGGACAGGACTACGGCGACGTACCGCGCTTCCTTGAGGCCTGCGTTCATTCGCTCAAGGAAGTCATCGCCGTCGATATCCCACTCATCGAAGAACACTCTTAGTGGGCGACCGTCTGGACGGCCGTCAAACGTCTCGGACTCGATCTGCTCAGCGAGCTTCTGCACCCACGGCTTGTCCGGAGACGCATGGCACAGGAAGACATCGATCACAGGATCGGAGCGCCCCGGCTGCGAGAGATCGGGCCCTTGCGCCATTACATTCACCCCCGCCGGCGGAGCCGCGCGCAGCGCATCCGCCCGGCTGCCTGCCGAGACCTCGGAGGAGGCGATCAGAACACTGGGGGGAACAGAATGTTAGCGCCGGCCCCCTCCTGGCAAAGGTGAGGAACCGCGAGGCGCGGAAGAGCGCCCCAGGATGGAGAGCCAAGAGCGGCCGTTTGGTCCCACGGGCCCGAACGA
>Ga0187894_10002646_pt1 | contig 21113 bp, 15 predicted proteins | sample GBC1701081metaG_FD_136650 | JGI IMG/M metagenome (GOLD analysis project Ga0187894, IMG submission 136650) | White microbial mat communities from a lava cave in the Kipuka Kanohina Cave System on the Island of Hawaii, USA - GBC170108-1 metaG ...
CTTCTCTTCCGGCGCCTTGTCAATCTGGTCGAAAGCCACAAACTGCACCTTCGGATTGTTCTTCGCCAACACCTTCGTGATCGCTGCCGTCAACGTCGTCTTCCCGTGATCCACGTGCCCGATTGTTCCGATGTTCACGTGCGGCTTTGAACGGTCAAATTTTTCCTTCGACATCTCTTCCTCTTCTTTTAATAGTAGGACAGGCACTCTTGCCTGTCTTAGACAGACAGCAATGTCTGTCCCACGCTGGAGCCCGCGATGAGATTTGAACTCATGACCTCCTCCTTACCAAGGAGGCGCTCTACCCCTGAGCTACGCGGGCTCAAAACCCAAGGCGTTTCCGAAAAACCTGGAGCGGGCGACGAGATTCGAACTCGCGACCCTCAGCTTGGAAGGCTGATGCTCTACCAACTGAGCTACACCCGCCCTTGTCATTGCCGATTGTCAATTGCCGATTGCAAAACCAGCGCCGAACAATCGGCAATTGGCAATCGGAAATCGCCAATGGTGCAGGGGGTAGGATTCGAACCTACGTAGGGCGTAAGCCCGCCGGGTTTACAGCCCGGTGCCATTAACCACTCGACCACCCCTGCATCTATTAATAATGCCGTGGAGCCGGCGAAGGGACTTGAACCCCCGACCCTCTGATTACAAATCAGATGCTCTACCAACTGAGCTACGCCGGCCCGCTATAGTGCACACATAGCGCAATCCGACAAAATGCGGATACTACCAAGCGACTTTCAAAAACGCAAGTCGCGGTCAGAATTACAGATATCGACGCCAAATCCGCCTCATTCGTGCTAGAATCTCTTCACCTCACGCACGTCCCAAATTGCCCCTTACCTCTCTGCTAATCAAAGGAGACTCAAGACATGACACGGTTTCGTTTCCCGCAAATAGTTCTCTTTCTAATCGCCCTCGCTGCCACAGGCAGCGCACAAACCACTGCTCCTAAACCCGAAGTGATTGCCCCATCTGCCAGCCAGCAAACGCAAATCGCGGGCAAAGGCCAGCTTTATTGTGCCGGTTACGTCCGGCTTCAGCGCCTGCCGCAGATGCCCGAAGTCGTCGGCGCTGAGGACGAACAGGAACAACGAATGTTCACTGAAGGCGACGTCGTTTATATAAATGCCGGTTCGCACCAGGGCATTACGGAAGGCCAAAACTTCCAGCTCATCCGCCCACGGGGCGACGTCAAAGGCGTTCACCGCGAAAAGAAGGGTTTTCTCGGCACTTACATTCAGGAAGTCGGCCAGTTACAGGTTTTCAAAGTCGGCGAGAACACCTCCGCGGCACAAATCACCTCTTCCTGCGGCGACATGGTCATGTTGGGCGATCTGCTCACTCAGATACCAGATCGCGGCGCACCGTTGCTGCGCGCCGAAGCAAACGTCGAGCGCTTTGTCGATCCGACCCGGAAACAGGTCGGCCGGCTGATGATGGCCAGAGACAATCGCGAGATGGTGACGAGCAACGACATCGTCTATATCGACCTCGGCAGCGAGGACAACGTCAAGACCGGCGACTACCTGACGATCTATCGCCCGCTCGGCACCGGAAACGTAACGCGCATCGACAACGAAGAGATGGGTCGTAACCGCGCCACCGGTTTTCAAAGCGAGCGTTATCGCGGCGGCGGTTTTTCCAGTCAGGGCAAGCGGGCGAAGGATTCGACTGCCTTTGTCGACTCAGAAGGCCGTTATCGCTACAAACCCGTCACCACGCGCGAGGTCAAAAGACATCGCCCGTTGATGCCACGCAAGATTGTCGGTGAAATGGTGGTCATTAACGTGCAGACGAGGACCGCGACCGCGATCATCACCCGCACGGTTGGTGAGGTTCACACCGGCGACTGGGTTGAGATCCAATAACAGCCACAGGCAACACGGATCTCAAACGATCTGTGCTTTCTGAGGCTCCTTACTCTGTGCCTTTTGTGCTTCTTTGCGGCCCTGCTCCGCGCGGCTGGACACGACCGCGCGGTAGAAGGAGCTGAAATACCCATACATCGAAGTACACGACGAGATCACTACCAGCCACAGCATGGCTCTTCCGGCTGTGTAGATCAGCACCTGCCAGTCGTTACCACTCGTTGGCCCATCGGCGACGAGGTGTTGCCACGCCATGCGCAGTTCCGGCACTGACCAGAACTCGATCGCGGGAAAGGGCCGGCCGAAGTTTGCCACCGGCGGCCGGCCTGCCACACTGGATCCGATCAGCAGCGCCACCGTGACCACCTGGGCCAACATCTTGAACTTTCCCATTTTCGACGCCGAGATAACGACGCCCTCAACCGCCGCGATCGAACGCAGACCCGTCACCGCAAACTCCCTACCGATAATGATCACGACCGCCCACGCCGGTGCGAGCTGATTCTCGACCAGCGAAATCAGCGCCGCCGAGATCAGCAGCTTGTCAGCAATCGGGTCGAGTAGCTGGCCCAGGCGCGTGACCTGTCCGCGACTACGCGCGATGTGCCCGTCGAGATAATCAGTCAGGGCCGCACCCAAAAACATCAACACGCCCAGCACGTGGCGCGGGACGCCAAACCAGTTTTCGGAAAACGGCGTCAACAAGACGACCACCAGCAGCGGCACGATGAAAATCCGCAGTAACGTTAAGGCATTGGGCAAGTTCACGGTGATGCGAGTGTAGGTCGCTATTTAAAGGAGGTCAACTCTTTGTCTCTACGTCTCTGTGGTAATAGAAACAACCACCGAGACACATCAGAGATACAGGAGAATAGAACTTCTTTGTGGAACTTTCTCCGCACCTCTGTTGAATACGGAGTATGAAACTGCTGACCCTGCTATTTCTTCCTCTATTCTTCGTACCGAGTGCCTATCCGGACGATCAGCGCGCCACCGAAATCCTGAAGCAAGCCCGCGAAGCCATCGGTGGCGAACAACGACTGCAAAAACTCGAGGCATTGCACATCAATGGCCAGTACCGCCGCGTCTTCGGCGATCGGCAGATGGCCGGCGATCGCGAGATCAGCATTGCCCTTCCCAACAAATATCTCGTCGAAGATTCGATGAATCCCGGCGGACTGAGCACCGCCATGATCAATACGCGCGGGCTGAATGGCGAGCGCGCGTGGAGCGGATCGAGCGGCGGCGGTGGCGGCATGGTCTTCCGCATCGGCGGTTCGGGCGGGCAGCAGATGTCGCCCGAACAGATGGAAGCCGCGCAGCGCCGGATGTATCAGGCTGAATTCACACGTTACTTGCTCGCAATGACACTCGCGCTGCCGGCCTCGTTGGCCGTCGAGTACAAATACGCGGGCGAGTCAGACGTCGACGGTGAACAAGCCGACGTCATCGACGTGACTGGTCCGGACAACTTCGCCGTTCGTCTCTTCTTCGACAAGAAAAACCATTTACCGCTGTTGCTGAGTTATCGTGGACCAAAGCCACGCATGATAACGATGAGCCGTCCGGCCCGTGGGTCTGCCCCTCGAGCTGAAGACCTCAAGAAAGCGCGCGAAGACGCTGAGAAAAAGATGGCTGCTGCGGAAACTCCAGTGACGCCCGAAGAGGTCGACTTTTTCATTCGTCTCAGCGATCACAAAAAAGTCGACGGCTTGATGTTGCCGTTCAAGCTGACGTTTCTCACTGACAGCGAGGTATCTGAAGAGTTTGAGATCTCGAAGTACCAGGTGAACCCGCAGTTCAAAGCCGACAAGTTCGAGAAACACTGAAGGAGTCTCCCCCAGATGCGAGTTCTTATCGGGACCGCCGTCTTCGTTCTAAGTGTGCTCACCTGCTTCGCGCAGAGCAACGCGAGCCTGGAAGTAATCGTGCGCGATCCTTCCGGCGCGCTGATCAACAAGGCGCAGGTTCAACTGATCAGGAACGGGAAGCCGCAGTCGACTGCGCAAACAAATCAGCGTGGCGAAGCGCGGTTCAATAAAGTCGCGCCCGGCCAGTATCAGATTCGCATCGAAGCCGTCGGATTCAAGGCATTTGAGATCGAAACCCTCGATCTCGCGCCGGGAGCGAATCGTAGGGAAGTCGCACTCGAGATCGATCCGATCAAAGTCGACGTCGACGTTGCTGACGAAGCGCAGGTACGAAACACAAACCCGAATGGCCCGGCGTTCACCAACGTGCTGACCGCCGAGCAGATCGCCGAACTCCCGGACGATCCGGAAGAGTTTGAAAACGCGATCAATCAACTCGCTGGTCCGGGCGCGCAGATCCGCGTCAACGGTTTTCGTGGTGGCAAGCTGCCGCCAAAATCGCAGATTCGCGAGATCCGTTTCCGTCTTAATCCGTACGCCGCCGAGAATCATGACGCCGGTTTCGGACTCGTCGATATCATCACCAAGCCGGGCGTGAATGCGTGGCGCGGTTCTTTCAATTTCGGGTTTCGTGATGAAGCGCTGAATGCGCGGCAGATGTTTGCGCCGTTTCGTGGTCCGGAACAACAGCGTCGCTTTGGTCTCTCGCTTGATGGTCCACTCTGGAAGAATCATACGTCGCTCTTTCTGAACGCCGAAGGTTCACTGTTCTTCGATGCACGCCCGATCTTCGCGACCACGCCGGACGGAACAGTTTCCGATCTTGCATACCGTCCCTCGCGACGCCTGAATCTCGACGCACGCGTCGAGCACGTTCTCACGAAAACTCACACCGCGCGCTTTCAGTTTCAACGCAACGCCGGCCTGCAAAACAATCTCGGCGTCGGCGACTTTGATCTACCAGCGCGTGGTTATTCGCAGGAACAAACTGAATACATCGCGCGCTTCGCTGACTCCGGTGTGTTTGGCAAAAAATTTTTCAATGAACTGCGCTTTCAGGTGCGCCGGCTGACCACCGAAGCCCGCTCGGTAAGTGTGGGGCGAACGGTTCTCGTGCCCGGCGCCTTCAACGACGGCAGCGCACAACGGCGAGGCGGGCGCCGTCAACTCGATTTCGAGCTCGCCGATAACGTCGACTACGCACTCGAAAAACACGGCGTGCGTTTTGGACTGCAACTGGAAGCCGGCGGCTATAAGAGCGACGATTCAACAAATGCGTTAGGGACTTTTCAATTCCCGGACCTGGCAGCGTACGAAGCAGGACTGCCGACGCAGTTCACACAACGCATCGGCGATCCAACAGTCAAATACCGACAATATCAATTCGGCTGGTACGTGCAGGACGATTACCGCCTCGCCAAAAACCTCACGATCAGCTACGGCGCGCGCCATGAGTTGCAGAACCACGTCGGCGGCAAGGTCAACATCGCGCCGCGTCTCGGTTTCGTCTGGTCACCGAAGAAGAACGGGTCCATCACTTTGCGCGGCGGCGCGGGTATTTTCTACGACTGGTTCACCGCGCAAACTTACGAACAGACGTTACGTGTCGACGGACAACGCCAGCGCGACATCGTCGTCATCAATCCCGGTTTTCCGAATCCCTTCCTCGGTGGCTCGCAAACAGTTTTGCCTGCGAGCCGGATCCAAACAGATCCCGATCTACAAATCCCCTACGTCATTCAAACGTCCATCGGCCTGGAAACAAACCCGTGGAAACTGTTTCGCCTCACGACCAACTATCAATACCAGCGCGGTGTTCATCTGCTACATGGCCGCAACCTCAACGCGCCTGTTCCCGGTTTCGGCCGGCCCGATCCGGCGGTCGGCAACATCACCAACATCGAATCGTCGGCTTATCTGTCAGGCCATCGCTTGATGGTCGGCTTCGGTCCAGCAAAGTTTGTTCAGGGACTCTTCTGGAACATCAACTACCTGCTGATGAAGAACACAAACGAAGCGGACAGTCCTTTCAGTCTGCCTTCGAATAACTTCGACCTGCGCGCCGACCGCGGCCCCTCCGCGACCGACTTCCGCCACCTGCTCAGTGGGTTCATCAGCAAACGTCTGCCGGCTGGTTTCGCAATTTCCACCATCTTTCAAACGACTTCCGCGCTGCCTTACAACATCACGACGGGATTCGACGACAACGGCGACACGGTGATTAACGACCGTCCTCTTGGCGTCGGGCGCAACAGCGCGCGCGGCGCTGCGCGTTGGGAGATCGGCTCGCGTTTGAGCTACGGCCTCGACTTCGGACCCAATCAGCAGCCGGCGGCGGGCGGCCCCCAAATTCGAATGGTTCGCGGCGGCGGTGGCGATGGCGCGGCGGCCCCGTCGTTGCCCGGGATGGCCGCGAAAAAGTACCGGTTGGAGTTCTACGCACAGGCGTTCAATCTGCTGAATCACGCGAATCTCGGCGCCTTTTCCGGAATAATGACCTCGCCCTTCTTCGGCCAGGCGACCTCAGCGCAGTCACCTAGAAGAATGGAACTAGGTCTCAGAATGAATTTCTAGCCACAGACTACACGGATATGTCCGTGTAATCCGTGTCATCTGTGGTCAACTTGCCGCCCGAAAATCAGTCGGCTAGAATGGCTGGTTTTCGCTATGGCCATTGATCGCATCAGTGTTAAGGGCGCTCGCCAACACAACCTCAAAAACATCAACGTCGACATTCCGCGCGACCGTTTTACGGTGATTACTGGCCTCTCCGGCTCAGGCAAATCCTCGCTCGCGTTCGACACGATTTATGCCGAGGGCCAGCGCCGCTACGTTGAATCGCTCTCAGCCTACGCCCGCCAGTTTCTCGACCAGCTCGAAAAACCCGACGTCGATTCAGTCGACGGTCTCTCACCGGCGATCTCGATCGAGCAGAAGACCGTTTCGCGCAGTCCGCGTTCGACGGTCGGAACTGTGACCGAGATCTACGACTACATGCGTCTGCTGTTTTCGTCGATCGGCATTCCGCACTGTCATGTTTGCGGCGCGGCGATCACGCGGCAGAGCGTCGATCAGATCGTGCAGAACGTGCTCGGTTTGCCGGAAGGCGAACGCGTCATGGTGTTGGCGCCGATCGTTCGCGGCCGCAAGGGTGAGTTTAAAAAGGAGCTGGAGAAGCTCGCCAAGGAAGGCTTCATGCGCGCGCGTGTCGACGGCGAACTGCTTTCGCTCGACGAAGAGATCCGGCTCGACAAGCGGCGCAATCACACGATCGAAGCCGTGGTTGACCGTTTGCTGATCAAAGCCGGCATTCGCGACCGGCTGACCGAGTCGATTCGAACGGCCTTGAAGTTGACGAGTGGCGCGGTGCTCATTTCGATCGTCGATGGTGAAGAGAAGCTTTATTCGGAACGGATGGCGTGTGTGAATTGTGGCATCAACGTGCCGCCGCTCGAGCCGCGCTCGTTTTCGTTCAACTCCGCTTACGGCGCCTGCAAGCGTTGTCACGGGCTCGGCACCGTGCTGGAGATCGATCCGGCGAAACTGATTCCCGATGCGAATATGGATGTCGACAAACTGGTATTCATGGGACCGGCGGACAAGCAGGGCTCGGCGTATCTAAAGTCGGCGTTGCAGGCGGTGATCAAGCACTGCGCCGCGAACGCAAAGTCGACGTTCGCCAAGTTGCCGAAAGAAGTTCACGATGCTTTTTTCAACGGCACGAGCGGCAAGTTGAGCTTTACGCAGGGGCTTTATTCATATCAAAGCGAGTGGAAGGGTGCACTCAACTGGCTGCGCACGCGTTTGAATGAAGCGCCGTCAGAACGTGTGCGTGTCGCGCTCGAGGAACTGGTTTCGCCGGCTGTTTGCCAGGAATGTCAGGGACAGCGTTTGCGTTCCGATTCGTTGTCGGTTCGTGTCGGTGGGCGCGGTATCGCGGAGTACACGTCGTTGCCGATTGAAGACGCGGTCAAAGCGTTTGAGCAGGTTTCGTTGAACCCGCGCGAAGAGCAGATTGCTGGTCCAATCCTGCGCGAGATCAGGAATCGTTTGCAGTTTCTGAAGACTGTCGGATTGGGTTACTTAACGCTCGATCGCGCATCGTCGACGCTTTCGGGTGGCGAGGGTCAGCGCATTCGTCTCGCAACGCAGATCGGATCGCAGTTGCGCGGTGTGCTTTACGTGCTCGACGAGCCATCGATCGGGTTACATCCACGAGACAATCAAAAACTCCTGGAAACACTGTCTGCACTGCGTGACCTCGGCAATACCGTTTTGGTTGTCGAACACGACGAGGAGACGATTCGCCGCGCGGATTATGTTGTAGACCTTGGCCCACGAGCAGGCGCGCACGGCGGCCAGGTTGTCGCCGTCGGCACCGCGGCGGATATCGCGGAGAATCCGGAGTCGATCACGGGGCTTTACATTCGTGGTGCGCGCAAGATTGAAGTTCCCGCAGAACGCCGTACTCCGAACGGAAAATACCTGACGATTCGCGGCGCTTACGCGAATAATTTGAAAGAGATCGACGCCTCGTTTCCGCTGGGATTGTTGACCGTTGTCACCGGTGTTTCGGGTTCGGGTAAATCGACGCTCGTCGAAGACATCTTGTATCACGCACTCGCGCGCCATCTTTACGGCTCCTTGAACGAGCCTGGACCGCATCGCTCGATTGAAGGGCTGGAACACGTCGACAAAGTGATCGAGATCGACCAGTCGCCGATTGGGCGTACGCCCCGTTCGAATCCCGCGACCTACACCGGCTTGTTCACACCGTTGCGCGAGCTTTACGCGATGTTGCCTGAGTCGCGCGAACGCGGTTACAAACCCGGACGTTTCTCGTTCAACGTCAAAGGCGGACGTTGCGAAGCGTGCGAAGGCGACGGAATGAAGCGCATCGAGATGAACTTCCTTCCCGACGTCTACGTGCTGTGCGACGTGTGCCGCGGCGCGCGTTACAACCGCGAAACGATGGCGGTGAAGTACAAAGGGAAATCGATCGCGGATCTGCTCGACACCACGGTCGAGGAAGCGTTGCCGCTGCTGGAAAACATTCCGCAAATCAATCAGAAGTTGCAAACGCTGCTGGATGTTGGTTTGGGTTACATCAAGTTGGGCCAGTCGGCAACAACGCTTTCCGGCGGTGAAGCGCAACGCATCAAACTCGCCAAAGAACTGTCGAAGCGCGCTACGGGTAGGACCATCTACATCCTCGACGAACCCACTACGGGGCTACATTTCGCGGACGTTCACAAACTGCTCGACGTATTGCAACGGCTGGTCTCGCTCGGCAACACGGTGCTCGTGATCGAACACAATCTCGACGTCATCAAGAGCGCTGACTACATCATCGATCTCGGTCCGGAAGGCGGTGAACACGGCGGTCGCGTAGTCGCCGCCGGCACTCCCGAAGAAGTCGCGCGCTCGCGTCGCTCCCACACCGGCCAGGTCCTGCGCCCCCTCCTCAACGGCCGCCTGACACGTAACGGCAACGCTTAGTGATAGCCCCAAAAGTCGCATTTGAACGCATGGTATAATCTGCTCGTTATGGAAGATTCACTAACCAACGTTAGACTAGATAAGACCGTCTTTAAGGTTTTCTCATCGTTCGAGGAGGCCGACGCTGCCGATCGTGCGTACTGGCACTCCCGTACTCCGGAAGAGAGACTTCTAGCCCTTGAACTGATGCGACAGAGCGCCTATGGGTACGATCCAGCTACCGCCAGACTTCAAAGAGTTTTTGAAATTACTCAACTCAAGAAGCGTTGAGTATCTACTTGTTGGCGGCTATGCTGTGGGCTACCACGGCTATCCGCGTCCCACCGGCGACCTGGATATCTGGATTTCCAGCACTCGTGAGAATGCCGAACGCGCTCTCGGAGTCTTGCAGGAATTCGGGTTTAGCTGCCCCGTCGAACTATTGCAACAGGACAATCAGTTGATTCGTATGGGTATCTCACCCTTTCGTATAGAAATAATGACTACAATTGACGGAGTCAGCTTTGCTGACTGCTTTGTAGAGAGGGTCCAGGGCGAGCTCGATGGCGTTGAAGTCAATATGATAAGTTTGCCGAGACTCAGGGAGAACAAAAAAGCCAGCGGCAGATCTAAAGACCTTATGGATTTAGAGAACCTTCCGTAATAATTGCAGAGGCTCATCTTGCCATCCATTTACGAAGCTGACCCCCTCGAGCTCGACAACGTAAAGACGTATCCGCTTGCCTCACGCACCAGTAAAGTTAAGCTGGACGATTTCGCGCGGCCGCTCGGTGATGAGGCGTCGCTGGGGGAGTTTCTGGAGGGACTGCCGAATGTGCTCGCGGTGCAAACGCTCAGAAAGATCGTCGAGCGAATGCAGCGAGCGAGAGAGTTAAGCAAACCGATCATTTGGGGTATCGGCGGGCATGTCATAAAAACCGGTTTGGCGCCGCTGATTATTGATTTGATGAGGCGCGGGTATGTGTCAGCGATCGCGGCGAACGGATCCGTGCTGGTCCATGACGCGGAGATCGCGATGAATGGTTCAACGTCGGAAGATGTTGACGCCACACTCTCGGAAGGTGTCTTCGGTGGCGCGGAGGAGACCGGGAGACTGCTCAATCGCGCGGCACAGGAAGGAGCCGCAGATCTGATCGGCTACGGAGAAGCGGTGGGACGAAGTTTGGTGGCAATGCAGCCGCCGCATCAGCAATACTCGTTGCTGTGCGCCGCTTATGAATCGAAAGTTCCCTTCACAATCCATCTGACGATCGGTGGCGACATTACCCACTTTCATCCCACCGCCGACGGCGCATCGTTAGGCGCAACGACCCACAGAGATTTCAAACTACTCGCCGAACTGGTACGGCGAATGGACGGCGGTGGTGTTTATCTAAACGTCGGTTCGGCGGTGGTCCTGCCGGAAGTTTTTCTCAAGTGCGTCACGTTAGTCCGTAACCTGGGCTATTCTCTTTCAAATATCACCACCGCTAACTTCGACTTCATTCAGTCCTATCGTCCGCTGACAAACGTCGTGCGCCGGCCTACCGAAAAAGGCGCAGGCGAGGGTTTTTCGGTCACGGGCCATCACGAACTCACCATCCCTTTGTTGGCCGCCTTGCTGATCGCGCCTGCAAAAACACAAAAATCGACTTGACCTAACGGTGAGCTCTCAATTATTCTGCCTTCGCTGAAATTGAAAACGGATTTCAATTTCAGCGCCATTCTATTCTGGAGGAACTGGTCAAATGCAAGCAAAACCTAGGAAGCGCGCCAGAAGAGCGCGCCGGCGGGGGCCCAAGTACTGGATCGTCGCCATCGGCACGCTGGGCATGCTCGTCGCCTATTGCCCTCGCAATAGTCATCAAATCGTTCTCGGCAGAGCCAGGCTAAAGGATGAAACCGCGACCGAACAGGTTCAACGACAACTCACTTTCGATATTCCGGCCGGCACCCTCGAATCAGTCTTAATTGCCTTTCAGCAAATCTCCGGTATCGAAGTCGTCATCCCTGACGACGCTATGCGGACCATCTCTTCCCCGGGCGTCAGAGGCCGCTTTTCAATGGACCAGGCCCTGCGCGAGATCCTGCGCGACACCGGCATCAGTTATCGCTTCACCGATCGCCGCACCGTGGTTCTCGAGATACACGCCGAAACTGAACAAGTCGAAGTCAGAGACGACGCGCGATTGATTCTCTCTTCGCCAAAGTACACGCAGCCACTCGTCGACACGCCGCAAACTGTGACCGTCATCTCGAAAGAGGTGATGGAAGAACAAGGCGCAACGACATTGCGCGACGTGTTGAAAAACGTTCCCGGGCTAACCATCACTGCCGGCGAAGGCGGTAATCCCGCCGGTGACAACCTGACCTTGCGAGGCTTCAGTGCCCGCAACGATATCTTTGTCGACGGCGTGCGCGATATCAGTCCGCAAGCGCGAGATCCTTTCAACCTCGAACAGGTAGACGTCGTGAAAGGACCAGGCTCGGTCTACACAGGCCGTGGCTCAACCGGTGGTTCCATCAACCTGCTGAACAAAACGCCCGGATTGAAACGCAGCTTCAGCGGCACGCTCGACTTCGGCACCGATCGCACGCGACGCGCAACCGCGGACGTCAATCTCCCTATCGGCGAGAGCGTCGGTTTTCGCTTGAACCTGTTGGGCCATCATTCCGGTGTCGCCGGCCGCGACGTGGTGAAATTCGATCGCTGGGGCGTGGCGCCGTCGCTGACTTTCGGTCTCGGCAAACCCACGCGCTTCACTGTCAGTTATTACAAACTGAAACAGAACAACATCTCCGACTACGGCATTCCCTGGGTGCCGGTTACCAACAACGCGCTCGTCGAGTTTCGCGATCGTCCAGCGCCGGTGCCGCGCAACACGTTCTACGGTCTGCGTAACCGCGACTTTGAAAAACTGAACTCCGATCTCGTCACACTGAAATTCGAACACGACTTCAACGACGCACTCTCACTTCGCAATCAATTTCGTTACGCAAACTCATCACGCGATTCGATCGCCACTCCACCACGCTTCGCCAGCAACAACTCCACGGCCATCAATCGCGAAATGCGTTCATGGCAAACGGAAGATAAGGTTTGGGACAACCAGACCGATCTCGTAGCGCGCTTCAACACCGGCGGCATCGAGCACGCAGTCGTCACCGGCGCTGATTTCACGCGCGAGAACAACATTCGCAACACGCGCACCGCGCCAAACATGTTGACGACGTTGTTCAATCCCAATCCTGACGACGTTTTTACCGGCACGATCACGCAGAGCCCGATCACCGGCGACGTGACCGCAAACTCGCAGGCCGTTTATCTCTTCGACACCGCAAAGCTCGGCAGCAAGTGGGAACTAATCGGCGGACTGCGCTGGGATCGATTTGCAGCCGACGGAATTACCACAACGGGCACGCCGGTATCGCGCGTCGATCGCATGTTGAGCGTACGCGCCGGGGCGGTATTCAAACCATTGCCGCAGGGTTCCATCTACGCTTCCTACGGCACTTCGCTCAACCCATCACTGGAAGGTTTGTCTTACAACACCGCCAACACAGTCATCGATCCGGAAAAAACCTACACGGTCGAAGCCGGCAGCAAGTGGGACTTCTTCGGCGGACGAATGTTACTGAGCGGCGCAGTCTTTCGCGTGGAGAAAGAGAATGCGCGAACTCCGGGCGTGTTGCCCGGCGACCCGCCACAAGTGTTGCAAGGCAGACAACGTGTAGACGGAGTCGAGCTGAGCGTTGAAGGAAACATCACGAGAGCATGGCAAGTGCTCGCCGGTTACACGTTTCTCGACAGCACCACGGTTGATTCAAACGTTCCGGCTGAAATCGGCAAAGAGCTGGTCAACACGCCGCCGAATTCTTTCAACGTCTGGACCACTTATCGTCTGCCTTCGGGGATGCACTTCGGTGGCGGCGCGCGTTTTGTCGATCGACGCTTCGGCAACACCATCAACACGCGCTTCGTCGATGCGTACTGGACGTTTGACGCGATGGCTTCGTATCCGCTTACGAATCATATCGATCTGAAGTTGAATCTCTACAACCTGACTGACAAGTACTACTTCGATCGCCTCGGCGGCGGCCATATCGTGCCTGGACCAGGACGCGCCGCGATGGTGAGCACGAGTTTCCGTTTTTGATCTGATGTTATTGCAGGTTCCAGATGTGTTAACCGCCGAGCAGGTTGCGAGTTGTCGCGAGCTGCTTGAGTCCGCTGATTGGGTGGACGGACGAATCACTGCGGGCCACCAGTCCGCGCGCGCGAAAGACAACCTGCAACTGCCCGAAGATCACGAGCACGCGAGGAGAATCGGCGACACGATCATCGCCGCGCTCGAACGCAATTCGTTGTTCATGGCGGCAGCGTTACCGCTGAAAGTCTTTCCGCCGCTCTTCAATCGCTATCAAGACGGACAGTCGTTTGGAAACCACGTCGATAATGCGATTCGACAGGTAACGGGAACACCGCATCGAGTGCGTACCGATCTCGCCGCTACGCTCTTCTTCAGCAACACTGATGAGTATGACGGCGGCGAACTGGTGATTGAAGACACTTACGGCCTGCATTCGGTGAAGCTTCCGGCCGGGTCTATGGTTCTTTATCCTGCGAGTAGCGTGCATCACGTTCGGCCGGTGACGCGCGGCGCGCGGCTCGCTTCGTTTTTCTGGATTCAGAGCATGGTGCGCGACGACGGCGAACGCACCCTGCTCTTCGATCTTGACGTCGCGATCCAGCGTCTCGCCGGCGATGTGCCCGATCACACTTCGGTCGTCGAACTGACGTCTCTCTATCACAATCTGCTGCGCCGCTGGGCCGACGTATAAGAGTCTCATGAAACGGCTTCGCAAAATCATCTTTTGGTGTCACTTGCCGGTGGGCGTGATTGGCGGTGTCGTGATTCTCATCATGTGTGTGACCGGTGTGCTGCTCGCATACGAGAAGCAGATCACTCTGTGGGCCGACACACACGCGTATAAATCCGCGCCGCCGTCTGTGGAGGCGCGGCATCTGCCGGTCGCGACCCTGATTGAACATGCGCATAACAGTCGGGGCGTTAATCCGACTTCGATCACGCTGCGATCCGATCCGTCCGCGCCTGCCGAGATCGGCTTTGGACGCGAAACCACTCCGCTCTTTGTAAATCCCTACACCGGACGGGTGCTTGGCGAAGGCTCGCAGAAAGTCAGAAGTTTCTTTCGCACCGTGACGGATTGGCACCGTTGGCTCGGCGCGAACGGCGACAATCGCAACGTAGCGCGAGCGATTACCGGCGCGTGCAATCTCGGCTTTCTATTTCTGGTTATTAGTGGCTTCTATTTATGGTGGCCGCGAAACTGGAGTTTTAAGTCAGTCAGGCACGTAATTTGGTTCAAGCGTGGTCTGCCGGCAAGAGTGCGTGATTTCAACTGGCACAACACGATCGGGTTCTGGTCCGCCGTACCACTATTCATCATCGTGCTGTCGGCGGTCGTGATTTCTTACACCTGGGCCGGCAATCTCGTTTATCGAATCGTTGGTGAAACGCCACCCGCGCCACGCACTAATCAACAAAACGCGAATGCCACAGCTAACAAAGACTCAGCCGTGACTTTCAACGATCTCGACACGGCGTGGCTTCGCGCGGAACAACACGTCAGCGATTGGCAAAGCATCTCGTTAGCACTATCGAACGCGTCGCAACTCACGTTCAACATCGATCGTGGTACCGGCGGGCAGCCGCAGAAACGTGCGCAACTGGTGTTGGATCGAGCGACCAGTGAAGTCGTGCATTGGGAACCGTTTTCGTCTTACAGTCGTGGCCGCCAGCTTCGTTCGATATTGCGCTTTGCTCATACCGGCGAAGTGCTGGGCATAGCCGGACAAACGATCGCGGGCGCGGTTTCGATCGGAGGTGCGGTGCTCGTGTTGACCGGACTCGGACTCGCCTTGCGACGCTTCTTCGCGTGGTTGGCGAAGAGTGCAAAGTCGAAACAAAGTGTTACCGATATCGTGAAGCCGTTGCCAGACTCGGTTGGCGACTAATGTTATACTGGCGCCCATTAAAAACCATGGACGCCGAAAAACTGAAACACTTTCAAACCCTTCTTCTTACTCAACTACGCCAGTACACCGAGCAGATCCGGACGGATCAGGCCGCCGCTCTTGAACTCTACGACGATGGCGTGAAAGACAGCGTGGACCTTTCAGTGCAGGATCTGAACAAAGAGATCGCGCTTCGTTTAGGCGAGCGCAGCTCTCAGGTCGTTGCTGATATCGATCAGGCTTTGTTGCGGATCAAGGAAGGAAGTTACGGCACCTGCGCTCGTTGCAGCCGGCCCATCGATGAACGCCGTCTCGAAGCGCTACCCACCGCGCGTTACGACGCCGCCTGCCAGGCGATAATCGAAAGCCAGAACGGCGACGACGATCTACCGACACTTTGATTAGATAGTTTTGGGTTCTTTACTACCGAGACACAGAGACACCGAGAAGAAACGACTCAGGCCTTTGGGTGGGCTTTGTCGTAAACCTCCACCAACTTCTCCATCGAAACGTGGGTGTAGATCTGAGTCGTTGAGAGACGTGCGTGGCCCAGGAGTTCCTGGATGTCGCGCAGGTCGGCGCCGCTGTCGAGCAGGTGCGTGGCAAACGAGTGTCGCAAGGCGTGCGGGCTGATGTTGTGCATGCCGGCACAGAGACGAATGTACTTCTCCACCATTCGTCCCACCGAACGCGTGGTGATGCGTGTTCCCTGGTAATTCAAGAACAACGCCGCTTCGTCACGTTTTGAGATTGGAGCGTTCAGCAGAAACTTCTCACGAACCTGAAGATAACCACGAAGCGCATCGCCGGCCGGATCGCCGAATGGAACAATCCGCTGCTTGCGTCGTTTGCCGGTAACGCGAATCAAACGGTTGTGCAGGTCAACATCCGAAACGTTCAACGTCGTCAGTTCCGCCACACGCACGCCGGTCGCATACATCAGCTCGAGCATCGCGCGATCTCGTTTACCGAGATCGGTTTCCAGGTCCGGCGATTCGATAAACCTGATCGCCTCCTCGACGGAAAGGTGCGACGGCAGTTTCTTTTCGAGTCGTGGTGTCGCGACCAGCTTTGCGGGATTGAGCTCGAGTAGTCCTTCGCGTACGAGAAACTGAAAGAAAGTTCGCAAAGCGGCGAGTTTGCGAGCGATTGAAGCTTTCTTTTTTTGCGCGCCGTGAAGCTCCGCAAGCCACTCGCGAATGGTGAGGTGATCGATCTCGGTTATCTCGGGTGTGTTTCGTCTTCCCGTGGCTGAATCAACAGGCGCAAGGAAGTCCAAAAATTGTTCGAGGTCACTGGAGTAATTACGTAAGGTGTGTGCGCTGACGTTACGCTCGTAGCGCAAGTGCTCGAGGAATTGATCGATCAGCGTCTGCATCGAAAGGCCCTACCAACCAGCCGAGGTCGCCGGCTTCGGAGCATAATAGCCCTTTCGCGAACGCACGCGAACATCATTTCGCGTTTTGATTCTCAACTCGAGCAGGTGCAAACGGCCGTCGCGATTGTCAGCGCTCGGGTAATAGCTCAACACATACTGGTGCGCGAGATCCGCCGCAATCTGATCGAAAGCAATGTCGAGTTCAGCGGTTGTCTTGGGCAGGTAGACCGCACCGCCCGATTGTGACGTCAACTGTTCCATGCGCCGCTCGGCGGCGAGCGCACGAAGATTCGCGCCGTCGTACAAACCGGTTTGGACCACGTAGACCTGACAATCATTTCCCAGCACTCGTTGCACGACGAAATCGAAATCAGTGTGCTGGCTCGTGGTTTCGATTCCGTCTGACACGATCACCAACACACGGCGACCGGAATAGGGCCGCAGGTAAGCAGACGCCGTGACGATCGCGTCGAACAACGACGTGCCGCCTTCCGGCCGGCCAAACATCGCGATCGTGTGTTCCAGACGGACGACGTCAGAAGTCAACGGTTGGGCCATGTAACTGTCGGTCTCGATCGAATAAATCGCCGCTTCGTCTTTACTGCGCATCACTTTGCGGAAAAACCGGATCGCCGCCTGCTTTTCAAACTCGCGCGCCGCATCAAGACTGCCGCTGTTATCGAACAACATCGCGAGCCGCACACTCGTCTCCGAGCGCGAAAGATCGCTGAGCGGACGCGGCTGGCCATCCACGTGAAGCTCGAAGTCTTCCAATTTCAGGTTCATGACCGCATTGCCGCGCTTATCGATCACGGAAGCGGGAATGGGAACGAGGTTGGAGCTGATGCGAACGACGTCGTTCGGGTCGATTTCACCACTGACAGTTCCTGATGGAGCGGAAGGCGAACTCGGTGAACCCGGACGATTCGGATCGGCAGTTGGACCAGGCGGTTTTCCTTTTCCCGATCGCCGTCCGGACTGACTTAAGACAGGCAAAGCCGCGAAGAGACAGAGAACCGTCGCCAACGCCAGGAGCGTTAAGCCGAAACGGCTTCTTTGTGTGTGTGCTGAGTGAGCCACTCGTCCCATTCTTTCAGCGCCAATTCGACCTGCAGTTGCCTGCGTTCACGTTTCCTACGAGAGACGCCCTTTGCAGGTTCAGCGAGCGGAGGCAAAAGCGCGAACGTGATGTTTACCGGTTGAAAATTCTTTGTATCCGCGTGGGAGACGTAATACGCCAGAGCACCGGTCGCGCTCGCAAGCGGAGCGGCGATAAGTTCGCGTCCAAATGTCAAACGCGCTGCGTTTATGCCTGCGAGCCAGCCCATCGCTACCGACTCGACATAACCTTCGACACCCGTGATCTGTCCAGCAAAGAAAACGTTTGGACGGTCGCGCATCTGCATCGTCGCGTCCAGCACGCGCGGGGAGCAAATATACGTGTTGCGGTGTATTTGACCAAACTGAAGAAACTCAGCATTTTGAAGGCCTGGGATAAGCCGCAATACACGCGCTTGTTCGCCGTAGCGTAGATGATTCTGAAAGCCCACAAGGCTGTATGCATCAGCCATTAAATTTTCCTGGCGCAACTGCACGGCGGCGTAAGGTTCGCGGCCGGTGCGCGGATCGCGCAGCCCGACCGGCTTCATTGGGCCGAAACGCAGTGTGTCGACGCCGCGGCGTGCGAGCTCTTCGATCGGCAGGCACGCTTCGAACCAGCGCGTTTCTTCGAAACGCTGCAACGGGACGCTGTTGGCCTCTATTAATGCCTGGTAAAACTCGGCGTACTGTTCTTCGTTGAGCGGACAGTTGAGGTAATCGTCGCCGCCTTTGTCGTAGCGTGCGGCGCGGAACGCGATTGAGGTGTCGATTGAATCGGCGGCGATGATGGGCGCGATAGCGTCGTAGAAGTACATCTGATCGCTGCCGGTCAGCTTCATGATTTCGTTGGTTAATGCGTCGGAAGACAAAGGGCCCGTAGCCACGATCGCGATCTGGTTTTCCGGGACCGTTGTTGCTTCTTCGCGAACGATACGAATGCGTGGTTCGTTTTCGAGGCGTTCGGTGATCAGTTCGGCAAATTTGTGACGATCCACGGCGAGTGCTGCGCCCGCAGGAACCTTCGTCGCCATGGCCGCTTCCATCACGAGCGATCCGCCGCGGCGGAGTTCTTCCTTGAGCAGATACGAAGCGGTGCCGGCTTCGTCAGACTTCAGCGAGTTGGAGCAAACGATCTCGGCGAGTTTGTCGGTGCGATGCGCGGGTGTTTGTTTGACCGGGCGCATTTCGTAGAGAACGACGTTGGCGCCGAGTCGCGCCGCCTGCCACGCGGCTTCCACGCCGGCCAATCCGCCGCCGATTACACAAATCTCTTCTTTCATGGCTTCACGCTAGCGGGTGCTTCGATCTTGTAGTCCTTCACGTCACCGGAAAAATGTTTGAAGTCGCTCCATTCGATCGTTTTGTTGTAATCGCCACCGCCAAACAGAAGCACCTTCACGGACAGATTAATTTGCGCGAAGCGAGGAAGCCAAACGCCCTGCTCCATGCGCGTCTGCTCCATCACGAGCGCTGCGCCGGGTTTTAGCGACGCGAGTAATCCACCGGCGATCTTGAAACCTTCCGCAAGGCGTGCTTCGAGTCGGATCACCTGTTTGTCAGTCGGGTCGATCCACACAACGCCGACAAGTTTCGCGATCAAACTCTCTTCTCTCGTTTTGGGTTTAAATCCGGCGCGCGGGCGAAAGTCGAAGACGATGCTTTCACGTCCTTCGAAGCGTTCGCGACGCGGCGACACGAAATCGCAGGCGCGCAGAAACATCGAGATCTCGGGATCGCCGTCCTCCTCCTTCTTCTTTCCGTCCTTTTGTTTCTTCTCACGCTCAGCCTTGCGTTTGGCAGCTTCCGCCGCATCTTTCTCTTTATCACGCTCAGCCTTGAGAAACTCTTCCTGCACGCGCTTCTCTTCCTTCGCCGCGCGTTCCGCAGACAACGGCACGCCGTTCTCGCTGATCAACTTCACGACCGCTTCGCGATTCGGCAACGGATAAACTTCGTAAACCTTCACCGTCTGCTTTTTGAGTTCACCCTTGCTGCTGATCTCACGATCGGTTTCGGTTTGTTTGAACGAATACTCGGCAACGCGGTTTTCCGTTTCGTCCTGGTTGCGTGCGACTTCGAGCAGGAGCGAGGTGATGTCGAGTTTCTCGGTTGTAGTCGGCGGATCGAAGAGTTGATCGTCGAGACCGGTGTTGTATTTGACACTCTGAAGATTGAGCATGAGTTCGCCCGAACCATCGAGATTCATCCGCACGCGATGCGGCTCGAGCACACCGTTTTCGTTGCGATAGTCTTCGAAGATGAGGCGCGTCTTCTTTGTATCACTGGTGATCTTGGTAATGAGTTTTGTCTTGAGGCTGAAGTAATACTGCACACGCGCGCCCGCACGTGTTGAGAACTCGACGATGTAAGCGGGTTCGGAACCGAGGTCGCCAGGCGACAACACTCGCGCAAGCACGTTTGATTTTTTGAAATCGACGAGTCGTGACGCAGCGAGTATGGTCTGGAGTTTTGCCGTCGCGGCTTCGAGACTGGTTAATGTCCTTAGCTGTTTATCAAGACCGATCTCCCACGCGGAACGCGGATTCGTTCCCGAAATGATCTGGCCGTTGCCGAAGGTCATTTCAAAGCGTTCGGCCGCGGGCGCCTTTCGCAGCGTGCGCGCGGTTCCTATGGACTGGTTCGCGCCGGTTGGCTGGTTATTGAGTTGAACGATCCACTCGTAAGTGGCGTCCCTCTGCGCAACAACGGCTTTCTTGCCGCCAATCGCCTTGAGATAGTTATCGACGATTCTCTCAACCGAAGGCAGTTTCTTAGGCAGCGCCGCACTGCTCTGGGCCAGCGCGGTCGAAACCATCGCAGCCAAAACAAGCAGCACAACGAGGATGTAGCGGAAGGGGGATACCGGCATTGAGTTAGCTACTTCTTATTCCCTGCTTTCTGCGATTTCGGCCCTTGCGATTCTTATCCGTGAAACATCCCGCTTGATTCCGTGTCCCGCTTGACACTACAAATCAGGCATTCGTATAGTGCAACCGCGCCGTTTGCGCTCGGTAATTCACGTCTCAAGCCGGCTTAGCTCAGTTGGTAGAGCGTCTGATTCGTAATTAGAAGGTCGCCGGTTCAATTCCGGCAGCCGGCTCCAATAGAATCAAGTATTTACAGCCACTCGCGTGAGTGGCTGTTTTAGTGTTTGTGGCATTTTTGTGGCAGCGTGTTCGACCGCGCTTCTGAGGCTGTCGTCAGAGGCATGCGTGTACCGCATAGACATCTGAATATTCGAGTGGCCCAACAATCGCGCAATCGTCGTTGCATTACATCCTGCGTCACCTAAACGCGTCGCAAACGTGTGGCGCAGATCGTGAAAGTGAAAATCTTCTATGCCTGCGTCCTCGCATGCAGCCACAAACGCC
>Ga0187894_10002647_pt1 | contig 21106 bp, 17 predicted proteins | sample GBC1701081metaG_FD_136650 | JGI IMG/M metagenome (GOLD analysis project Ga0187894, IMG submission 136650) | White microbial mat communities from a lava cave in the Kipuka Kanohina Cave System on the Island of Hawaii, USA - GBC170108-1 metaG ...
CCGTCCTTGCGCGAGCTCTGCCAGGCGACGCGCGAGACCGTCAATCTCGCGGTGCCCTATCTTCATGAAGGCATCATCCTCGAAGCCTTGCAGAGCCAGCAGGCAGTGCGCGCCGTCGCCTATGCCGGGGCCCGCACCAACTATCATTCGAGCGCCTGCGGCAAGGCGATGTTCGCCTATTTCCCCCAAGAGCAGCGCCAGTGGCTCTACAAGACGGCGGGCCTCGAGAAGATGACCGACCATACGATCGTGAGCGTGCCCAAGCTCGAAGCCGAGCTCGAGACCGTGCGCCAGACGGGCTTCGCCACCGACCGGCAGGAGAACGAGATCGGCGCCTTCTGCGTGGGCATGCCGATCTTCGGCCCGTTCAACGAAATCGCCGGCGCCATCAGCGTCTCGGGCGTGATCCAGCGCATGACGCCCGACTTCGTCGAAGAAGTCATCGTCCTGCTGCGCGAGCATACGGAGAAGATTTCGCAGAGGCTCGGAAGGGCGTGAGTTCGACCTTCAAAGCACAAATATCTTGCATTCTTCCGGCTTGCGCCAAGCGCAGCGAGCGTCTTAAATCATTAGCGCTGATAGCTGGAAGGTTGAATCGCAATGACGGCCCCGATTCACTTAGCTGAGGTCGACCCCGTAGACTATAATCGTCAACGCGAACGTACGGTCGACAATCTGAAGAGATTGTTTGCGCTGGTTTTCTCGCTGAGCTTCGCGCTCGCCGGCGCCCACCTGTTTGCCCTTACAAAGCCGTTCTTGCTCGGAGACGCGTCATTCGAGCTGCACGGCGGGTCATTCCTCATCACCCTTGAAATGTTCGGCGTCTTCGCGATTACTGCCGCGGTCTTCTATCACCAAGGGGCCAAATTTCTCGACAACAAATATGCCTGGCCGGGTGATCTTTCGCCCCATCCCTATGAGCTGGCGTGGGATTTCTTTTCGCTCGTGCTGCAGATGGTGCCGTTTGTCTTCCTGGCGAGCGCGCTGGCGCCGGATGTCATCTCCCGCTATGGCTTCACCTGGTTCTTCTTTGCTTACATCGTGACTTTCTACGGCGGGCTCATTCTCCTGCTTGCGGGCAAGATGCGCGATTCCGTCAAACGACTGTGGAAACAGCCAACCGAGAGAGAGAAAGAAGCAGACAAGGTCAGGAACTACTGGCTGCTCATGAACTCCACGTCACTGCTCGTGATGGGCCTGTTGTTTAGCTGGCGTATCCATGTCGGGGACAAATGCCCTGCAAATTTTGTCGATTCCGACTACTCCTTCCTGGCGTTCTTCGGTGTCCTCGCTCTCATGAGAGACTTCTTTGACTATTCGTGGGTATGGCCGTTTGTTTATCCGGTGAAGCGCGAAGAGCGCGCAACGCACTTGAAGTGGCCGCTGACCAGAATGCTTCAAGCTGAAAGCACCTATCACGGGATGGATAGATGGTTTGTCCTCGGCTTGGTGGTCTTTGGCGTCTCCATCCTTGTGGCTTATGGCAATCAATGGTTTGAGCTGAGCCACTGGGTCAGTGTCTGCAGAACATCGGGTTGAATAGAAAAGGGGCTGAGATCCAGGATCTCAGCCCCTCGCTTCAAATTGCAGGTTTCGCCGTCTACTGCTTCAACAGGTCCGGCACCGGAATGGCCTCGCTGATCGTCCATTCATCGACGACGCGCGGCTTGCCCTGGTCGTTCTCGATGATGAGATAGCGGCCCGGCCTCTGTTAATCAGACAAGCGGGGCTGGTAAGGGCACGGGGAGACGATCGTCGTCGGGTGCGGTTAATTCAGTTGCTGGTCTAAATCGTTGCGCCTGACGCATTCAATGCTTCTCTGCAACAGCCTGAAATCTAAGGATGTATCATGCACAGATCACAACTTTTCCTTTAATCTATCCAAGCGTCAAATCATTAGATAAATATTTGCTGATCCGCATAAGCAAAGAGAGTCGGCCATTCTAGGCATGAGGATCGGTCAGTAGTTGGCTGGTAGCGACAATCTCACATTGAGGGGGACATGGTGATACTTCCTTCAAAAGTCCGAGCTGAGAAACTTCGTGCTCTTAGAACTGACAAATCAAAAGCAGTTGGCAACGAGAAGATTTTTTATAAGGGAGTATCGCAGCTGAGCTTTTTGTCCGACGCCTCCTGCACAGTATGGGCTATCGGTTTCGGTTGCATTCAAAGGGGATTCCCGGGCATCCGGACTTGGTTTTCACGTCACGCCGAAAGGTCGTTTTCATACATGGCTGCTTTTGGCATGGGCATGATGCTTGCCAATCTGGTCGAGTACCTCGTACTCGCGCCGAATATTGGAATGCTAAACTTGCTGCAAACAAATTGCGAGACGCGCGTGTCTTGGGCGAGTTAAAGGCCAGAAGGTGGCGGGCATTGGTTGTGTGGGAATGTCAGCTGGGCAATTCTGCAACTCTTAAACGGAAGCTTGTCAAGTTCCTCGGTCCGACGAGATATATTGGCAGAAGGCAGTGATCAAAGCGCTGAAAATCGTGAAATCTCAACCGCTTTCTCGACTACCCCGTGATCGCAGCTGATCGCCCACTGGAACGGCCTGACTGATCATCCGTTCGTCGAATACATTTGGCTCGCCTTCTTTCGCCCCTCAATGCGAATTTCAGCGTTGCGGAGGCGGTGGCGAGGCGTGCCCGATAGTCGAAAGCTACGGAGCGGTCACCTCCTACTGGAAATAGCTTGCTCCCCAAATAAGCTTGACGCAAAGTGAAGTCTATCATATCGGGCAAAGAGTAGTGAACCAAGCTATCGACGAGTCTCTTAAGATATTTTCCACCGCTTCTGGAATGTTGGAGCGCTGGGACGCCGCAAAAAAGCTCATGGCATCCCGCGAAATGGCGGCCGTTGTCCAAAAAGAGGAATTCACCTTAGGTTGGCAGCGGATTGAGGCAGAGGCTTCCAGTAAAACTGGACTAGAGCAGCTCTTGGCCATCGATCTCTTGATGCGAGTATCAGCTTTTGTAAAGAAGCTCAAAGCTCGCGCCGTTGTAGCCGTCAGAGCAGCACTCAGAAGTCCCATTCCACCATTAGTTCCAAACTTGACTACCTTGCCACCGGATTCTAAGCCGGCCGAGATCAGGGAAAATGTTGCAAGTGCTCTCGAATACGCAACCGGCACCTGGGTGGAAGACTACGTGTTTTCATCGCTTATTGGTGAGGACCGCTCGCAAAGGTGTCGCGACGAACTAGTCCGGCGAGCTGCCGAGAGGCAAACAACCGTAGATCAGTGGTTCAGATCGCTCCTTTCCAACCCAGAATTTGAAGGGATGATCGCAAACACGGACCTCAGTGCTCGTGCGTCTCGCTTGCGAGAGTTTTTGGTCTCCTTTGAGATCGCTGTACGAGAGAACAAACGCACTTTGAACGCGACAATAGAGACTGGTCAATTGTTGTCCGATCTTTGTCGCCGAATGGTACCTCTAGGAAGGTCTGACAAAATCCCTCCAGCTCTCGGCGCAGCAGCGGTCGCTGCTACCGAGCTGTTGGACGACATTGTGGGGATGCGACCAACACTGATTGTTGAGCCCGAAATCTACTCTACTCTGGAAGTGTTTCGCAATTGGTGGATGCTGCTCCCTTATCCCAAAGATTTGCAGAATGCCCTAGGCCCAATAAGGGAAAAGATACGCAGTGCAGTCGTTTTGCGGGCAAGACTGGGGCAACGCTCAGAGGAATTGAGCAATCGTCTGGTTGCATCGTATGGCAATCAGGAACGAGCGCGCGCTGTGCTTAGCGCAATAGCGGATACCGAGGTCGGACTCAACTCGGAGATAGTAGATTGGCTAAAGGGGCGAACTCGAACCAGCGGTGTTGGAGGGGTGTCAGCCGCGACCGCACTTCGTGCGGTGGCACTTGAAGATCAGACCCGGGAACTCGCGGCTTTGATGGTGCAAGCCTGGGAAATACAGAGAGAGGCATTAGATGATGCCACCGTTATCAGATTTGCAGAAAATGTAATTGGAGCAGGCAATAGACAGGGCCTGAGACTTCTTTGGGTGGCAAATGAGGAGGTCGAGTATGTTAGTGTCGCACACGAAACATTGACCGGGGCTGTGCCGCCTGAGCCGTTCATCAGAGTGATCCGTCCCGCCGTTGTGAGAATGAGGCCAGGAGGGATAATTGACTACGTCGTAAGAGCCAAAGTTGGTCCCGTGAATGCAAGGACCTAAAAAATGAGGAGCTGGGGAGTGGAATATGGACAAGTCATCTGCTGAGCTTTTGCTTCGAAGCCTTTCTGGACGGATTGTTCGAACTGCGGAAGGTTACTGTCTTCCCAGCGCCATACTGAGTGTTGAAGAAGTGAACGCGATCAGAGTTGGTGGTGGGCAAGCGCCGTTGGCTGAGCAGGATCCTGCTAAACAGTTGGAAAAAGAATCGACAGTCGAAATAGACTTGGCAAGCCTTACTCAGACACCGATCCCGGAAGTCGAAATGCGCATGTGTATCGACTTCGGTACAGCTATGTCGAAGGCCTGGATTACTGGGTCGACGGTGAAGGACACTATACCTTTGGTGCTTGGTCGATACGCGGGAACGGGTGACACGATTCCTGTGCCCAGTTCTGTATTTATTTCGAAAGCTGGCCGGATTTTCTTTGGCGCATCTGCTGAAACCCAACATCGTCAGGAGATTGAGGCTGGCAGATTACGCTTCGACAATTTGAAAAGAATGCTGAGCGAAGCAGAAATCGAGCAAGATTTATTTCATTCGCCGTTGCCCAAGGGAGTTGATCCAACAAATAGTGGCCTAACTCGCGGTGACCTCTTAGTCTTATATCTTGCGTGGCTCACGGACTTATCGCTCAACGCTACCGCAGCCTATGTTAAGGGCGGAGCGCTGGCCGGCGTGACTGACGAGAAGTCGGTCCGGGGAATTAGACGACGTTTTGCGATTCCGTGCTTTGCCGACGCGGTAGATGAGACGCTTGAGGGTGCGAAGCGCGCCAAATGGGCAGACGCGGTGTTGAGTGATGCATTGCGGAGAGCACAAGTTGTCGCCGACACGCTAAGAAGTGAATGGAATCGACTGGAAGTCACTCGTGCAAAGGCGGTCTTAGATGCGGTGAAGCGCCTTCCGCCAGAGAATTTGCCGAACTTTTTTACGAATGTGATGTCGGTACGTGAGCCTATCGCCGCGGGTGCTTCGCTGTTTGATGAAGCGATTGAACTCCAGGCTCAGGATGGTGATCAGATTCCTCGACGACAATTTCTCTTGGTTATAGACGCGGGGGCAGGGACCACTGATTTTGCGATGTTCGAAGTATTTTCGAACGCTGAGGGAGATGCAAGATACTCACTTTTATCTCCTTCAGTTAAGATGTCTAGAATTGCAGGAAACGCAGTTGACGAGATAATTCGTGGGTTTGCGCTACAGGCCTGTGGCATAGACCCTGGAACGGGCAATCCGCGCAGTGATGAGGACTTTCAGCTTATCAAGGCGGATTTGGGCGCCCAAATCCGGAGCCTTAAGCAACAGCTATTTTCGAACGGCGGAGCTACTGTATCACTGAAGCCAAATGCCACTGGGGTATTGCAACTTGATAAGGTTCTTGGCGATCCCAGTTTTCAGCAACTTGGTGAGGTATTGAGAACGGCGTGCCGAAATATCTTGGAAACCCTTTTCCCAAAGGAATATCTCCAGGTTCTTCGGACGCGAAACATTAGGCCGATAATAAATGTGTTATTAACAGGCGGAAGTTCCAGCATTCCTGTTTTCAAGGATTTGGGAACAATGTCACTCTCGATAGATGATGTGGAGTTTGTCTTTCGCGAGATCGGCGAGATGCCTGGTTGGGTGAGTTCTCTTGAAGGTGAATTAGCAGGATTAGTGGCAGGGGCCTATAGGCAATCTGCTGTATCGATTGGTGGATCTGCTCCCCGTTTGCCAGAAGAAATCAATGATTTGAGCCATCTCATATTGCCAAGCGCCCCGGGCGTTCGTGTGCTTGAGAGGTTCAGGATAAAGGGTAGTCAGACATAATATTGCTTACCTGTTAATATGCGGGGACCCAAGAAAAAGGCCGGGACCTCGCGATCCCGGCCTTCTCCTTGGTAAAGCCAGCTTACTGCTTCAACAGGTCCGCTACCGGAATGGCCTCGCTGATCGTCCATTCATCGATGACGGCGGGCTTGCCGTTTTTCGTCTCGACGATGAGATAGCGGCCCCTGTTCTGGTGGTGGATCTCGCTGGTGAAGGTGCGCGGTCCGAACAGGGTCGGCTCGTCCTTCATCTTCTCGAGCTCGGCCACGACGGCGTCGGCATCGATCGACTTGGCCCGCTCCACCGCCTTGGCCCATACGTCGATCAGGACATAGCCCGGATAGACATACTGGCTCGAGGGATCGCCGCCCGTCACTTCCTTGTACTTCTTGTTGAACTCATTGACGGCCGGATTGGGGTCATCGCCATAGATCGAGCCCTGCACCGGCACGATGAAGTCGGAGAGATCGGGCACCGCCGACAGCCAATAGCTGCCGTCCATGCCGGAGCCGTTGAGGATCGGCGCCTTGATGCCGGCCGCACGGATCTGCTTCACCGCGCTGACTGCTCCCGGCATCATGGTGCACAGCATGATCGCATCGGGCTCCTGCGGCAGCGCCTTGATGCGGCTGATCTGCGAGGCGATGGACGCATCCTCGTTCTTGAAGGTGTCGCTGCCGACAAGCTCGGCATCCTTCAGGCGCGGCAATTGCCAGTCGAAGCCGTCGCAAATGCCCTTGTTATAGACCGTCCAGGTGTCGAGCAGGCGATAGAACTTGCGGGCATTCCTCTTATTGTAGGCCCATTCCGCCATTGTGGCGCCTTGCACCGCCGCCAGCACCGAGCTCGAAAAGGAATGGGGGCCGACACCCGGTATGCCGGCCTTGATCGATTCGGCGCACAGGAAGAAAGAGACCTTGCCCGCGGCCTCGGCGGCGAGCGCCGCAGGAGCGCCGAAATCATAGTCGCAAGAGACGATCACCAGTTCGGCGCCCTTGTCGAGCACTTCGAGGCCGGCCTTGGCGCCCTCGGCGCGGTCGGTCTTGGTGTCGGCGGTGACGACCTTGATCTGCTTGCCGAGCAGGCCGCCCGCCTTGTTGATCTCATCGATGCGGATCAGGGCCGCGTCCTGCGCCGGCTTGTCATAGGCCTGCATGAAGCCCGATTCCGCCGTGGCGAAACCGACGACGATCTCATCCGCCGCCCATGTCGCCTGCGACATCAGCGTGCCGAAAGCGGCCGCCAATGCCAGTACTTTCACTCTACTCATCGTTTCCTCCTTGGGTCATTTCTCAACGCACGTTCTCAATAGTTTTGGAAGCAGTCACGCCATTGACCACCGGCCAGCGGCGCCAGACGAGCTCGCGATTCCGCGTCAGGCCGGACGGCCTGAACATCAAGATGACGATCATCACCAGGCCGATGGTGATCTCCTGCAGGCCGTTCGGAATGCCGAGCGTCACCCCGCCGAGATCGATGCCTTTCTCCAGCCAGCGCAGCAATTGAATGACGCTCGAGATCACGATGACGCCCAGCACCGCTCCCGACAAACTGTTCATGCCGCCCACCACCAGCATCGACAAAGTGATGAAGGTGACGCCCAGATAGAACGCGTCCGGATTCACCACCCCGAGGAAGTGGCCATAGAGCGCCCCTGCGACGCCGATGACGAAAGCCGAGATCACGAAAGCGATAAGTCTTTCGCGCACGATGTCGATGCCGGAGGCGGCAGCCGCTGTCGCCTCGTCGCGCCCGGCGCGCAAGGCTAGCCCTGAGCGCGAGATCTGATAGAGATAAGCGACGATGACGACAAAGGCGGCGCCGCCAAGCGCCGTCCATACGCCGGTATAGAAGGGGATGCCGACGATCGAGCCGGTGCCGCCGGTCACCGAATCCCAGTTGGAATAGACGGTGTTGATCACCGCCAGCATGGCGAAGGTGGCGATCGAGGCGGCTATCCCTGACAGCCGCATCATGATGCGCCCGACAATAAGAGCGAAGATCGCGGCGAGAAGCCCGGCAAGCGCGGCCGAGACGAAGATCGGCAATTGCGCCTGGATGAGAAAGCCCGGCAGGCCCGGCAACGACACCTGCTTCATCATCGGTGGGATGGTGAACCAGGCCGCGGCATAGGCGCCGAGGCACATGAAGCCAATATGGCCGAAGCTGATGACGCCGGAATTGCCGACGAAGATATAGAGCCCCGCCACCAGCATGATGCGAATGAACATCTCGACGACGGTGCGCTCGAACGGGCGCGAGCCTGTGAATTTCGTCAGAAGCGCGATGGCGATGAGAATCAGGATCAGGATGACCGGGGTCGAGATGGTGCGGGCGAGGAGAGAGCTGCGCTGGGCCATGGTCATACTCTCTGCTTCGCAGCCTTGGGCGCGAACAAGCCCTGCGGCCGCCAGATGAGGCACGCGATCACCGCGCCATAGACGAAAGCGTCGCGGAAGGGCCGCGCATCCAGCGGCAGGATCACCTGCATGAGGACGCTGGCGCCGCCAATGAGGAAGCCTGCGATCACCGCCCCCGGCAGGCTGCCCAGGCCGCCGATCACGGTGGCGATGAAGGCGACCAGCATGACGGAGACGCCCATCTGGATGTCGGCGGTGCCCGATTGCGTCGCGAGGATGAGGCCGATCGCGGCGGCAAGCATGCCGGAGATCGCGAAAGCCAGCATGATCACCTGGTTCGCCCTGACACCCAGCATGCGCGCCATGGTGAAGTTCTCGGCCGCGGCGCGCATTTCGAGGCCGAAGCGGGTGCGCTTCAGGAAGAGGGTGAGCGCCAGCAGGATGATGATGGTGATGCAGATGGTGATGACCTGCAGCAGCGGGATGCGGGCGCCGGCGATCTCGACCGGGAGACTGAGATTGGACCACAGGTCGATGGATTTCGGCCGGCTCGAGAACAGCATCAGCAGGAAATGCTTGAGCACGAAGCCGAGCGCGAAGGAGGCGATCATCATGGTCGCCGGATTGGCATTGCGGAAACGGCGGAAGACCAGGATCTCGGACAGGACCGAAAGCCCGGCGCCAATGGCGAGGATGAGCGGTATGAGGATGACGGTCGGCAGGTTGCCGGCGAAGACGATCGCCGCCGCATCGATCGAGGGCCACAGCATGGCGAAGACGCAAAAGGCGATATAGTCGCCATGGGCGAAATTGACGAGCCGCATCACGCCGAAGATGAGCGCGATGCCGAGCGCGCCCAAGGCATAGAGGCTGCCAAGGCTCAAGGCGTCGAAGATGATCTGGAGGATGGCGGTCATCTGTCGCAGTCGCCGTGATCGAAGTGAGCCCAAACCCTCACCCTGAGGTGCGAGCGCAGCGAGCCTCGAAGGGTCTGCTGCAGCATGTTCGCTTTACCCTGAGGGATGCTTCGAGGGCCGCTTCGCGGCCACCTCAGCATGAGGGTATTGTGAGAGAAGATCATCGCTCAATGCTCCCCATAGCCGAAATAGGCCTTCCTCAGCGTGTCGCCGCGGGCGAGGCTCCTGGCATCGCCCTCGAGCACGATCTCGCCCGAGCGCAACAGAACCATGCGGCCGCCCGTCATCATGGCGCGGGTCGAGCTCTGCTCGACGATGACCAGAGTGAGGCCGCTTCTGTCACGCAAATGGAGCAAGGTCTCATAGACCTGGTCGATGACCTTGGGAGCGAGGCCGAGCGAGGGCTCGTCGATGGCGATGAGCCGGGGCGCCGTCATCAGGGCGCGGCCGATCACCAGCATCTGCTGCTGGCCGCCCGAGAGCACGCCCGCCGGCTTGTCGCGGCGCTCCTTCAGCATCGGGAAGACCTCATAGACGGAGGCGAGATCCTCTGCCGCCCGGGCGCGGTCCTTGCGCATGCCCGCACCCAGCATCAGATTCTCCTCGATGGTGAGCGAGCCGAAAACGTGACGGCCCTCCGGCACCATGGAGAAGCCGAGGCGCGCGGTGTCCTCCGGGCTTCCGCCCGAGATCACCTTGCCGCCGAGCGCGATCGCCCCTTCCGCCACCGGCACGACGCCGGCGATGGCCTTGAGAAGCGTCGACTTGCCGGCGCCATTTGGCCCGGTGATGAACAGCGTCTCGCCCTCATCGACGGTGAGTGACGCGCCGCGCAAGGCGGTAAGCCTGCCATAGCGCACGGTGATGTTGTCGACCTTGAGCAGGCTCATAAAACGGGACCTCCGGCCTCGGCCTGGGTGCCCATATAGGCATGGCGCACTTTTTCGCTGGTCTTGATCTGTTGGGGCGGGCCTTCCTCGATGATCTCGCCTGAATCGAGCACATGGATGTGGTTGCAGATATTGAGCACCAGGCCGATATTGTGCTCGATCAAGAGCACGCCGCATTTCATCTCGGTGACGATGCGGCGGATGAGGCGGATCAGGTCTTCGGCCTCTTCCGCCGACATGCCGGCCGCCGGCTCGTCGAGCAGCAGATATCTGGGCTCCATCATCAAGGCGCGGCCGATGGCGACGCGGCGCTCGTCCGTATAGGGGAGGCCGCCGGCGACGCGGTCGGCGAGCGGGGCAATTCCGATCCAGTCGAGCATGGCCTCGGCCTTGGCGGCGGCGTCGCGGCGCGTCAGCCCCAAGCCGATGCCGGTCACTTCGAGATTGTCGATGACCGGCAATTCGCTGAACAGGCGCCCCGACTGGAAGGTACGGGCGACGCCAAGCCGTCTGATGCCGAAGGTCGTCCGGCCGCCGATTTTCTCGCCGTCGAGCAGCACCTCGCCCTGATCCGGCGCCTGGAAGCCGGTGAGCACATTGACCAGCGTCGTCTTGCCGGCGCCATTGGGCCCGATGAGGCCGGTGACTCGCTCAGGGATAATGTCGAGAACGACATTCGACAGCGCCTTCAGCCCGTCGAAGGACACCGAGACGTTCCTCGCTGAGAGTGCGGTGCTCATCTGCCTCCCGATTTGCGTTTGGACGTGATGACATAGGAGCCTGAAGCGTCGAGCTTCGCCGTCCAGCCCGGCTCGATGACGATGGTGGTCGTCACTTCCTCGATGATGGCCGGGCCTTTGATGACGGCGCCGGCGCCGAGCAGTCCGCCGTCATAGACCGGTGTGCGCAGTCCCTTGCCTTTGACATCGAAGATCGCCTTGCGATGGCCCTTGAGCGCCTTGGGCACGGGAGCCCCCTTGCCGAGCTTCGGCAGCTTCGGCTTCTCGATATGGCCATAAAGAGTCGACTCGATATTGACGACCTCCACCGCATTATGGCGCTCGGAATAGGTGTAGAGCTCCTCATGCCGCTTGTGGAAGGCTTCCTTCACCTTGCCGATCGTCCTGGCATTGATCTCGAAAGTGTCGATGTCGACGGTGCATTCATGCACCTGGCCGACATAGCGCATGTCGAGGCTGCGCTTCACGCTGATGCTCTTAGCCGTGAAGCCGTCCTTCTCCAGATGCTTGATGCCCTTCTTCTCGATCTCCTTGAACAGCGTATCGATGCGCCTATAGGCCGCGTCATTGTCGAGGCGCACCGGCGCCGTCGCCATATAGTTGTATTTGACGTTGGAGATGATCTGGCCGAAGGCGCAGAGGCCCGAGGCGAGCTTGGGCAGCACGATCGTGTTGATGCCCATCTCGCGCGCCAGCGCCGTGATATGGGCGGCGGTGGCGCCGCCGGCGCCGACCAGCACGAAATCGCGCGGGTCATAGCCGCGCTCGACCGAGACGCGGCGGATGCCGTTCACCATGTTGTTGTTGACGATGGTGAACATGCCATAGGCGGCCTGTTCCGGCGTCAGCCCCAAGGGATCGGCGATGCGCTTGAGGGCGCCCTGCGCCTTGTCGACGCTGAGCGGCAGCCTGCCGCCGAGCAATCCGTCGGGATTGAGATAGCCCAGCACGAGATTGGCGTCCGACGTCGTCGGCTCGACACCGCCCTGGCCATAGCAGGCAGGACCCGGATCGGCGCCGGCCGATTGCGGGCCGACCTGCAAGAGGCCGAGCGAGTCGATCCAGCCGATCGAGCCGCCGCCGGCGCCCAGGGTCTCCACCTGGATCATCGGCACGCCGATGCGATAGCGCAGGAAGTCGATATTCTTGTTGAGATTGGTCTGGCCGTCCTTGGTGAGCGTGATGTCGAAGGAGGTGCCCCCCATATCGACGGTGATGACATTCTTCTTCTTGAAGGGGGCTGAGACATAGAGGCCGGCTTGCGGTGCCGAAGCGGGGCCCGAATTGATCGCATAGACGGAGCGGTCGGTCATCACCTGGCCGATGGCGAGACCGCCATTCGACTGGAAATAGCGCACCGGCTGCCTGGCGCCGAGTTTCCGGAAATAACCATCGACCGCCTGCACATAGCTGCGCATCACCGGGGCCAGATAGGCGTTGGTCACCGCCGTCGAGGTGCGGGTATATTCGCGCACCTGCGGATAGAGCTCCGAGCCCACGGTGAGGATCGCCTTCGGCATCATCTCGCGCACGATCTCGGCGGCGCGCTTCTCATGCGCGGTGTTGAGCACCGACCAGACGAAGGAGATGGCGACCGTCTCGACGCCTTCCTTCAGGAACAGCCGGCAGGCCTCGCGCACATCCTCCTCGACCATCTCCGTGCGCACCGTGCCGTCCGACAGCACGCGCTCGCGCACCCCTTTGCGCAAATAGCGCGGCACCAGCATGGTGGCGGCGGGATATTCGGGATCGTAGCGATAGCCGTCTTCCTTGTGGCCGTTGCGGATCTCGATCGAATCCTCATGCCCCGCGGTGCAGATCAAGCCAGTCTTGCCGCCCCGGTGGGTGATGATGGCATTGAGGCCGACCGTCGTGCCGTTGATGCAGAGATCGCAATTGGCGACGACCTCCTCAGGCCGCCGGCCGAGATGCTCGGCGATGAGCTGAAGGCCGTTCTCGATGGCCTTGGTCGGATTGGCGGGCGTCGAGAGCGCCTTGAACAATTTGATGGCGCCCGATTTGCGGTCGGCGATCACGAAATCGGTGAAGGTGCCGCCGGCGTCGATGCCGAGACGATATTGCGCGGTCATTGGGCACCTCCGCGCAGTTGACGCGTGGCGTCATGATCGACGGTGAGGCTTTCGACGTCGCTGATGACGACGCCATAATCCTTGTGCGCCCCTTCGCGCGAGACGAGGCCGTTCTTCACATCCCACAGGACCTTGTCGACCGGCCGCTCATAGGGATTGCCGTAACCGCCGCCTCCCGGATTCATGTTGGTGATGGTCTCGCCGGGCTGGATGGTCTCGAGGATGTTCTTGCGCTCGACATCTGTCTGGCCATTGCGCCTGAGCTCGACGCGGCCGACCTTGGTCTCGACGAGCTTCGATTTGGCGCCGGCAGCGCCCATGGCCGGAATGCGCCGGCCCTCGCCGAAGCCGATGCACAGCATGTCCTTGTAGAGCGGCTCGACCTCCCAGGCCGTGCCCGATCCGCCGCGATATTTCCCGGCGCCGCCCGAATCCGTCATCAGCGAATAGCGATGGATGATGATCGGGTAGGAATATTCGAGCAGCTCGACATCGCCCGAGGTGAGGGCGCCGAAGCAGCATTCGGGGCCGACCGCATGCCAGCCGTCCTGCTTGGGGGTGGCGCCGCCGCCCGAGATGATGGTGGCGAGCACCATGGTCACGAATTCCTCGCCGCTCCGCTCGTCGCGGCCCGCGATATTGAGGCCATTGGCATGGCCCCAGGAGGCGGCGACCTTGGAGGGCATCGCCTTCTCGAAGGCAAGCCGCACCGCATCGGTCAGCGTCTCCATCGGCGTCGTGGTGCAGTTCATATGGGGGGCCGGCTCGACCGCATTGCACAAGGTACCCTTCGGCCCGAAATCGACCGTCACACAGCGATAGAGGCCTTCATTGTAAGGCGGCGGCAGGGCCGCGAACATCATCAGGCCCAGATAGACGCCGGAATGCGAGTTGCCTTCATAGGAGTTGATGAAATAGGGCACTTGCGGCGGGCTGGTGATGGCGATGTGGCACGTGTCGGCCTTGATCGTCACCTTGGCCGTGATCTCGAAATCGCCGAGCCCATGGCCCGCATCCTCGAGGATCGCCGTGCCGCTATAGGTGCCGTCCGGCACCGACTTGATGAGCGAGCGCATATGGCGGTCGGCCATGGCCAGCAATTCGTCGATACAGGCATCGACGGTCCTGGCGCCATATTTGTCGACCATCGCCAGGAGGTTGCGCTCGCCCACCTGGCAGGCGCCGATCAGGGCGTTGAAATCGCCTTCCTGGTCGCGCCTCGCCCGCATATTGGTGAGGATCATGTTGAGCACGTCTTTGCGCGGCTTGCCCTTGTCCCAGATCTTCACCGGCGGGATGCGCAGGCACTCGGCATAGATCTCCTTGGCATTGGGATTATAGCCTGCCGGCACCGGTCCGCCGATATCGGTCAGGTGGCCCTTGCACACGGTCCAGTAGGCGAGCTTGCCCTTGTAAAACACCGGCTTGTACATGCAGGTGTCGATGGCATGGCTGCCGCCGAAGGCCGGGTCATTGTGCAAAATGAGATCGCCCTCATGGATGTCGTCGCCGAAATATCTGGCGACCGCCTTCATGGCGGGGATGAGGGAGCCGAGATGGATGGGGATGTCCTGCCCCTGCAGGATCATCTCGGGTCTGGCGTTGAACAGTGCGGTCGAATAGTCATGCGCCAGGTTGAACACCGATGAGCGCGCGGTCTTCTCGAGGGTGAGCGTCATCTCGCGCTGGGTCGTCTCGAGCACGCCTCTGACGACGGACAAAGTGATCGGATCGACTTTGGGTTTGCGCTTCGGCTTCATCGGGTCCTCGCTCTTCGCTGAACCATGCCGAAAGCCAAAATTGTCCCACCGCTTTTCTGGAGCGCTTTCCTACCGCCAAAGTCGAACAACTTTGGCGGAAAGCGCTTGGCGGGCGGCCGCTTTCCCTCCCTCGGCATGGCGTCTTTCGCACCATTGCTGAGGGGGAGGCTTAGGCCGGATCGCGGCAATAGTCTTTGCTGCGGGTGTACCCGGATTTGATTTCCCGCGCATAGTGGGCGGTTTTCATTGCGCGGAAGGCTCCGCCGCCGTAACATTTTCCGCATGCGGAGCGTGGCATGAAAAGGCGCATCTCGACCAATGACGTGAGGCTGAGCGATCGCAGCCGTCATTGGCATCAGACGATCGCCAAGGCGTATTTCCCGCTCGACCTCACCTTCCGCGAGCCCGACCGCTTTTCGGGCGAGATCACCGACTGGCATCTGGGCGGCGTCTCGCTCTCCCGCCTCACCTCCGAGGCCCTGCGCTACCGCCGCCTGCCGCATCATTTCCGTGCCGAGCGCGACGAGCATTTCCTGGTCACCGTGCCGGCGCGCACCGAGATCTTCTTCTCGCAATGCGGCAAGGACGTGCATTGCGCGCCGGGCTCGTTCATCCTCGAGAGGAGCCACGAGCCTTACGAATTCAGCCATGACGAGGCCGCCGATCTCTGGGTCATGAAGGTCGAGGCCAAGGCCTTGGGCGGGCGCATCCGCGGGCCCGACCGCTTCTGCTCGCTGCAATTCGACGCCGGGAACGGCGCCGGCGGCTTCTTCACCGACATGCTGCATCTCATCCCCGACCGGTTCGACGAGATGAATGCGGAGATGCGCCAGATGGTCGGCCAGCAGCTCATCGATCTCCTGGTGCTGGCCCTCAGGGCGGATGAGCGCACGCTGACTTCCGGCAGCTCGACCATGCGGGCGGCGCATCTCGTCCGCATCGAGAGCTTCGTCCGCAACAACCTGCGCAATCCCGCCCTCGATCCCGATATGATCGCGCGTCATTGCGGCATATCCATCCGCTATCTGCATGAGCTCTTCCGCGACACCAACCAGACGGTCGGCGCCTGGATCCGCGATCAGCGGCTCGACGCCTGCCGCGCCAATCTCGCCGACCGCAGCATCACGCAAAGCGTCGGCGAGATCGCCTATCACTGGGGTTTTGGCGACCAGGCTCAGTTCTCGCGTGCGTTCAAGGCTCATTTCGGTATGTCGCCCAAAGACTATCGCGACGAGGCGCGCCGCAAAGCCCGCCTCGACGCTTAGGGTAGGGACAGGCGCGTCTATCGCAATTTTTCCCCCTCTCCCGTCCGAAGGATGGGAGAGGGTGCCCGATAGGGCGGGTGAGGGCTCTTTGGTCGCAAAACAGAAAGCCTTTGAAATCCTCGCACGCTTGGAGAAAGAGCCCTCATCCGGCCTTCGGCCACCTTCTCCCACGCTACGCGCGGGAGAAGGGAAATGATGGAGAGGTCGTCCCATCTTCAGGGTCCATAAACTCCGTACACGATAGCTTCGCCCCGCCTGATCACGACAGCGCAGCCCGTACTTTGTCGAGCACGGCCCCCCGGTCGGCCCTCGCTTTCAACGCCCCCTCGAGATCGACCCCCACGAATTTCGCCGGCGTGTGCGGCTGCAATTGGCCAATGAGGTCCATGTCGGCCGAGATCACCGTGCCCACCATGAAATAGCCGCCGCCCGACACCGCGTCGCGATGCAGCACGATCGGTTCGGTGCCGCCCGGGATCTGGACCGAGCCATAAGGATAGCAGGCATCGACGATGTTGGAAGGATCGGAGCCGGCGCCGAAGGGCTGCTTGCGCGGCACGAATTCGAGCGGCCGTCCACCTTTGAAGCGATAGCCGATGCGGTCGGCCTCGGGCGCCACCTTCCAGGTATCGGCGAAGAAGTGCTTGCCGGCATCCTCGGTGATGCGATGCCAGTAGAGTCCGGGCACCATGCGCAGCTCGACCGGATTGCCGGGCGCGCGCCGCAAATTCTGAGGCACCGTGCGGCCTTCCTTGGCGCCCTTGCCTTGGCCGGCGGGCAGCTCATCGCCCGCCTCGAGCTTCCGGCCCTTGAAGCCGCCGAGCGCTCCCAGTGCATAGGTCGAGCGCGAGCCGAGCACGACCGGCACATCGATGCCGCCCGACACCGCGATATAGGCGCGGGCCCCCTTCTTGAGGAACTCGAAGGAGAGCACCTGGCCTTTCTTCACCGCGAAGGAGGTCCAGCCCTCGCGTGGGCTGCCATCGACCTTGGGCGGGAGCTCGGCACCGGTGACGGCGACCGTCGCATCAGCCGTGAATTCGAGCTCGGGTCCCATGAAGGTCGCCTCGAGGACGGCGGCGCCGTCGTCATTGCCGACCAGGAGATTGGCGGCGCGCGTCGCGAAGCGGTCCATGCCGCCCGATAGCGGAATGCCGATATTGTAATAGCCGGGCCGGCCCAGATCCTGGACCGTCGTCGCAAGGCCGGGCTTCAAGACTTTAATGGCCATGGAGCACCTCATCGAGCTTGCGGTTGCAGCCGTCGATATTCTTGTGGAACTCATCGAGCGAGAAGGTGACGTTCTTCATCAGCGGCGCGAATTTGCCGGTCTCGACATCGGCGACGGTGGCATCATATTGCGTGCGGTCGATCGGTTTCCATTTGACGATGTCGCCCGGCCGGAACAGGCACATGAAGTCCCTGAGATAGCTGATCTTCTGGTTGGGATCGTAGATCGGCATCGGGGTGATGCCGAACATCTGATAGCCGCCCGCACCTCTGACCGAATAGATGCAGCCGAAGCAGCCGCCATGGCCGACGGTGAGCTTCGGCGTGTCGGTGCGCGGGCGCAGATATTTCGGCGCCTCGATCTGCCGCTGCCGCTCGACCATCTGATAGAGGAAGGGCAGGCCCGCCACGAAGCCCACCATGGAGACGAACCAGGGCGCACCCGAATGCGCCTTGATGAAGCCTTCGGGGCCGCCCAGATTGTTGATGCGCGCGGCATATTCGATGTCGGTCGATTTCGGGTCCTGATGGCGCTCGCGGAAGCGCATCAGCGTTTCGCGGGTCCAGGGGTCGTTGTAATAGACCGGGATCTCGATGATGCGCGTCTTCAAGACGTGCTCGGCTTTCTCGGCGACCTTCTCGAGGCTCTTGAGCTCGCTCAGCATGTCGGCGGGCTTGATCACGTCGGGATCGAACTTGATCTGCATCGAGGCATTGGCCGGGCAGATCTCGGTGACGCCCTTGATCTTCGCGTCCTTCACCGCATTGGACAGGAACAGCGATTTGAAGAAGGCGTCGAGCGACATCTCCTCGTCGATCTCGACGAAGATATGCTCGTCACCGCCATAGGAATATCGGGTCTTCATCGCAGCGCCACCTCCCTTACGAACTTGTTTGTTTGGGCGTTTCCTTGTCGCCAAAGTCGGGCAACTTTGGCGGGAAGCGCTCTAGTCTCGTTGCGTTGGCCTCGAGCCAGGGCTCGAGCCAGCGTGTGTGGAATTTCCCTTGCCGCACCTGCGGATCATCGGCGAGGAGCTGATGCAGGGGCTTGGTCGTCTTGAGGCCGCCGATATCGAGCTCACCGAGCGCGCGCTTCAAGCGGTCGATCGCTTGTCCTCGCGTTTCGTCCCAGACGATGAGCTTGCCCAGAAGCGAGTCATAGAAGGGCGGCACCTGATAGCCGTCATAGAGCATGGTGTCGAAGCGGGTGCCGGGGCCACCCGGCACGGCGAGGCCCGCCACGGTGCCGGGAAAGGGCATGAAATTCTTCGCCGGGTCCTCGGCATTGATGCGCACCTCGATCGCATGACCCTTGCGGGTGATATCCTCTTGGCCGTAGCGCAGCTTTTGGCCGCCGGCGATGAGGATCATCTCGCGCACGAGATCGAGGCCGGTGATGAACTCGGTCACCGGATGCTCGACCTGGATGCGAGTATTCATCTCGATGAAATAGAATTCGTGAGACACATCGTCGTAGAGATATTCGACGGTGCCGGCGCCGCGATAGTTGACGGCTTCGGCGAGCGCCACGGCCGAGGCGCAGAGCTTTTGCCGCACCGCATCGGGTAAAACGGGCGAGGGGGCCTCTTCCCACAGTTTCTGGCGGCGGCGCTGCAATGAGCATTCGCGCTCGAAACAGTGGATGGCGCGCTCGCCATCGCCCAGCACCTGCACTTCTATATGGCGCGCCTCCGTGATGACCTTCTCTATATACAAGCCGCCATCGCCGAAGGCGGCCTGGGCCTCGCCTTGCGCCTGCGGCAGCAATTGCTCGAATTCCAACTTGCTGTTGGCGATGCGGATGCCGCGCCCGCCACCCCCGGCCGCGGCCTTGATCAAGACGGGAAAGCCGATGCGCGAGGCGACGTCCGTCGCTTCGGTCAAATCGTCGATGCGCCCGCCGCTTCCCGGCACGACCGGCACGCCCGCTTTCTCGGCGGCGATGCGGGCCTCAACCTTGTCGCCCATGGTACGGATGGCATCGCCGCTCGGGCCGGCGAAGATCATGCCGGCCTTCTCGACGGCGTCGGCAAAGCCCGCATTTTCGGCGAGGAAGCCATAGCCCGGATGGATGGAGTCGGCGCCTGATTGCTTCGCGGCATCGATGATGGCGGGGATATTGAGATAGGATTTCGCCGCATGCGGCGGGCCGATATTGACCGCCGCATCGGCGAGCTTGACCGCCAGCGATTGAGCATCGGCGGCGCTGTGCGCCTGGATGGTGCGGATTCCCAATTCACGCGCCGCCCTGATGATGCGCACCGCGATCTCGCCGCGATTGGCGATGAAAAGCGATTTCAGCATGGTACACCCTCGCCCCGCGTGAGCGGGGAGAGGGGAGGGGCCCACCGCATAGCGGTGGGAGGGGTGAGGGGCCTCTCGAAATCATTCTGAGGCAGGCCCCTCACCCTCCCCATTGCTTCGCAATGGGTCCCCTCCCTCTCCCCGCTGAGGCGGGGCGAGGGCATCTCCGCGCGAATTGATGCATTCAGCATCACGCGATTTCCGCGAGCGGCTGGCCGGCCGTCACCGGTTCTTCATTGTCGGCGAGGAATTTCACGATCTTACCCGCCTTCTCCGCCTTGACCTCGGTGAAGGACTTCATCACCTCGATGAGGCCGATGACGTCGCCCGCGGCGACCTCATCGCCTTCATTCTTGTAAACGGGCTTGTCGGGCGCGGGCTTCCTGTAGAAGGTTCCGGGCAGGGGCGAGAGAAGTTGGTTGGACATGGGCACTCTTTCGTTGATCAGGCGGCATCGAGATAGGGACGGACCGCCTTGCGGACGGCTTCGGCAATGGCGACGGCATTGGGCGTGTCGGAATGGATGCAGATCGTGGCGGAGCCGACCGTCACGTCCTTGCCGCCGACACTCTTCACTTTGCCTTCCTTGATGGCGCGCAGGCATTTGGCGGCGGCCTCGTCGGGATCCTTCGCCTCATGCTCGCGCGTGATGATCAGGCTGCCATCGTCGCGATAATCGAGATCGGCATAGAATTCCGGGATGAAAGTGTGGCCGCGCTCCTTGTAGATCTTCTCATGCAAGGTGTTGACCATGCCGAAGAGCGGCACCTTGAAGATGTCGGCCACGTCGCAGACGGCATGCGCCATGTCCTCCATGCGCGCCGCCATGCCATAGAGCGAGCCATGCGGCTTGATGTGATTGAGCGTCATCTTCTCGGCCTCGAGGAAACCCTTCAGCGCGCCGATCTGATAGATCAGGCAGTTGGCGAGCTCGTCGCGCGCGATCTTCATCTCGCGCCGCCCAAAACCCTGGAGGTCGGGGAGGGAGGGATGGCCCCCCACCTTGACGCCATGCTCCTTGGCGAGGCGCACGGTGGTCCGCATATGGTTGAAGTCCGAGCCATGGAAGCCGCAGGCGACATTGGCGACATCGATATGGGGCATGAGGCCCTGATCGTCGCCCATCTTGTAGAGGCCGAAAGCCTCACCCATGTCACAGTTTATGGCTGTCACTCTGTCTCCTCCCGAATATGTTAACGGTCTCGAGCCGTCTTGTGTCGAGTTACAATTATTGCGTTGCACAAGCCATATTGTAAAATCGGAAAATCTGCGCCTCGGTATTTGAAAAACAGATAGACGCCCTCGCCCCCAACGGGGGAGAGGGAGGGGGCCCAATGCGAAGCATTGGGAGGGTGAGGGGGAACGGACGACGAAGCCTCTCTGAAATCTCGAGAGATTTCTCCGCCGGTTCCCCCTCACCCCTACCCTCTCCCCCGATGGGCAGGGCTGTCCGGGGAAAGATTCGATATGTCGCGGTGCATGCTCGGCCAAACCGATGCAAATCGGACTTTTCCAGTTGTCGAGACTTAGAAAGGGCCGAGCATGCGCTATCGCGA
>Ga0187894_10002648_pt1 | contig 21102 bp, 21 predicted proteins | sample GBC1701081metaG_FD_136650 | JGI IMG/M metagenome (GOLD analysis project Ga0187894, IMG submission 136650) | White microbial mat communities from a lava cave in the Kipuka Kanohina Cave System on the Island of Hawaii, USA - GBC170108-1 metaG ...
CAGGCGATTGATTCAGAGGCTTAAACCGCCGTTTGAAAGCACGGCGGCGGCGGCAACGCCCTACATCTCCCTCTAAATCCCAAAGCTGATGATAGAGGGAGTCTTGGGCTAATTCAAGATAAACGTAAAAATGAACGACCAAGTAATGGACAAAAACAACCCTGCAACCCGCAATGATATGGCGGTTCTGGTTCTTTCGTGCGATAAATTTGCAGACGCATGGGAACCTTTCTTCAATATGTTTTTCAAGTATTGGGCAGATTGCCCGTACACGATTTATCTTTGCTCGGAAACAAAAGATTTCAATCATCCGCGGGTCAAAACGATAAAGCCGGGAAAAGAGGTCGGTTGGTCTGCACGACTGGAATGGGCTTTGAAAAATGTGAAAGAAGATTATCTGATTTTTCTTCTTGAGGACTATATTTTCTTAAAGCCAATAAGCAATGAAAGAATCGAACATCATTTCAAAGTTTTGAGAGAAACAAATTCCAATTATCTGCGTCTCTTTCCGTGTCCGGGACCGGATGAACCGCTCGATGGTTATCCGGGCATAGGTGTTATCAAACCCGGCAGTGCATATCGTAACTGCACACAAGCCGCAATGTGGAAAAAGGACGCAATGCTCGCAATTGTTGACCCCACGGAAAGCGTCTGGGATTTTGAGTTGATAGGTGTCAAACGTGCTGAAAAACTTGACGGGATGTTTCTTTGTGTTGAAGTTGACGAAAAAGGCGACCCGTTAGAAGAAGGTGACTATCCAATCACCTATTACTGCACAGCAATCAATCGGGGCAAGTGGCGACGCGAAGCCGTAAAAATTATTCGCAATCATGGTTTCAAAGTTGATTTGAAAGCGCGTCCACAGGAATCGCTCAAAGAGCAATTCCTGCGCGTAGTTCGTCGTAAATATCACGAATTGAAAGGCACACCGTCAGTTAACACTTAAAACATTGTGGCAAAACTAATCGAAGACATTAAAGAGTTGGTCAAAAAAACTCCTCTGATTAAGCCTTACGAGGTTTACAGGCGGAACCGAAATTATAATGAGTGGATTCAAAAAGGATGTCCGAGTCCGCCGCCGCATATCGTCAAACAAAAGACCATCAAAGAATATGCGGAAAAATATAATCTTTCGGTCTTTGTTGAAACAGGAACTTATCTTGGCGACATGGTCAACGCCATGAAAAAAAGTTTTGATAAAATTTATTCAATCGAATTAAGCGAAAAGCTTGCCGATGATGCCAAAAAGCGTTTTGAAAAACAGAAGCACATAACTATCTTACAAGGTGATAGCGGAAAAGTTTTTAAGGAATTACTGCCAAAAATTCAAAGCCCTTGTTTGTTCTGGCTTGACGGTCATTATTCCGAAGGCTTTACGGCAAAAGGCGATTTGGAAACACCGATAATGGAAGAATTATCGCACGTCAGTAAACATCCGCTTGCACATAAACATTTGATTTTGATTGATGACGCCAGATGTTTTAACGGCGAACACGATTACCCGACAATCGAACAGGTCAAAGAATTTGTTGCCGAAAGGGGTTTCGATGAATTTGAATTGAAACACGACATCATTCGTGTCAGAGCAAGCAAAGGTTAATTTCAAACATAACAAAGGGTTCAATTTTTTAATGTCAATAGCAATTGTCACAGGTTCATCCGGTTTAATCGGAAGCGAAACCGTTCGTTTTTTTCACGACAAAGGCATGGAGGTTGTCGGTATTGACAACGATATGCGTGGTTATTTTTTCGGGTCAGAAGCTTCGACAGCCTGGAATACGGAACAGCTAAAAAAAGCACATCCGAATTTCAAACACAATGATTTGGATATACGCGACCAAGATGGCGTTTTCAATCTCTTCAAAAAGTACGGAAAAGATATTTCGTTGATTGTACACACTGCGGCGCAACCAAGCCACGATTGGGCGGCGCGTGAACCGTTTACTGATTTTACGGTCAACGCAAACGGCACTCTTAATTTATTGGAAGCAACAAGACAGATTTGTCCCGATGCCACATTTGTTTTCACTTCAACCAATAAAGTCTATGGGGACACTCCAAACTTTCTTCCGCTCGTTGAAGAAGAAACCCGTTGGGAACTTTCAACAGAACATTCGTTTGCAAGGCACGGCATTGACGAAACAATGACAATTGACGATTCAAAGCATTCTTTGTTTGGTGCGAGCAAGGTTGCGGCTGATGTTTTGACACAGGAGTACGGGCGTTATTTTGGGATGAAGACGGGCATCTTTCGCGGCGGTTGTCTTACGGGTCCCGTTCATTCGGGCGCAGAACTTCATGGATTTCTGGCTTATCTTGTGAAATGTGTCGTGACGGGCAAGCATTACACAATTTACGGTTACAAAGGAAAACAGGTGCGCGACAACATACATTCTTACGATTTGGTAAATGCGTTCTGGCATTTCTTTCAAAACCCGAAAGAATCTGCGGTTTACAACATAGGCGGTTCGCGTTACAGCAATTGTTCGATGATTGAGGCGATTCAGATGACCGAAGAGATGTGTGGAAAGAAATTGAACTACACATTGTCGGACGATGCGCGTTCGGGCGACCACATCTGGTGGATTTCGGACGTTCGCAAATTTCAGAAAGATTATCCCGATTGGCAATATCGTTACGATATTAAACAGCTTCTTCAAGAGATTGTTGATAACGTAAGAGAACGTATTGCAAGCGGCTTCGGAGTATAAAGCTCAAATGCTGAAATCTGCACAAAGCAAGGGCAAACCACAAACACCCTTACTTCATGCGGGTTTCAGCAAAGAAACCCATGAATCAAACATGAGTCAGAAAAACAGAGTCTCCATCTTTTTCCCCGTTTACAAAGACGAGCTAACCGTGCGTCGTGTGACGGAAAAGTCTATTGAAGTTCTGAAAGAGATTGCGGACGAGTACGAAGTCATTATCGTAAATGATTGCAGCCCCGACCGTTCGGGGGAAATCGCTGACGAACTCTCACGCGAATATGATTTTGTTCGCGTCATTCATCACGAAAAAAACCTGGGTTACGGAGCGGCAATTCGTTCAGGATTTTCAGCCGCGAAATATGAATGGATAGGTTTTACAGACGGCGATGACGAATATGAAATCCGTGACTTAAAAAAACTTTTTGCTCTTAAAGATTACTATGATTTGATTATCACGTTTCGTTACGTCAAACTCTACTCAAACTTTCGCATCTTCGTTTCATGGGTCTATAACGTCTGCCTGCGTTTCTTGTTTCGCACAAACTACCGCGATATAAGTACGGGGCTTAGGCTCGTTCGCAAGAGTTTGGTTGACGAGACTGATCTTACTTCGACAAGCCCGTTTATTGGCGCGGAACTCACAATCAAAACAATGCTTAAAGGTTACAGAGTCGGCGAAGTCGGAATTCAGACTTTCCCGCGAGAATTCGGAAAGGGTTCTGCGACATCTACGACAAACATTTACAAAACAATTGTCGAAATGCTCAAAATGCGTCGTTCTATTTTTTCAAGTAATTACGAACTGCCCGACAACAGGAACAGAGACAAAATGGATAATTCAAAAACCCCTGATAAAACTTTCGACTTCAAAAAATTTCTTACCATCGCTTTGATAATAGCGGCGGTCGGATTGTGTTTGCGGCTTTTTATTGTTTATCAAAACACTCCTTTGATGAAAGGCGGAGACGAATTTGAATACGAGTCTTTGGGAAAAGTTTTAAGCGATACCGGCAGATTTGTTTCCGACAAAATTCAACGACAGGCACAAGGCGGAAAACCTGGCGAACCTACGGCTTATCGTCTTCCGGTTCTACCTGTTTTTTTGGCAGTTCATTATAAAATTTTCGGTTTCAATAACACGCCACCTCGTATAACTATGGCGTTTTTATCCGCGTTGAGCTGTTTTGTGATTGCGCTATTAGGCTGGAATCTGGGATTTCCAAAACAAGGATTAATTGCCGCAGGGCTCTGGGCGGTGTGGCCCGCAGACATTTTGAGCGATTTTGTTTTAGGGCGTCTTTATCCCGAAACACTAGGCACGCTCTTTTTCATTTCGTCTTTTACATTCCTGGCGGCTTATTTGAAAAACCAGCGTAATGTTTTTTTAGTCGGCTCAAGCGTTTTCATGGGACTTGCCGCATTGTCACGCGGTTACGTTGTACTGACAATTCCCTTGATTGTTCTGTTTATTCTTTACGTTACAAAAGAGCGTAGATGGAAAGCCGCTTTTGTTTTCTGCCTGTTTGCGGGATTGATTATCGGTTCTTGGGTAACGCGGAATTGGATAATGATGGGCAAACCCGTTTTTGCGACACAAACGGATACTTTTTGGATTGGAAACAATCCTTGGTCGCGTGGTTCGCTCGACGGTGAAATATGGGGCAAAGGCATCGAAGCAAAACAGTTCAAATACCTTGAGGCAATTCATCCGGATATTTTGGAGATGTCTGAAATTGAACGCTCTGATATGTTCCTCAAAGAGAGCGTTATTTATGTTAAAGCACATCCCATGCACTTTATAAAATTGTTGCCAAGAAAAGCGGCGATATTTTTCGGACCCTTTCAAACTTGGTCTTTTGGTTTCTATAAATATCACTATGCTTTTTCGATAATGCTTATACTTGCTCTGCTGGCTTTGTTGAAACTCAAAGATACAGAGCAACGAAACAAAATTATACTTTTGTTAATTCCGATTATGGGCGTTTTCATTGTAATTCTACTCACTTATGCCCTTGACCGTTACCGTTTCACGATTGAGCCTTTTGTTGTTTTGCTGGGCGTGATTGGACTTACAGAATGCTTTCGGTATATTAACGACAAACGCCGCGAAAATCAGTCAGATTCACCTGTTGCTGACGGTGAATAATTAAAGTAATCGGTACGGAAAGCGTGTATGTGTCGGCTTATATGAACAGTCCCTCCACAATCAGAGTCTGCGCGTTGGTTCCCTATCCTGTTAACACTACGCCAAGCCAACGCTTTCGCATCGAACAATGGAAACCTTATCTTGAAAAACAAGGTATCGAAATAGACTTTTTCCCGTTCGCAGACAAAGAACTTCTCAGACAGCTAAAACAATCAGGAAGTAACACAGGCAAATTTTTCGGAATGCTGAAAGCTTTCTGGCGAAGTGCGCGAAATGTTTTCAAATCGAAAGAATACGACGTTGTTTATATTCATCGCGCAATTTGTATTGCCGGTCCGGCAATTCTTGAGAGATTACTCTCACTTCTCAGGCGTCCTATTGTTTTTGATTTCGATGATTCAATCTGGCTTTTGCATACAGCGGCTGAAAATCGTCTTTTCGGCTGGCTGAAATTTCCGGGAAAGACAAAAACCATAACCCGATTAAGCAAACACATTGTCGTAGGAAATTCTTTTCTTGCAGATTACGCACGCCAATTCAACTCAAACGTGACCATTGTTCCGACAAGCGTTGACACAGAACGATATAAAGTTACTTCAGGGCGTAAAGAATCCGACAAGGTTGTAATCGGTTGGACAGGAAGTTCTACGTCACAGACTTATCTTGAAATGTTCGATGATGTTTTGCGCGAATTGATAAAACGCCGCGATGTCGAGATTCGTGTTCATTCAGACCGCGAACCGGATTTAAATGGTGTACCTTACGTTTGGCGTTCATGGTCTGCAAAAACAGAAGTCGAAGAACTTTCGCAATTCGACATTGGAATAATGCCCATGCCCGATGACAAATGGGCACGCGGCAAATGTGCAATGAAAGCCCTGCTCTATATGGCAATGGATACGCCTGCAATCTGCACAGCCATCGGCGCAAACTGCGAGGTTGTCAAACATGGTGAAAACGGAATGCTCGCAATGTCAAAAGATGAGTGGATCAACTGTTTTGAAACCTTGATTGATGATGAAGTGTTAAGAAAGAGATTGGGAAAAGCCGGACGCCAGACAATTGTAGAAAATTATTCAGCCGAAGCCTGCGCCGCTAAATTTGCCGAAGTAATAAGAAACGTCGCAAATAAAAGCAAATAGATAATCAGCGCAAGAAGATTTCACAACTAACGTTCTTTGCCCGTGTTTGAGAGGGTTGAATTTAGCCCGAAATAATTTTAAGAAGGGTTCAAAGATGAAAATCCAACAACTTGGCAAATTCTTTTTCAGTTCATTATTACTATTGGCTCTTTCTTCTATTCTTGTCAGCGGACAAACTACGAAATCAAACAAAATGACGGACGACACAGTTACAAAACTTGAAAAGGCAGATGTGTTCGCAATCGGTCCCGTAGGTTACGCCGGAACAATAAGCGAAAGCGAAATTTTTGCACGCCGGATTTTGTCTCAACCAACAGCAGACGCGGCATTTCAGACAATTCTTCAAAACGGTTCAATGGCGGCAAAGATGTACGCCCTTTGGGCTTTAAGAAAAATTCACGGACGAGAAAGCACGAAGTACTTCGCAGAGTTTCAGAACTCATCGCTTGAAGTTCAAACAATGTCAGGTTGTATGAGAGGAAACGAAAAAGTTTCAGATGTAGTCAAAGAAATTGAATCCCCTTATTATCTGCAATTTTCAATGAAAACAATGTGGACAATGGATTTGGAAAAACGCAGAGAGATGATTACAAAAGAAGAAGAAACAATTCTGTTAAGCGTTTTCAGAGCACACAAATCAGCCGGCACGTTAAACGAAATTGCGGACAAAACATTCGGCGAAATTTTGCAAAGTGAATATAACAAGAACTAAAGTTAGTTACCTAATGTGCAACTCTATTAATCACATTTTAGCCGGCGAAGCAGGCGACATATTATTAGCCCGCAGTGAAACTGTGGGTCTGTCGTCACACAAAAATCAAAGTCCGCTTTGCGGACGACATAATCCGTTTTATGTCGCCCTCTCAAAAATGGCTTTCGGAATCATTTCGTGTTTGTCTTCCCACAGTGAAACTGTTGGCTAATGACATACCACACGTTTCACGGGTTAAAGTGTCACACATTAGGTTTAGTTATCTTTTGTTAAATTGAATTTCGGAGATTGTTGTGATTACGAAAACATTTTTGTTGTCTGTTTGCGTGATGTTTCTTTTTGTCTGCGTCAGTTGCGCGTCAGGCAAAGAGGCAAAAGTCGGCGAAGAGTTCACACTGAAATCGAAAGAGTCCGTCAGTATTAAAGAAACGGGAATTGATATTACCCTTGATGAAATCGGACGCGAATGGCTTGCCAACGGCAAGGGCGAGAGCGTCTATTGCCGCGTCACGGTCAAAAACAAAAGCGGTGCAACAAAATCTACTATGGGTTTCGGAAGGCCCGTCTTTATTGGCGAATACGCCGTTCAATTGGTGCGTGCAAATCCTTTCGGAAACGGCGATGCTACATTTGTGGTCAAAGAGAAAAAAGATGTGCAGATTGCCGATAACAAGCAAGAAGAAAACAGTCCGCAAAACAAAACCGCAACCGCATTTCTTTCAAAATACAATCTGACGATTGAGAGCCAATACAAAGAAAGCACGATTACGTTTCCAAAAACACTGACGGGTTTGCCTTATACACACTATCAATCCGCATCTTCTGCCGCAGGATTTGATTTAAGTCCTTACAAAGAAAAAACTCTCGTTCTGCAAACTTACAAACTGAAAGAGAAAACAAAACGCGGCTCGAATCTTTTCGCCCATCTTGTTTTCGATAAAGGAAAAGTCGTAGGTGTTTGGATGTCAACCGATGCTCCTGTGGCACCGGGCATTGTCTCTATAAAAACAAAACCTTCAGATTTGAGTTGGTAGGCAGATGTGAAAATGTTTTTAGATATTTTCGGAAACCGTACAACAGACTGCTAGTCTGTTGCCCGACAGTCTGGCAGACTGTCGTACTATTAAAACTCTGTCTTCTAAAACACCAGAGAGGGATTGCCATGTCATCAAGTTCAAAATCGGGTTCGATTCTTTCCATGTTCATAGCCATTTTTTTTATTGTTGATGCCGCACCGCGTTGTGGCAGAGGAGGCGGACCAAAACGCCCTTTGAACAAAGGAGAATGGGCAAACAGCAAAGTTTTAGCAGATAAATTAGACCATCCGTCTGCTATCGCCGCCGATGATAAATTTATCTATTTTGTAACGGGCGGCACAATTGCAAGTCAGCAGGAAGGCACAAACAATGTGATAGTGATGAAGATAGATGACGGCAAATCAATCACTGTTTTCAACGGCGGTGACAAATACATACCCGATACTCATTTTCTACTTGTTGATGACAATTACATATATTTTTCTATCGGAAGTCTTGTACGCGTTCCTGTACTGGGCGGTGAAATTCAAAAAATTTCTGTGGCAGGAATGCCGACGGATTTTGTTATGGATGACGAAAATTATTACTGGCATCCGTTTGTAGGTGAAGGCATGAAGCCCGCTCCGTTTTATTCGCTATCGAAAAAAGGCGGCACAGCAAAAGCCATAACAGACCCGCGACCAAGCGCGAACAGTCTTTGTATTGACGACGAATTTATCTATTGGATACAGACCGACGGCATTTACAAAATGCAGAAAAAAGGCGGCGAAATAACGAAAGTCTATTCGACGCCTGATAAGCAAATCACAAGCGGGCTACAAATTGACGCGGACAATTTTTATTTCACACAGGGCGACGGCAAACAAACATTGATGAAAGTTTCAAAAGAAGGCGGAGCGGCAAAACAACTCGCTCCTGCAATAAACCAAACTATGGATTTTCTTGTTGATAATAAAAATGTCTATTTCTTCGCAGATGAAGGTTCATTTGCGCCGATTGCGTTAAAGAAAGTCTCTAAAAACGGCGGTGATGTTGTCACGATGGACAGCGGCAACGCGGGCTGGATAAAACATCTGGCACAAAACAAGACTCATATCTTTTTCACGGATATAAGCAAACTCCGCTCGATTGAAAAGTGAGCAAAACCTCAAAACAAAAGATTGATTTATCAACGCCGCTTACATTTCGTGATGCGATGGGATTTCCGCTTCAAAACGCGGATTCGCGCCGCGAGGTTCTTATCGGCGCGTTGTGGCTTTTAGTCCCCGTTGTCGGCTGGATTCTCAACATGGGACACAGAATCTCTATGGTTCACAAGATGCAAAACGGAGAATCCGCCTGGCGTTCTTGGAATAATTACCCCACGCTTTTCCGTCATGGTGTTATCACTTTTCTCGGAATGGTTGAATACCACGCACCTGCTGTAATAGTTGATTTCATAGCTTGGCATTATGAGATTTGGTGGCTTCATTTCTTAGCCGCTTTTCTCTGGATAATTGCAACCGTAGCCGTACCGGGTTATATGTCGCATTACTGTTTCAAGTTTGACGCGTCGGAAGTTTTTAACCCTCTGAAAGCATTACGGCGCGTCTTTGAAGGCGGCAGAAATTATTGGAAAGCCTGGGCAATTGCGCTAACTTGTCTGGCTATCTCTTTTACGGGTTTGATTCTTTTGGGCGTGGGGTTTTTGATAACAAGCGTCTGGTTCTGGCAGGTCGCAGGATTTTCTTTCGCCACCGTTTTCACACAAAAATTTAATTTGAAAGAAACTCGCTAAAGCTTCGCACAGTGCCCCTTACTGTTTCTTCATGCTTGAGAGTTCAATTATTTCACCTTCGCTATATTCAACTTCAAATACCCCAGATCACGGCAATCTGATGTGCGAATTTATTGTGTTCTATCAGATATACCTTCCCAGCCAGCCCGCGCCGGGTTTCGAGACGATGCAGTAGTGCGACCGATTCGTGTTGGCTTCGAGTTCTTTATTCATCCTCTTTCAAATTCATTCCGGCAAACCCATCCGTTTCAGCAAATCCTTGAATCGCGGATCGCCGCGTTATTCACAGCGTTTTTAGTTCAGCTTCGATTTCTTCGATGGTTGGCAGATTGCCGCGTAAGTTTTCGGGCAAAATCTTGGTCAGTTCATAACTCGAAATGCCAATCGGTTTCGACATATCGCGCAGAGCGTATTCGACGACCGTGTTGTTTTCGCCGCGACACAAAATTAAACCGACGCTTGGTTTGTCCGATTCTTCGCGCAATAAATCGTCAACCGCCGACAGATAAAAATTCAATTTGCCGAGATATTCGGGCTTGAATTTGCCCGCCTTCAATTCCAAAACGACGTAACAGCGCAACTTCAAATGATAAAAAAGCTGGTCAATAAAAAACTCTTCGCCGCCAACTTCCAGACGATATTGACTGCCGACAAACGCAAAGCCAACGCCCAATTCGAGCAGATAAGCGCGAATGTGCCTTTTCAATCGCCGCTTCGATGTCGCGCTCGTGAGCCTCATCGCCCAAGCCGAGAAAATCGAAGTTATACGGACTTTTCAAAAGTTGATTCGCCAAATCCGACTCCGCTTTCGGCATCGTCAATTCAAAATTCGTGACGGCTTTGCCTTGCCGCAGATACAAATTCGTTTCGATTTGAATCTCCAAAACATTCCGACTCCAGCCGTTTTCGATAGTCTTGCGAATGTAAAACTCGCGCTCGGCGAGGTCTCTTACCTTGTCGAGAATGCGGACGATATGCCCCCACGGAATTTGTGCAACAAGCTGTTGCACAAATTGCTCATCGGCGTAAGTTTCCGCAAAAGCCCGCATATATTTGAGATTACGCGGCGAGAAACCTTTCATTGCGGGAAACGCCAGCCGCAAATCGTGCGAGATTTGTTCGACGACTTTCGCGCCCCAGCCTAGTTGTTTCTGCTTCGCCAAAATGCCGCCGCCGATGCGCCAATAAAGCAGGACGAGTTCGCGGTTGACCGCCAACGCCGCTCTTATTTGCGACTTCTGAATATCGGCTTTTAGCGTTTCGATAAACTCGGCGTATTCGCTGTTGATAATTGATTCATTTGTCATAACAATTTGATTTTTAGTTTTTTCAAACTTCATTCGGGCAGATTCAAAGAATCTTCGGCAAGATAAATTTCGCCCATTCCGCCTTTGCCGATTGGCGAAATGATTTTGTATTGATTACGCTGCCATTTTCTATTTTTATATGCTTTGTTCGGCTTTGATTTGTTCCGGTTCAATCCAAACTAATTCGCCGTTTTCCGTTGTGGCGGCAATTCTGTTTCCGGCGCGTTTATGTTCGAGCAAGGCTTGCTCGACAGCGTGGCGGAAAACTTCCCGTATCGTTTCACGATGCTCGACAAATAAGTTTTTGGCGGTGCTTAAATCTATTTTCGGTTTTTCAGTTCGCATATTTTCTCCCACAAATTGCCGTCGTGAATTTGAAGCGTTTCATTCACTTGTTTGTCCGCGACGAGAATCGGATTTCCGGCGGCAGAGTTATCATAAATTGTCCACGAATTCGCCAACGGCTGATACAACTCGAAAAAGTTTTTCAGCCCGCGAGCATAGCGGCGGCGAATCGTTTCAATTTCTATCGAATGTCCGCCTAGTCTGACTCTTTCCTCAACGCGGCGAATCGCCAGTTCAGTGCTGTTGAGCCAGATAAAAAACAGATCGAATTTGTAGCCCGCTTGTTTCAAATCGGCAATCCACGCGGCATAAAAACGGCTTGCCAGCGTGCTTTCAAAAGCGAAATTCTCTCGCCTGTTTGCCAAATCGCGCAGACGCTTGAGCATCACCCGTCCGGCTTCGAGCGCGACCTTCTCCGGCGCGAAAGCCGACAAACCTTGCGCGATTGTGTCGGCGTTGACGTAATCGGTCAGCCCTAAAGTATCACGCAAAAGATGCGGCGCGAGCGTAGATTTGCCCGCACCATTGCAGCCTGCGATAATGATAATTTTGGGATTCGTCTTCGTCTCTTCATTCATCTTCATTCACAGGATAGGCAAATTTTTTCAAGCGGTTAATCAAATCGCTCAAATAATCTCGTAAATCGGCAACGGAAATATCACTTGGTAATTGGGCATCATCGCCAAATCTTATTTGATTCAAAACCCAAGCCAGTTGTGCCGGAGATAATCCGGTATCTTTTTTAGCCGCAACTTGGAAGGCATTTTTTAGACTAAAACCAGCATTTTCGAGTGCTTGAACGTCAATCAAATCACGAATTTCTGAACGTGATAACAAGGTGCAGAGTTTGTTTGCCAGAATTTCTTCGGGCGAATCAAGGCGGATTCCATTTATCTCGCGTTTTGTCGGTTCGAGTTGAAAAACATATTCGCGGACTAAATCTACAACTACTGCTTCATTACCACGTTTGACCAACAATCGCCGAAAGTCGGGCGAAGTTATGATTGCTTCAACTGTTGCATCCAAACTCTTTGCTACGTCTCTCACAATCGCAAAACCGTTTTCAACTTCGTTTTCGAGCGTGAATAAATCTAAGTCCTCAGTTTTACGATGTCCGAAATAAAACCCGACCAATGCCGCACCGCCCGTCAGATAAAAATGACTTTCACGGCTGAAAAATTCGCGTAAGAAGTCGTTTTGTAAATTATTAAGAGTGCTTTTCATCTAACAAACCTTCCTTCTCCCAAAATTCAAACAAAAACTCCCAAAACTCGCGTCGCCGTCCGAGATGTTTTGAAATTACCTCCCAATTTCGCCAAACTTCCTGCGGCGTGGTAAATTTCCAAACTTCGGTGTCGCGTGCTTCGCGCAAAATTTTCCCCAATAAACGAAATCTTTCTTCATCCGAAGCTGAATCTAATTTTTGCTTCAATTCGGCAACCGTCATCGGCGCATCCCATAAAAAATACGGCACGGCATTTGGCGAATCTAAATCAGTTGAAAGTGAATTGTTCATTTTATTCTCCAAAGCAAAATAAGGTATTCCCCAAGGGATATTTGAAAAAATAATTCCTAAAATATCGCGTAGCGATTATCTGAATTTAGCCGTGTAATTTATTGCACGGGAGGAAAAAGCAAAATCTCCTGTCGCGTCAGCGACAACTGAAAAATCGGATCATTCAGTCGTCGCTCACGCGACGTAAATTGTTGATTTGATTAACCGTGGGTTGAAACCCACGGCTAAATTCATTTATCGCTATGCGATATAGAGGAGTCGGACGAACATCCAATTCATTTTTTTCACCCTCATTCCGGCAGATTCATTCGTTTCAGCAAATCCTTAAATCGCGGGTCGGAACACAGGTCGTCAAGCTCCGGAGCGACGGCAAACAAGCTGCAGGTTTCCGAAGGGCTCTTAGCTTCGTTTTCAAGCGATTTTAGGGCCTCATCTTTGTCGCCGAGACCAATATAGACGAGTGCAAGTGTCATGCCCTTGACGAAGCCCTTCCCGGCGTCCTGTTTCAGCTCAGCGAGAGTTTTCAAAGCTTCATCCTTTTGGCCGGATTTCGCCAGCCATAGTGCCAAATATCCTTTTGGCGAGGGTTCCTGATTTAGCTCGACCGCTAAGCGAGTCTCGGCTATGGCTTCGGTATACATCCCTTTCGCGCCGTAAGCAATACCTAACGCCAGATGGGCATACCAAAAATTCGGGTTATTGACGAGGACGCGCTTGTACTGTGCGATACCCTCGTCATATCGTCGTGCATAAACGAGCGCATCGCCTAGATTCGTGCCTATGATTTGCGACAGCGGATCGATCTCTTCGGCATGTTTCAACGAGGCAATGCTCTCGTCAAATCGCTTACCCGTCGAGAGTTCCATGCCAAGCCAGTGATGGCCCGTTGCGTAATTCGGTTTGAGCGTGACTGCCCGCTGAAACTCTCGTATGCCTTCCTCGCGCTTTAGTTCGTAATCGGAAAGATATTTGCCAAGAGCAATATGCGCTTCGGCGAGGGAATCGTCGATCTCCAAGGCCCGCAGTGCCGCTGCTTTCGCTTGCGGCATACTGTCATTTGTAGCCGCAACATCGTAAGCCGCAAAGAGAACGTAGGTCTCGGCTAAGCCTGAATAAGCGAGCGCGTAATTCGGATCCTTCTCGATCGCCTGCCTATAAAATTCGACGGCTTGTTTGAGATCGTCGCCCGTCCGCTTGTTCCAATAAAATTTTCCTTTCAAATAAAGCTGATAGGCTTCGTTGTTGTCGGTGTATTTCTTCGCCAGCTTTTGCTGGCTTTCGCCCGACAGTTTGAGCTGCAGTTTGCCCACGATCTCGGTGACGATCTCGCGTTGGGTGGTCAATAATTCCGAGAGTTTCCGTTCATACTGCTCGCCCCACAGCGACTTGTTGGTGCGGGCATCCACAAGCTCGACCGTGATGTTCAGATTGTCGCCACGCTTGGTAAGGCGTCCGGTCATCACCGCATCTACGCCAAGTTCGGAGGCGATCTTGGCAATATCAGTCTCCTTCCCCTTGTAACGCATCACCGAACTCGTCGGGCTGACCCGCAGATCGGGAAGCTGCATCAGCCGGAAGACCAACGATTCCGCCAAACCGTCGGACAAATAATCCGTGTCAGCATCCGAATTTTTATTTTCAAACGGCATCACGGCGATGGAATTGATTTGTTTGGCTGAACGATTGGCGAAGAATCCGAAATAAGCAATCGCGGAAATAACTGAAAGCAGAATGATTCCGATAATTGCCGTAGCAACTTTATGGCTCTTGGCTTGGGTAACGGCATATTCGAGACTCGAAGATGTCGTGACATTTTGGGTTGCTTTCGCTTCTGATTCGGCTTTTGTCTCCTCGATTGATTTTTCGGTGTAAATTTGCGTTTCGTTTTCTTGCACTTGATTGGTTGTAACTTCCTGATTCGGCACTACGGAGCGTTCAAGTTCGCCTTGAATATCTAAATCACGCCGCAAGTTTTTCAAGTCAATCAACAAATCTCTGGCTGTCTGGTAACGCATCTCAACTTCTTTGGTCAGCGTTTTGCGGACGATTCGTTGCAGTTCATCCGGCACATTTTCCAGTAACTTCGGCTCTTTTTCTAAGATTGAAACGATGGTGTGATTGATGGTTTCGCCCGTGAACGGAAGCCGTCCCGCCAGCATTTCATACAACACAACTCCGAGACTCCAAATATCGGTTCTCGCGTCGGTTTCCTTTCCGCGAGCCTGTTCGGGCGACATATACGAGACCGTTCCCATCACCATTCCGGGATTGGTTTTGACTAAACCTTTCGTCGTATCTTCCAAATCAACTGACCCACCCGCTACCGCAGGTGGTTCTGACAATTTCGCTAACCCAAAATCTAAAACTTTCGCATAACCATCGTGACGAATCATGATGTTTTCGGGCTTGATGTCGCGGTGGATAATTCCCGCCTGATGAGCCGCTGAAAGTGCTTCCGCAACTTGGACACCGATTTTCAGAATTTCATTGAGCGAATTTGTTTTCTTTGGCGAAAGATTTTCACGCAGAGTTTTGCCTTCGATAAATTCAGTAACAATAAAGTTTGCCTCATCCTTTTCGCCAATTTCATAAACCGTCAAAATATTCGGATGATTCAACGCCGAAACCGCTTTCGCTTCCTGTATGAAACGATTCAGTTTATCGGCATCACGACTCAATTCTTCATTCAAGAATTTGATAGCAACTTTTCTATCAAGTTTTGTATCCTGAGCCAGAAAAACTTCACCCATTCCGCCTTTACCGATTGGCGAGATGATTTTGTATTGATTGATTATTGTTCCTGTTTCCATCTTTATTTTTTCTATTCGGGCAGATTCATCCGTTTCAGCAAATCCTTAAATCGCGGGTTATGAAATTACCCTTTAAATTTACTGCATTTTTGCTTTCTCTCAGTCTTTTGGCGGATACCAGCCCACTCCGACCCAATGTTTTCTGGTTTCGAGGGCTAATTCGTTGTTGATTTTGAGCGCGTTAATTGTTGCTCGTCCGCAAATCGTTTTTCCGATAATCATTGCGCCGTCCGAGTCAAACTCGAAATGATTTTTCCAAGTTTGTGTTCGTGGATTAACAGCGGAACTTTTCTTCTTGTTTTCGGGTCTCTGCCGTGGGTTTGTGAGCTTTTGAAGGTGTTGCAGAAGGTGCAAGCCAGCCACAGATTTTCTTTGATTGTTTTTCCGCCTTTGGCGCGTGGGTGAAGGTGTTCGACTTCGAGCCAAGCCAGAATATATTTTTGTTCTCCCAAACAATAGCCGCAGCGATTTTGGGCTTCGAGCTGGATTTCCGCCTCCAACTTTTTCCCGACTTTACTCATTTCAAATCATCGGGATTTTCGATTAAACCGCGTCGGACGGCTTCATAAATGCCTTGCGCTTTTCGCAAATTCCCGAATTGAAAAACGCGAAACAGCGCGTCCAACTCGTTTCTTTCGAGCGGTGTAATCGTTTCTTCGCGCTGCCGGTCGAGCAGTTCGCTCATTCGTTTGTTTTCCACTTCGGACATTTTCATATTGGCAATCGCCAAAACCTCTGCATCCGAACAATCCAACAAAGGTCTTTCCAAAGTTTCGTTTTCTTCGCTGACGGCTTTGCGAACCGCATTTTTGATAATCGCGGCAACGCTTTTTTTCTTCGTTTTAGCAAGATACGCCACGTCCTCGAACAAATTGTCCGGCAATTTAACGCTAATTTCCATAACTTAAAACCTCTCCCCAATCATAACACGAATAAAGTGAATACTTCTCTCAAAACTCATTCGCGCAGATTCATCCGCTTTAGCAAATCGTTGAAGGGCGGATTGTTTTATTTTTTTAACAGACGAATGATTTCCTGATAAATTCTTTCAATCTCTTCATCAAGATTCATGTTCGTTTCGCAAATTTTGTAATTGCGCGGCGGCACGCTTGACCAAATCATCCTGACGCGAAGCAATCGCCGTCAGCACGGCATTTTGCGTCTCAATGCGGCTGACTTCTTTTTGCAAAAGGCTTTGTTCTTCGCGCTCATGCTCAAGCATCGGATTTAACGTCTGCCATTCGGCTTGCTCCAATTCCGAGAGCAATTTTTCAAGCGTTTGTTCTTCTTCCGCCGTCAGTGAATCTTCCGACTCGCGCCGTTGCAGTTCGTTCAGTTGCAACTGTTTTGTTTCGCTCCACATATAAAAATCTCCATTGGCAATTATAGCATTACCTAATGTGCAACTCTTTTTATGAAAAATACTGAACTTTTCCATCGCGTAGCGATGAAATGAGTTTAGCCGTGTCTTTTAAGGCACGGAAAACGGAAATATTGTGTTGCGTTGCGTCGCGTCAGCGACGACTGAAAAACCCGACAAAATGTTAATTCAGTTGTCGCTGACGCGACAAAAAACGTAAATTTTGCTGACCGTGCCTTAAAAGACACGGCTAAAGTCAAAATGTCGCTACGCGACAACTAAAAAGAGTTGCACATTAGGTATAACATTATCTATTCGTATCCTTTTCCTTTCTCAAATTCACTCCGGCAGATTCATCCGTTTCAGCAAATCCTTGTATCGCGGGTCGTCGCGGAGAGGTTCAAATTGCATATACCATCTGATGAATGCTAACTCCCCGCTTCGGGATTGGAAGTCTTTTTCCAACCATTCAAATGCCTTGTCTTTCTCACCCAATCCGGCATATATGGCGGCAATGTTTCTTCCGCTTGATTCCTTTCTGTCGTATCTTTGCTCAAGTTCTTTGATGATGGCTTCTGCTTCGTCTCGTCTCCCTATTACCGCATATCCATTACCCAAAAACGATAGGTTGGAAACGCCTCTGTTACTCATCTCCATTGACTTTTGCAAATTTGCTATGGCTTCAGTCTCACGTCCAAGTTTTAGATATGATTCTCCCAAAAGTTGATACCCAACACTATAGTTCGGATCGAGTTCAATCAGTTTGAGAGTGGATTCAGTCATCTTCGTAAAGTCTTTCCGAATCATATAGATCTGCACTACATTGTTGCCGATAGCGGAGGAAAGCGGGTCAAGTTCCTGTGCCTTCTCAATCATCTGTGCGGCTTCATCAAAACGTCCGAGAGATCTCAGCAGAACGCAATACCAGTGGTAGGCAGTTGCATAATTTGGGTTAAGTTCGATTGCCCGCTTAAATTCCTGTTCAGCTTTCGCCCATTGCCACGATTTTATATTAACGCCCCCGAGCGAAGTGTGTCCTTCTGCTAAATTTTCATCAATGGCTATCGCTCTCTCAGCATAAGCCTTCGCTTGCGGCATTGCTTCGCTGGTCGGAATTCCGGCGTATTCGGGCAACAGAACATAACAATCGGCGAGACCGGAGTATGCTAGCGCGTAATTCGGGTCAATGTCAGTTGCAGTTTTGAATTCCTCAATCGCTTTTCTCATGTATTCAGCCCTCCGCCGATTCCAGTAATAACGCCCTTTCAAATACGCTTGATAGGCTTCGGGATTTGCGGTTGATGTTTTGGTTACTTTGGCTTCGTCCGCACCCGAAAGTTTTGATTTGAGTTTGGTCGAAACATCTTTGGCTATCTCGCTTTGCAGCGAAACAAGGTCGGATTGTTTACGTTGATAGCTTTCCGTCCACAGCACTTTGTCATTTTGCACGTCAACCAATTCTAAACTCAGCGTCAATTGTTCGCCACGCTGAACCACTCTGCCGTTTAATATCGCCTCGACATTAAGTTCTTTGCCGATAGTTTTCAGGTCGGTATCTTTGCCTTTGTAACGAAAGACCGACGAACGCGGTTTGACATTCAAATTCGGCAAATCCGACAAACTCTTGATGAGTGTTTCCGTCATTCCATCGCTCAGATATTCAACATCAGCATTGCCGCTCTCATTGACAAACGGCATCACGGCGATTGATTCAATTTGTTTGGTTGGCGAAAGATATTTGTAGCCGAAGAATCCACCAACCGCGAGAAGTAACGTCAATAATCCCGCCGCTAAATATTTAGTTCTCGGATTACTTGCAACTGTTTGATTTGTTGTAGTTTGATGGATTTCGTCAATCGTTGTGGCTTTCAAAATCTGAGTTTTATTCTCCTCAAGATTCGGAACTATGGAACGCTCCATTAGGTTTTTGAATTCTAATTCTTGCTTCACATCTTTCAAATCATTGCCGACATCTTTGATTGTTTGATAACGCTCATCTCTATCTTTTCGCAGACATTTGTTGATGATTCTTTCAACTTCGTGCGGAACATCGGCGTTCAAATGTTTTGGCTCTTTATGCAAAATCGCACCAATCATTTCCAACGCATTTTCGCCTTCAAACGGAAGCCCGCCGGCAATCATTTCATAGAGCAAAACACCGAAACTGAAAATGTCAGTTCTCGCGTCAACAACTTTTCCTTTCGCCTGTTCGGGCGACATATAATTTGCCGTGCCGATTATCATTCCGGGCGAAGTTCCGCCTTTAATTGCCGTTGCGTCTTCTTCGCCAATTGTTTTTGGCGTGGATAATTTCGCAATCCCAAAGTCGAGAATTTTAGCCAAACCGTTTGAGCGAATCATCACGTTATCAGGCTTAATATCCCGATGAACGATGCCCGCGAGATGTGCTTCAACCAGTGCGGATGCAACTTGAATCGCAATCTCCAACGCCGATTTGCAACTGAGCGGATTTGCTTTCGCATATTCATTCAGAGTCTTGCCGTCAATAAACTCGGTGGCGATAAAATGAGTTCCGTCCGATTCGCCGATTTCATAAATCGTGATGATGTTCGGATGATTCAACGCCTAAGCAGATTTCGCCTCACGCACGAAACGGCTCATTCGGTCAGCATCTTCGGCAAATTCGGGTGGCAGAATCTTTAACGCAACTTTGCGGTCGAGTTTGGTGTCTTGAACCAGAAAAACTTCGCCCATTCCGCCTTTGCCGATGGTGGAAATGATTTTGTATTGATTGATTACTCTGCCGTTTTCTATTTTCATATTTACTCTTACTGTAACTTATTTATGCGAAATTGAATTTATGAATTGCCGTTTGCTTTAGCTGACGGACTGTAATCAGAGGAAATAACAGGCTTTAGCCAAATGACAATAAAAAATATCAATCATCTTTATTGATTTAGCTAAAACTCAGAGGATTAGTTTTATCCCCCCCATTTCGGCTAAAGCCTTATCAAATTTGAGTTTATCAAACATTAGCTAAAGCTGACGGCAATTCATTGAACAAATGCACAAATTATTTATAGCATTTATTTCTACTTTGTCAGATTAACTTGCGCGTCACGCAAACCGTTTTTCAGCCACGCGCAAAGCACGAAAAAGCACTAAAAGCACTAAAAGCCACGCCGGAGACGCGCGCATTTCGTGCCTTTTTGTGTCTTTTCGTGGTTGAGAAAATGGCTTGCGGCTATACTCAATCTTAATCTGACTTGCGTAGAATTATTTACTCTTCCAATAATTTTCGCGTTCTCTCCAACAGTTGTTCGAGTTGTTCGGTCGTCGGCAAATGCAGTTGGTATTTGGAAACGAACACCTGATTTTCCATTCCGCCGAGTGCGTATTCGACGTGCGTTTCGTTTTTCTCCGAACACAAAATCAAACCGATTGGCGGGTTTTCGTCCGGTTCAGTTTCCTCGTTGTTCAAGTAATTCAGATAAAAATTCATCGCTCCGGCGTATTCGTGTTTGAACTTGCCGAGCATCAAATCAATCGCAAACAGACATTTCAGACGGCGGTTATACAGCAGCAAATCTATGTAAAAATGCTCGTTGTCAAAAGTGATGCGTTTTTGTCTGCCGACGAAACAGAAACCTTCGCCGAGTTCGAGCAGAAATTTTTCCAGATTATTAATCAGAGCCTTTTCCAAATCTGTTTCGGTGTAAAGTTCCGCGCCTTTTAATTCCAAAAATTCAAAAACGTAAGGGTCGCGGATAATCTCTGAAGGCTTAGTGAAAATCTCGCCCGTCTCCGCCAATTTCAAAACGCCTTCTTTGTCGCGGCTCAAACCGACTCGCTCAAAGAGCAAACTATCAAATTGACGTTTTAATTCACGAACAGACCAAGTATTTTGCAAAGTCTGAATTTCGTAAAAAGCACGTTTCAAATTATCTTCAATCCGCATCAATTCAATAAAATGCGTCCACGATAATTTTTTGAAAAGCTGTGCAAAATAATCTTCGTCCTGCCAATCAAAGCGTTTCATTTCAACGCTTGAAGCGGCTGGCAGATTCAAGTTGAATTGCGAAATCAGTGATTTCGTAATTGGATAAGAAACGTAAAACTGACGAAACATTTCCAAAGTTCGCTTGGTAAAACCTTTGCCTAAGAGTCTGTTTAAATTTTCAAGAAGCCAGTTGTTTGAGCATTAGGCGAATCATCGCCAGTTGGATAAAAGCCTTTGAAACTTCCGTGTTTTCTTCATAGTCTTTGACTAATCGCCGATTC
>Ga0187894_10002649_pt1 | contig 21102 bp, 22 predicted proteins | sample GBC1701081metaG_FD_136650 | JGI IMG/M metagenome (GOLD analysis project Ga0187894, IMG submission 136650) | White microbial mat communities from a lava cave in the Kipuka Kanohina Cave System on the Island of Hawaii, USA - GBC170108-1 metaG ...
GAGCGGCGGCTGATCCTTGCACGCCTCTCTGCCGCTGAAACACGGTGGATGGCAAAATGGAAAAAAGAACGTGACTGTTATTTTAGAAGCGAACACCGCGGCACTTTTGCAACGCATCGTCCTGTGTTTTCAACACGAGCGAGTTCCGTATGTCTTGATTGGCGCCTAGGCTTTGGCGGCATGGGGCAGACCGCGTGCAACCAACGATCTCGATTTTCTTGTGCTGGTGGGCGAAGGCGACGGAGACCGCCTGAGTCGTCGGCTCATTCAAGCGGGGATGGAACCCGATGCTCAAAGGCTCCCAACTGCGTTTTCAGTCTAAGGGCGTTACCGTTGCTATATTGCTTCCCCGCGACCCACATGATCAACAGGTCTTCTTACGGAAACGGAAGAAGCGCATGGATGGACACTACTATTGGGTTATATCTACAGAGGATTTCATCTTGCAGAAATTGAAAGTCGGACGGTCCAGGGATTTTGAGGATGCCGCTTCGGTTACGGATCGGCTTCGAGACAAGTTGGACCGGGAGTATCTGGAACACTGGGCGAGACAACTTGGGGTGAGGGAAAAACTTGACTATCCAACGCCAGTACGGGGCCGCTGTGAGGAGTGTGAATACCGTAATTACTGCGGCGACATTTTTTGACCGGCTAGCGAGGTATGGAGGAAATTTTCGCAAACCTCCCCACTTTTTATGCAAAACAAGCGGTTGCGAAAAAATAGCTGGCAAAGACTCTCAAAAGTGTTGTATTTACAGGTGGGTCACAAGCGGTTGCAGACCACATCCCGGTGAAGAGGGAACTGAAAGGTTTAACCAATTCTTCACTTGAGCAATGTGTCAATTATGGTACAGTGCTCACGTGACATTCACGGGCCGATTGCAGGTAGAGTTTTTCAAGACAGAGGCAAGCAATGAGCCGGTCCGTGAATGGATCAAGTCTCTGCCACGCGAGGAACAAAAAATTATTGGCGGGGATATTCAGGCCGTGCAGTTTCGCTGGCCGGTAGGTATGCTCTTGTCCGCAATCTTGCGCCTAACCTATGGGAAGTGCGTTCCACGATCGGCAACCGCATTGCTCGTGTACTCTTCTCAATTGAAGGTGACGTTATGGTTTTGCTGCATGGATTCATTAAGCAAACGCAAAAAACCTCACCACAAGACCTCGCCCTGGCCCAAAAACGATTAAAACAATGGAGGGGTTGAAAATGAACCCAAAACACCGGGGTAGTACATTTGATGATTTTCTTAAGGAGGAAGGGCTCTACGAAGAAGTGCAAGCCTTAGCCATCAAGAAAATCATCGCGCTCGAAATTGCAGCCCTCATGAAAAAACAACGGCTGACGAAGGAGAGGATGGCCAAGAAGATGAGAACAAGTCGGACACAACTAGATCGCCTCCTGGATCCGCTCAATACCTCCGTGACGTTAACGACCTTGACCAAGGCCGCCGCCGCTGTCGGTCAGCGCGTACGGATAGAACTCGTGCATACATAAAGAATTGGGCAAAACGTAGGGAAACCGCGTAAGTGTGCGTTGCAGACCGCATCCCGATGAAGAGGGAACTACACGCAGTATTGGGGATTCATCGCAGCCGCCCCCTAGAGTTCTGGTAAATATGTCTGCACCCTGGGCCAGGTGCAGGCCCCACCCGTTCACATTTGCAATCCATCCTCTCGGTTTGTTACAAATAATACGGGAATGGAGGTGCTGCACGATATGAAAAACAGGACTGCCCCCACTGGTCTTTTCTCGGTTGTTGCCGGTGCTCTCGCGGCCATACTAGCGGTCGGATGCGCCGAAACGGTGAATAACTCGGGGAAAGCACAGCTCCAGCGCCGCGGCATTCAGTTTACCCCGGCGGCATTCCTCGCGGCGGCAGGAGCCGGTAAAGCGGATGACGTACAACTCTTTCTCAGTGAGGGAATGAACCCCAACGTGCAAGATGAGTACGGAACGACGGCCCTGGTCGAAGCAGCTCAACAGGGACACGCGGATGTCATAAGCCTGCTTGCGCGAGCCGGGGCGCAACTCAACTATCAACCGCCAAAACGATCTGCGGCCATTATCGAAGCGGCTGAGTATAATCATGCCGATGCCGTCCGGGCGTTGATCGCGGCAGGAGCGGATCTCAATATCATGTCCTCGGGCTCGGATCCTGGCTGGACCGCACTGTCGCGAGCAGCATTGTTAGACCACTGGGAAATCGTCAAACTGCTCGCCGAAGCTGGTGCTAATCCTAACGCCGTCGAGGGAAGCGCCTGGCCGGCTCTGGCCACGGCGGCCGAACGCAATCAGATTGAGATCGTCCAGCTCCTCTTAGAGAAGGGCGCGGACCCTAATTACCGGTTTCCGGGGGGAGCCTCTATCTTGTGGAAACCAGTATGGAACGGCAACACGCAAGTGGTGCGTCTCCTCCTTGAGGCTGGCACGCAGGTACCGGCGAAAGATCGGAAAATCCTGCTGACCCAACCTGGCGGTAAGCCGATCAAGCCCGAAATCAGGCGGCTCTTGCTCAAGCCACCAAAAACGAAACAGGTTGCACGCACAACCGGGAAGAACTCGGTTACCGAGACCTCCCAAAGCGCTGGCGAAGCCGCCAAGGCGACTTCAGGTGAGAAACCGTCGGGTAGTCGGGCGCTACAGCTCGGACACGCGTCGGGCACGCTCGTCTTCAATAAAAAAACCACGGCGTTAACCAACGCGTATGCTTTTTGGGCAAAAGAGGAAGCAGAGGGGAAAGGGGTGAAAAGAAACGTCGTGGTGCTATTGACCAACATGCCACTTCCGCAAGAAGCAATAACTGAATGGAGTGAACTCAGCCAGCTCGCCGATGCCGGGAAGTTGCAGGCGGTAGAACTGACTATCACCCCGGACAAGCAAGTGGTCGCCGGTCAATTTTGGCATAAGGACAAAAGCTTTTCCGCGACGGGCATGCATGTGTTTGAGCCTACGACTTTTAACGGAAAAGTCGTGGCTGGAAAACTTTCTATTCCTTCAGAAGGGGAGTTTTTCGGTACGACGTATCAATACACGGCCACGTTTGCCACTCGGGTTATACAACCACAGAAGCCCATGACAAAAAGTTCTCCGTCCGAGACCACTGCGGCTGAACAGAGCGATCAGGGACGTTTGTACCGCGTCTATGAAAAGGCCTTGCGGGATGGCGATATGACTGCCCTCAAAAAGTGTATGACCAAGGACCGAGCGCAGGAACTCGAGGAAGCGCAGAAAGACCCGCAGATGAAAGACATGATCGAGTTGATCCGTATGACCCAACCGCAAAAAATTACCCTGCTGAAGCTCCAAGAGACGGCCGATAAGGCCGAACTCTTTACCACCGGGAAAGGCGAGGGTGGAGGAGTGCAGACCGGGACCGTCTCCTTTGTGAAAGAAGATGGAGCATGGCGCATTCTTCAGGAGTCGTGGAAGGGGACGTTCAAGTAATAGTTGACGAACGAAGAGCCTGATTGCTATCCAGCAAACCGCGGCATCACCTTAGTCGCGAATAATTCCAGCGAGGAGAGAACCTGCTCGCGAGAACTCACTCCTTGTGGGATGAGCATGAAGCACTCTTTAATCGGAAAAGTGCGGGAGGCTTCTTCGATCCGCCGTGAGATGGAATCGGGGTCGCCGACCAATAGTTCCGGGTGACCTTGGCCGAACGGGACGAACCACTCGTTCCACATCCACACTATATCTTTGGCCCATTCCTGCGCCGTCGCTTTGGTGGGGGCACAGACCATCGCCCCACCCCAGGCCGCTTCATCACCGGGCTGCACGTTATGACCATGCTTGGCCGCTTCTTCCCCATAGGCGTGCCAGAGACGCTGACAAAATTGCAGATCTGAGGCGAGAACGATCGGCTTACCGGCGTACTGCGCCCAGAAGAGGGCGGTGCGCATACTGTGAGTGAAGCCACCGTATAGCGGCGGATGCGGTTGTTGGAAGGGCTTTGGGGCGATACCAATCTCACGAATGCGCATCTCCACATCCACACCCTGACCGTATCTGGTATACACCGGCTGGGGGTGAGGATTGACCATATCGGCTGGCGGAATCGTCCAGTATTTCCCTTGGTAACTAAAAGTGTCTTTCTTCCATGCGGTCAGAACGATATCGACAAACTCCCTAAAGTAATCGCGGTTGATGTCGTCGGCTTCCGTATTACGGTTCCAATCGCCGACGGCGTCCAAGTCGGGACGGATACGAAAATTGTGCACCCAGCGCGCCTGATAGCCGCGCACCAACCCGACTCCGAGGCGCCCTTTGAGCATGTGATCAAGCGTGGCAATGTACTCGGCAGTGCGGACAGGATTATGGGTTGGGGCAACCCAACCTACAGTGTTGACGCGTAAACGCTTACTGTGCTGGCCGATCCACATGGACAGGAGCCCGGGTTCATTGCTCGCCTCAAAACCTTCGATCTGCAGGTGATGTTCTGGATGGCCGAAGCCGGCAAATCCGGCGTCGTCGGCGAAGCGCACGAATTCGGCCACTTCAGCGAGCATACGCTGATACAGCTCGGGCCGTTTTCCAGCCATTCCGGCTTCCAGTTCGTGACGGCGGCCGAGCGTGGCGTAGATGAAGAGATGGAATTGCATGTTTTTTCCTTTTCGCGGGGTGACAGTTATGGCTGGTGAGCAACCTCGCTCTCCTTGCACCTATACGGAAATTGCTCGGCAGGGTCAAACGTCGCGAACGAGGGGTAGTGCTGCAGTTTTGTCCTTGGAGGGGCGTATAGCTATACGCCCCTACGAAACATTGCACGGTCATAAAATAAGGGAATCAATGGCAGGTAGACTGAACCACTGTCGTCTGAGGGATGGCCCACAGAAGGGCGCAGCCAGCAGCGCCCCTACATTTTGCGCGATGCTACCCTTCGATACCTTCGTCCTTGGCTATGGCATTTATCACGGCGTTTATCTCTGTTAAGAATGCAAGCCACGCTACTGGCACTCCCGCTGGCAAGGGTGCGGACACAGAGAAGTGTCTCGCTAGGAGTATGGAAGGAAGGAGGAAGGTCATGGCAGAACGTCGATCGACTGAATCTACAGCGAGGAGAAGCGCGGAAGAACCGGAAAGCCGCACTATGGCTGCGGCGAAGGAAAAGACTTCGTCCGCGCTGAGCCGACGGAAATTTCTCACCCGCGTAAGCGGGGCAGTGGCCGCGACCCTTGCCGCAGATGCAGTCCATCTGCCTTTGTTGAAGGGGCAAAGCAGCGGAACGGCAGAAGCTGGAGAAATTGGGCCGCTCAGCCCACAGAAACGGCGCAATCGCGCCTTTAGAATTCGCCAGACCACTGCCAGGTTTCAACGCGATCTCCCTTTGCCTGATCATGCGAGTAACGGCGACGAGAAATTGTTTGCCAACAAAATCGGTTCTTACTCGAAAGCCCTTCCGCATAACGACCTCGGTGAAGTTGATCTGACAGCTTACGATGCCTTGATCGCGGCGTTGTCTTCTGGAGACCCGGCGGCCTTTGAGGCAATCCCTCAAGGCGGCAGCGTCAAACAAGCCAACCCGCAAGCCTGTTTTACCTTTGATTTGGAAGGAGCAGACTCTCATCACCTGAGTACCATCCCTCCCCCAGCATTCAGCAGCGCTGAGGAAGCAGGAGAAATCGCCGAGCTGTACTGGCAAGCCCTCACTCGTGATGTGCCATTTAACAATTACACGACTGACCCGCTGATCATAGCGGCGGCGGTTGATCTCTCTAAGTTTTCTGTCTTCAAAGGGCCGAAAGCCGGCGGCGTGGTGACTCCTGATACCTTATTTCGGGGAAACACTCCTGGTGATCTGGCAGGCCCCTATATCTCGCAATTTTTGTGGAAGGATATCCCGTACGGCGCCCAGACCATCGTACAACGGTACAAGGTGCCGATTGCCGTGCCAATTGCCGGGAATGATTTTCTGACCACGTACGGAGATTGGCTCAATAACCAGAAAGGCGTCCCGCCCGCCACGCCTATTACTTTTGATCCGACCCCCCGATACATTCGCTGCGGCCGAGATCTCGGGGAATATGTTCACCGTGATTTTACCTACCAGGCCTTTTTGAATGCCGCGCTCATCTTGCTGAGCTTTGGCGCGGCCGCCCTCGACGATGGCAATCCCTACAAGACCTCAGCCAAGCAGGGTGGGTTCGTGACCTTCGGTGGCCCGCATATTCTCGATCTGGTGACGCGGGTGGCGAACGCCGCATTGCGAGCGGTCTGGTGCCAGAAGTGGTTGGTGCATCGACGACTGCGACCGGAAGCCTTCGCTGGGCATCTTCATAATCATAAAATTGGCGCGGCCAATTACCCAATTCACCCGGAAATTCTCAATTCGCCGGTACTTACCGAGGTCTTCATCAAATACGGTACCTATCTGTTGCCACAAGCATACCCCGAAGGGTGCCCAACTCACCCCGCTTATCCATCTGGGCATGCAGGAATTGCCGGTGCGTGCGCGACAGTGTTGAAAGCCTTTTTCAAAGAGTCGTTCGTTATCCCTAAGCCAGTCGTGGTTAATGAAGATGGAACAGCGCTCGATGCCTACAGTGGAGAACTGACGGTTGGCGGGGAATTAGACAAGCTGGCCTCAAATACCTGCATCAGTCGTGATACGGCCGGAATCCACTGGCGGTCGGATGGCATTGAGGGGATCAACTTAGGCGAAGCCGTCGCGATTAAGGTCCTGGGGGATTTCGCTTCGACCTATAACGAAAATTTCAATGGGTTCTCACTCACCAAGTTCGACGGGTCAACCGTGACGGTAGGGTGAGGCAAGGTATTTCCTCTAGAGGCGTATAGCCATGCGTCCCTACCATTACGTACTTTTCGCCCGAAAGTGCGGAATGACATGTTGGCCAAAGAGGCGGATGGAATCCATGATCCGTTCGTGTGGGACCCGGCCGAACTGCATGAAACAGATGACCTGATCAAGGCCAAGCTTCTCTAACTCTGCTAATTTGCGGATACACAGATCAGGATCGCCGATGACCATCTGCGGATGCGCGGCCAACTGGTCATTAGTCATTTCTGGCTGGCGTTTGGCTGCGGCTGAGAGTTTTTCCAGATACTCGTACGATTGCGCCTCAACTCCTTGCCAAGAAAGAAATTGCTCTCGTACCTTCCCCAGGAACCAACGCGCGCCATCAAAGGCGCGTTCACGGGTAGCGCCGATGTCCTCCCCACAGTGCGTGATAGTGAGGGCGGCAAACTGATTGTTGACAAATTTGCCCACCGGTCGCGCCTGGGCTATGTGTTTGCGATAAATCTCGATGCCGTTGGCAACATCTTTGGGATTGAAGGCAAAGGAGAGTACCCCGATGCCCTTCTGTCCGGCGATTTCATACGTGTCATTCGAGGTTGCAGCTGTCCAGATTGGCGGATGCGGTCGCTGAATTGGCTTGGGAACGACCGAGCGCGGAGGGATCTTGAGACGCGGACCTTCATGTTCGAAGACCTCGTTTAGCCAGGCTTTAAGGATGACCTCAAGCGCTTCTTCCCACATCGCACGGGTTGCACCGAAATCAACGTTAAATCCTCCCAGTTCCTGGACGGTGGCAGATCGGCCGGTGCCGAATTCGACCCGCCCGTTCGATACAATATCGAGCGCGGCAATCCGTTCGGCCACGCGAATCGGGTGGTTGTAGTTGAACGGCAAAAGCACAACCCCGTGCCCGAGACGGATCTTTTTGGTCCGTTGGCTCAGCGCGCCATAAAAAACTTCTGGAGCAGAACTGTGCGAATACTCGCTCAGAAAGTGATGTTCGACCGTCCAGACGTAGTCAAATCCGACTTGATCCGCCAACTCGACCTGCGCTAGCGCCTCCCAGTATGTGTTGTATTCACTCGTTTCAGTCCAAGGTTTCGGGTTTTGCAGTTCATAGAGTAGAGAAAATTTCATCAGTACGGTCTCCTGGTTAAGCGACGCTGGCGGCCTGTCTTTTCGCCGTAGCCACAGCCCCAGCGCTGGTGATACGCATGCCGTAGAACGATCGCCAGACGAAGATCATCGAGATGGCGAAGAAAATCGCTGCGAGCATGTGAGAAAACCCTGGGTCTAAAGTGATCGCTAATTCTACTGCCAAAAGACCAAACAGAGTCGTAAATTTAATCACTGGGTTCATAGCGACTGAGGAAGTATCTTTAAACGGATCACCCACAGTATCTCCTACGACGGTAGCGGCGTGCAGAGCTGAACCTTTATCTTTGAGTTCAACTTCGACAATTTTTTTGGCGTTGTCCCAGGCGCCACCGGCATTGGCCATAAAAATTGCCTGGAAGAGGCCGAAGAGAGCGATGGAGATCAGATAGCCAATGAAGAAATACGGCTCTAAGCACGCGAAGGCGAGGGTGCTGAAGAAAATAGTGAGAAAGATATTAATCATGCCACGCTGAGCGTAGATGGTACAGATCTCGACCACTCTCTTGCTGTCCTGGGTAGAGGCTTTTTCCGTCCCCTCAAGTTTGATGTTCGCCTTGATGAACTCCACCGCTCGATAGGCGCCGGTAGAAACCGCCTGGGTGGAGGCCCCGGTAAACCAGAAGATCACCGCACCTCCGCTGATGAGACCCAGAAGAAAAGGCGCGTGGAGAAGCGACAGCGACGCCATCTTACTGGCTTCGAGACCGGTAAGCAGAACGATGATAGAGAAAATCATCGTCGTAGCGCCGACGACTGCGGTACCAATCAACACCGGCTTGGCAGTCGCCTTGAAGGTGTTGCCGGCTCCGTCATTCTCTTCAAGATGGTGCTTGGCTTTCTCGAATTGCGGGAAAAAACCGAAGTCCCTTCTAATTTCCCCTTGGATATCGGGCACGGACTCAATAAGCGAGAGTTCGTAGACCGACTGTGCGTTGTCCGTGACCGGTCCGTAGGAATCAACTGCGATGGTAACCGGGCCCATGCCCAGAAAGCCGAAGGCCACCAGACCGAACGCGAACACCGGAGCGGGGTTGATAGAGAAGGAACTTCTCATCAGCACGCCGAGTCCTTCACCGCTTACCAGATAAGCAATGCCCATCAGGCTGACGATGACCACACCCATCCAATAGGCGCTGAAGTTTCCGGCCGTCAGTCCTGCAAGCACATTCAGTGAAGCCCCTCCTTCACGTGAGGCCGTGACGACCTCACGGACGTGAGCAGATTCGGTCGAGGTGAAGATCTTGACCACCTCTGGGATCACTGCGCCGGCAAGCGTGCCGCAAGTGATGATCGTCGAAAGTTTCCACCACAAGGTCCCATCACCAAGCTCACCGATGAGCACCTTCGAGACGATGTAGGTGAGGACTACAGAGACGATCGACGTGATCCACACCAACTGGGTCAGAGGGGCCTCGAAGTTCATTTTGTCGGCATTCTCATACCGTCCTTTGACCACCGTCTCGTTGAGCAAGTAGGAAAGCCCGGAGGCAATAACCATCATGATCCGCATCATGAAAATCCAGACGAGCAACTGGACCTGGTAGGCGGGCTGGACGGCCAGGAGAATGAAAGCAATCAGGGCAACTCCTGTGACGCCGTAGGTCTCGAACCCATCAGCACTGGGGCCGACTGAATCGCCGGCATTGTCGCCGGTGCAGTCGGCGATGACACCGGGGTTACGCGCGTCGTCCTCCTTGATGCCGAAGACGATCTTCATCAGGTCTGCTCCGATGTCAGCGATCTTAGTGAAGATGCCGCCAGCGATACGTAACACCGAAGCACCCAGGGACTCACCAATGGCGAAGCCGATGAAACATGAGCCCGCGTAATCTCCCGGGACAAAGAGCAAAATAAACAGCATAATCAACAACTCGACGCTAATGAGGAGCATGCCAATGCTCATCCCTGCCTTGAGCGGAATGGCGTAACAAGGGAACGGCTTGCCGGTCAGCGCGGCGAATGCAGTGCGAGAGTTCGCGAAGGTGTTGACCCGGATGCCGAACCAGGCGACACCATAACTGCCAGCGATGCCGACCAGGCTAAAGAGGAGGATGATGATCACCTGACTCGTGGGATTCTTTTGGAGAAAGCCGAAATACACAATCATGATGGCGCCAATGAGAACCTCCAGCATGAGAATGAATTTTCCCTGAGTAATGAGGTAAGTCTTACAAGTTTCGTAGATCAGCTCGGAGATGTCACGCATGGATTTGTGCACCGGGAGATTCTTGAGCTGGTTGAAAATCATTAGGCCAAAAGCCAACCCTAGGAAGCACACCAGGAGTCCTACCATCAGGAGACTGTGCCCCGTCATGCCTAGGAACTGTACCGAGGCCAGGTCAGGGAGTACAAGATCCTTCTCACTGGCAAAAGTCGGCAAGGCGACAAAGAAGGAGAGAAGGGCTATGCAGCTTCCCAGCAGACGCGCCAAGGGTCTGCGTGGGAGAGGGGCAGGAATTGTGCGCCTCTCTCCCATACCGTTAGGCTTTTGCGACGGAAAATGCGAACGCAAACAGACGGAGGCAAGGCCCAGAAGACGCCTGCCTAGGGTCGAAATACTCATGAATAGACCTCCTTACAACACCACGACTAATACTAACTTGGCGAGAAACAACCAAAGGATGAGATCGCCCAATAATATCATCCTGGTGGTTGCACTTCCAAGAAAATGCTTTCCCTCGCAAACCCTCGCGACCGCTAATCCTTCTCTCCCTCTCAGTGCGGGGTTTTTGACGGTGACGCCGTCACATGGGTGCTGCAGGAGGATAAATGACCAGCCCACGGCGGTCAACTTCCCCTCAATTTAGCAGTGAATCATTGTGAATTTCGCAGAGCGTAATGGCTGACAGAGACAGGTGCCGAGCTACGTGCGAAGGCAGTTTCTGATGTAAGGGTGCGGCGGTGTCGCGCTCTCTTAAAGCGACCCACCGGTCGCCCCTACATTATCCCCCAGGAGACGGGCGCGGCGGATTAGCTTCACTCCCCTTCTCGACAGTAGGGAATTCCACTCGGATTTCGGTCCCCTGGCCGCGTGCACTGCGGACATGAAACTCTCCCCCACAGGCTTCAGCCCGCTCTCGCATATAGAGTAACCCGTATTGTCCATGCAGTGGCTCGGTTGGATTAAAGCCTTGGCCATCATCTTTTATCATCAGTGAGACGCCGGATTGCTCTTGGACAAAAGCGATCTGCACGTTCTTGGCCTGCGCATGCTGGCGGATATTCCGTAAGGCCTCTTGAGTAATGCGAAAAAGGGTGAGGTTGGCTTCGTTCGGCAGTTGGGAGGTGGCATTGTCAGCTTGGAGGGTAAGGGTAAACGGCTCTTGCTCACGGAGCCCGGCAATATATTCACGCAGCGCCTCGGCAAAACCGAAGTCGTAGAGGACAGAGGGGTGTAGTTCGTTAGTAAAATTCCGCACCGTCGCCGCCATCGCATCCAGCTCTGCCGCGAGTTGTTCGAACCGCTCTTTTCCTTCAGGAACGCGCTGGCCGACGAGATCCTGGCAGGCGCGAAAATTTCTCAGCACCTGGAACACTTTTGCCCCTAACCGATCATGCCACTCCTCGACCACACGTTTGCGCTCCTGCTCTTGCGCATTGATGATCGCGTTTAACAACCCGCGTTGCTCTGTTGCTGCATCGCGGACGTTCTCGAATTTCCACGCCTTCTCAATCGAGATGGCGGCTTGCGCGGCCGCTAAGATGAGCAGTTGTGTATCATCAATATCAAATCCTTGCCCGCTCTTCTTATCGGATAGCACTAAGCAACCAAGCGGAGATTGGGCTTGGAGACGGACTAACACCAGACTATGGCGTGCCCATTCCTGCATCTGGGGAGAAGACTGAAGTCGGGTCCGAATCAGATGAGGAGAGTCGAATACGAGAAGCCCCTGTTCGAGAACATTACGCAGGATACCGTGCGCGAGGGAGGTATGGAGTTCGGGAGGTGGAGGAATAATAAATTGACCAGTCCCGGCAACTCGGTCGACTCGCTTCTGCTGCAAATCGAAGAGGACCACGCCCGCTCCGCGGCAAGGGACGAGCCGGACAATCTCGTCAGCCAGTTGTTGTAGCAGGGAATCGAGATCAAGAGAGGTAAGAGCACGGTTAAAAGTCAGCAGCTGATCGGTTTTGCTCTGTGCCTGCGACGGCAAGGAAGGGCGGTGTTTCGCCTCGTATGAGAGCAGACCGCTGATAGCGGCAATCAGAAACAGATAGAGGGTTGGTAACGATAGTTCTGTGGTCCAGAACTCTCCAGGTGACCCCCAGAAATACAGCCCGGCACTGAGCAGAGTACTCACTAGTGCCGCGCTCAGACCTTCTTTCAGGCCGAAGCGAATGGCCGTTGCCAGGGCGAGGCCATAAAAGTAAGGATAAGCATTGCTCTGCAATCCACCACTCACTCCACACAGGGAGGTGATGAGCAACGCATCTGTCACAGTGGTGATCCGATGAGAAATTGGCTGGCCGCGATGGGCCAGTGCGTGCAATAACCCGCAATAACTCAGACCTGCGAGACAGAGCAGGTCTGCCCCTGGCTGTAACACCGGGTGCTCAGAGGCACGAAGAAGTACACACCAGGTGATGACTGCGAGCCAACGCAGATAAACCCAGAGCTTGTCGCTGCCACGCAGGCGGCTACCGGCTCGTAATTGAGAGCTTGGTGATAGAGAGGACGTGTGTGGCACCAGCAACGTTCCCATACCTCCGCGTTTCTTCTTTACTCTTGAGGCCACCCCTTTGTCTAGCGCAGAGCCCATCTTGCCAGAGATAGAGCCACTAACATACGCTCAGGAGAGAAAAGAGAAAGAGGGAGACGAACGATGAGCGCGGCAATTATCCTCCCACAAGAAATCGGTGCCGGCAAAGAGCGCGAGGTACAAACTCTCTTTGCCGACCCGTGGCGTAAACTTGTCCTCATTCGCTTGCGAAAAAACGCGAAGCTGGCTAACCATTCTGCCCGGGTGCCAATTACCATTCAGGGTGTCTTAGGGAAGGGAACGCTGGGCGTTGGCGAGGCAGCATACGAGCTTTCACCTGGAGTGATTATTCCAGTCGCTGCTCAGGCTGAGCACAATGTGCAAGCTGACCCTGAATTGGCAATTCTCGTCACCTTTTTCCGCCAGCCTGGTCGGGAAACGGGTGACGAAACAACGGCACGGTTTGATTAATACCAAGCTGCATTGCGAAAGGGACTTGTAGACTGCTGAAACTGCACCTGCTCATGCTTCGACGGGCTCAGCACGAACGGTTGAGGAGCAACGGATGGCCCCGTTCGCCCTGAGCTTGTCGAAGGGGAACGGCAGTAATCGTCCGTTCTGAAATGCAAACCGGGCGAGGAATGCAGAATACGAAAGCATCGCATTCTCCTGTTTTTCTATTACTTCCCTTTCCGCGCCCACTACGCTATAGGGCGAGCGAAGAACTATGAGCCCGAAGTATCGGGATGAGAAAGGAGTATCCTATGTTGTGCATGTTGAAAGCCTATATCTCGAAGCCACAGAACGTCTCGAATAAGGAGTTCTATGGTGTCTGGCTGAAAGAAGCTGAGGCGGCGATGGGAGCCGTGAAGGCAGGCGCCATCAAGGCGATCTGGAAGGTTGCGGGGAGACCCGAAGTGATTGCCGTTCTGGAAGTAGACTCGGCTGATACGTTGGAATCGGCGGTGCTGAACTTGCCGATTTGGAAACTCGGCTACTCGCATATCGTGACGAATCTCGAGTGGACCCTCCTGCGTCCGTATGAACATTGGTATGAGGATCTCAAGAAGCTGGCGAATGAGTAGGAACCAGCCGTACGCACGACGCCCGTTACGGGCAAACCTTTCTATGTAGGGGCGCGGCGGTGCCGCGCCCTGAGAGGGCGATCCACCGGTCGCCCCTACGTTAAACAGCACCTCTAGGCTTTGACTTCCATATCTGCCAACCGCTCCAACACTTTCACTAAGGCCTGAGTGCCTTCGTTTCCTGCCCCTGTCGTTTCGAGCGCATTAAACAAGCTGTGCACTAGGCTGGTGGCTGGGAGAGCGACATGCAAACGGTCGGCTTCTTGCAGCACGAGACGCAGGTCTTTCTGTTGTAACTTGACCATGAACCCTGGGGCAAAATCGCGCTGGAAAATGCGCGGCGCCAGATTGGATAGTTGCCAGGAACCGGCCGCGCCTCCGCTAATGGCTTGATGCATCTTCGTTAAATTTATTCCTGCCTTGGCCGCGAAGATCAGCGCTTCACTCATCGCCAGGTTAGTGACCGCGACCGCGACCTGATTACACAGTTTGGTGAACTGCCCCGCTCCAGCGCCTCCAACATAGACGATGTTTTTTCCCATAGCCTGGAAGATTGGCAGACATGAGTTGAATACCTCCTCTTCGCCGCCGACCATAATCGAAAGCGTGCCAGCTATGGCTCCGCCTTCTCCACCGCTGACCGGGGCATCGAGAAAATGGACGCTTTTCTCGCTTGCGGCCTCGGCGATTGCCTGGGTCGCACTAGGAGAAATCGTACTCATGTCAATAATTGTCCCGCCGGCCGGGATGCCCTTGAGTATCCCGTTGATTCCCAAGATGACCTGCTGAACATCCGGCGTGTCGGTGACTATGGTGATGACCACATCAGAACGTTCGCCGACTTCTTGCGGAGAGCTAGCACCCTTCGCGCCATCAGTCATTAAGAGTTCGACCGCCTGGCGACCACGACTATAGACAGTGAGTTCATAACCGGCCTTGAGCAGATTTCGGGCCATGGGTTTACCCATAATGCCAAGGCCAATGAAACCGATGCGCTGATTCATAAGTGACTCCCACCTGCGATTTTTCCCGCCATTCTGCTAGATATGCTGGGCTCAAGGCAAGTCACCGACAAAGGAGAGGATATGAAGCGGAAGATGTTCTACTTGGCTTTGGCCTTATGCTGGAGCGTTATACTCTTAGGGGAAGTGGCAAGGGCGGCTGATACTCCTACGAAGCTGCGCATTTTATTGACCAATGACGATGGTATCGAGGCCGAGGGTCTGATTGCCCTGGCAAAAGAAATCCGCACCCTTGAGGCTGAAGTAACGGTGGTGGCGCCGGCCGAGGATAAAAGCGGTTTTAGTCACTCGCTCACATATCGTGAGCCTTTTCGCGTGGAGGAAGTCAAAGCAGCCGATGGCCAACTGTTCGGTTATGGCGTCAATGGCACCCCAGCGGACGCCGCGTTGTTAGGGATCAGAGTATTGATGGCGAAGCGTCCACCCGATTTGGTCATCTCTGGGATCAATCGGGGCGAAAATCTTGGCGCGGTTGCACATCTTTCTGGTACGGTTGGCGCAGCGATGGAGGCGACAACGCTCGGTATTCCAGCGATTGCCGTGTCCATGGGAAGAGCACCGCAAATGGATTATTCCTACGCAGCGAAAATAACCAAAGCGATCGCCCTCGCCGTGCGCAAGAACGGCCTACCGAAGGGAACTTGCTTAAATGTGAATGTCCCTGGCCTTCCTGAGAAGGAAATCAAAGGTCTCTTAGTGGTTCCGCAATCGAATTGGCGAGGAGAAATTCGTCACCAAGAAGGGAAAGATCTATTCGGCCGCCCTTACTTCTGGCGTGGGTTCTCTATTACGCCTCCCCACGCATCATCAGACACTGATGCTGGCGCTTTCTATCGCGGCTTTGTTACTATAACTCCGATCAAACTCGATTGGACCGATCATGAAGTGTTGAAGAAGGTCAAGAAGTGGGAGATGGGCGCGGAGGTGAAAGAATAGGAAGAAGCTTGCGAGAGGGCTAGCTGGGGCGTCTCTACGACGCCCCTTTTAGTGGTCAAGTTACGCAGGGTTGTCCCAAGTCAGCTCCTGGAATCCTTCCGCTTCTTCTTCACCGAGAAGTAACGGCGCGGGTTTCTCGGTCTCTTCCCAGCCCTCCTCTTTCTCCGGTTCGGGTTGAGGAGGACGAGGCCGCCCACGCATCTGCATGCGGTTGCGCACTTCACGCCAGTGAAAACTCTCTGGCGGACTCTGGAGACGTTGGAAACTCGCTAGCAAAAGCTCTTTACTATCGGCACGACCAAAGCAGTGCTCACCGATCCACATTTCCCAGCCAGACCGGACACTGCCGTCTGGAGCAGTAATATCGCGGCGGACGAATACCGGCGCAGGAAGCGAAAGAGAAGCCGCAGGAGGGAGCACTGCCTCAACCGGCTGCCCAGCAGGCTGAGCCGTAGCTTCTTTTTTTACTAGACGAACAATGGGAGCTTGTTCCCGCTGCTTGGTAGTACGCTTCGTTGTGACTTTGATTTTTTCCTGCACTGCAGGACGAACTTTCATCTCTGGATTCCTCTCTTGGCTTCTTCTGCAACAACCAGAAGAAGGCTAAGGTTTGACGGAAAATTGACAGGCTTCCTACGAGGAGAGCCTTACTTCTTTACCACTCCACAGATAGTTGGGGATCATGCAGAGAAAATGAGCGGATGGTTATAACAAGAAAGTTTTCTAAGACATTTACCACTTGGACGAAGATTTAGCAGATAAGATTCACATATTTCTATGACAAATTCAATCCCCCATGCGCAGCCACAGCCCTTTCAGATATGTACCTTCTGGGTGCATGAGATTGGTGGGGTGATCAGGGGACGGGTCTAAGTGCCGTAGAACTTGCACGTTTCGCTGCGCGTCAGCCGCAGCAAAAAGAACGGTTTGCAGAAAATCGTCGACTGACAAATGCTGTGAGCAACTGAAGGAGAAAAGGTGACCACCGGGGGGGAGCAGACGGAAAGCTTGGAGGTTTATTTCTTTGTAGCCTTTCATGCCAGCTTTCATATCCCGCCGGCGACGGATGAACGGCGGAGGGTCAAGGACAATCAGCTCAAAGGACTCGTCAGTTTCACGCAGGTAGGTGAACATATCGGCTTGGATGAACTCGCCCGCAGCATCAGGGAGTTCATTGGCCTGCCAGTTCTGTCGAGCAAGCTGCAACGCAGCGGCAGAGCTATCCACCGAGACAACCCGTCTCGCTCCCTGCCGCGCCGCCATGATGCCAAACCCGCCACTATAAGCAAAGCCATTGAGGATAGTCTTACCTGAGGCCAGTCGTCCAACCAAGGCTCGGTTATCACGCTGGTCGAGGAAAAATCCGGTTTTTTGTCCCCCCTGCACGTGGACGAGAAACCGGCACCCATTCTCCTGCATGGCAACTAATGGAGGGGGCTCTTGGCCCCATAAGACACCCGTCGCATTCGGCAGCTCCTCTTCTTGGCGTACGCTGCCTTCGCTTTTTTCATAGATCCCCTGAGGAGAAAGCAAAGTAACCAGTGCGTCTATGACGAGTGGCTTCAACCGATCAGCTCCAGCTGTGAGATATTGGCAAACCAGAAAATCGCTATAGACATCGACAATCAGACCTGGCAGAAAATCCCCTTCGCCATTGATCAAGCGATATCCAGTTGTATGAGGTGGGAGGATCGCTCGTCGCAGCGCCAGTGCAGTGGCAATACGGTGGTGAATAAATTGCGCATCGATGGTCTCCAGGCGACGGGTAAGGAGACGGACCGCAATCGAGCGGCGTGGATTAACATAGCCGACGCCGATTGTGTCACCGTCTGCAGTGATGACCTGTACGAGCGACCCCGGCGGTCCATCTCCTTCGAGCTGAGCAATTGCGCCGGAGAACACCCAGGGATGCCCGGCACGGACCGGTCCCTCACGACCGGCTTTGAGCCGAACCGTCATCATGGGCGCCTCAGATACGTGCCACTTTTACCGCCGGTCTTTTTCAACAGGCAAATGTCCGAGACGACCATACTCTTATCCACCGCTTTGCACATGTCATAGATCGTTAGGGCAGCGAGCGAGACCGCAGTCAGAGCCTCCATTTCGACGCCGGTTTTACCTTCGACTTTCACTCGCGCCTCGATAGCCAGCACCCCTTGCTGCTCATGGGGGGTGAACTCGATACTGACCGAAGTGATCGGTAAAGGGTGACAGAGTGGGATCAGCTCCGGGGTTTTTTTTGCCGCCATAATGCCGGCCACCCGCGCCACCGCCAGTACGTCGCCTTTAGCGATCTGCCCGGTGACAATCAGACGCAACACTTCTGGCTTCATACGAACCCGACCAGTCGCGATGGCTTCACGGCTAGTGATTGGTTTGCTTGCGACATCGACCATACGGGCCCGTCCTTGCGCGTCTACATGACTCAACTTCTTCATGGCTGCCTCAGTTTATTTTACGGGTAGTAGATGCATAGAAACAGAAAGGTTCTTACAATAAAGAAGAGTCCGACGAGAAGAAAGGACTGGACAAGCAATGGCAGAGAACAACGGGAATCATTACAAAGTAATTATCTTAGGCTCAGGGCCAGCCGGTCTCACCGCCGCTCTGTATACGGCCCGCGCCAATCTCGCGCCGTTAGTGATCGACGGCAACCAACCCGGCGGCCAACTCACAATTACCACGGAAGTGGAAAACTTCCCCGGTTTTCCGAAGGGGATCCTCGGACCGGAGTTAATGACCCTGTTCCGTGAACAGGCCGAACGCTTCGGTTCTCGATTTTTGTTCGGCGAAGTGACACGAGTCGACCTTTCCCGTCAGCCTTTTACGGTCACTCTTGATAAGACCGGATATACGACTGAGACCCTGATTATCGCGACCGGAGCAGCCACCAAATGGCTCGGGCTGGAATCTGAGCAGCGGCTGATCGGCTATGGTGTGTCTTCTTGCGCCACTTGTGATGGCTTCTTTTTTCAGGATAAGGAACTTGTTGTCGTCGGTGGGGGCGATACGGCTATGGAAGAGGCGCTGTTTCTCACCAGGTTTGCCAGCAAGGTGACGGTTATCCATCGCCGCGATCAGTTGCGTGCCTCAAAGATCATGCAAGATCGCGCGCGGCAGAATCCCAAGATCAGCTTCATTTGGGACACCATCGTCGAAGAAATCTACGGTGATGCGGCGACGGCTGAGGGTGGAGTGACGGGAGTGAAACTCAAAAATCTCAAAACTGGGCGGGAGAGCGAGTTTCGTTGTGATGGAGTGTTTATTGCCATCGGACACTCGCCGAACACGGCACTTTTTCATGGCCAGCTCGATACCGATGAGATTGGCTATCTCACCACCCAGCCGGGCTCGACCGCCACGAAAGTACCTGGGGTTTTCGCCTGTGGCGACGCGGTTGATAAAGTATACCGTCAGGCTATCACTGCAGCAGGAACCGGCTGTATGGCGGCGATCGATGCCGAGCGGTTACTTGAGAGTCGAGCCGAATAAGAGAGGGCGGGCTCTGCCCGCCGGAGAGGGCAGGCGCAGCTTGTCCTACTTCCCTTACTTTGCTGCAGAATCGAGGTATACCCGAGGACTGATGACAAGCAGCTTTCTAAGACCGGCGCGTCCCAGCATGCCAGAGCCAAGTTCTAACAAGTCTCTGTCCCCGGTAATCAGCAAATCTGCGTGAGTAGCAAGGCAGCATTCCAAGATCATATCGTCTTCGGGATCTCGACAAACTGTGACTGGTTTCCGGGGAAAAACGACTTTTGCCCCTGAGACATAGGCGGCGATGCCCGCGACCAGTGTCTGCCATTGGGGAAGGGTCACTTTCTTTTCTGCTAGCAGTTCTCCAGGAACCGCTCGATACTCTTCGAGCAGCGCAGGGGATACGTAGACATCTGCTGTCCGCATCACGAGCGACAACGCTTTCCGAGGGACACCACCGAAGGCAAAAGCTGACACCAGGACCCCTGTATCAACGACCACCCTTGATCTTTTTCTGCTTCTCGGCGTAAAGCCTCCTCCTGACCTTGCGCACGGCCGATTCAACATCATCAAGGGTGAGAGAGGTATGCTTAAAAGCTTCCCGAGCAATGCGGAGTGCTGCCTCGACTCGGTCTTCGGGGGAGAGCACGGCCAGGATATATTCTTCAGGATTGATCTGCTGCGCTGTGACTTTCATCAGTGCCCTTCGCAATATGTTTGCCCTCTTCCTATCAACTCTCCCGCGAGAAAAGAAGTAAGGTAGGGTGGGCTCTGCCCGCCGGAGCTGGCAGGCGCAGCCTGCCCTACAATAACTTGCAGGCAGTCAATCGTAGGGCGTGCACTGCGCGCCGACCAATGGCGCGTGAAACGCGCCCTACAATTACTCTATATAGCACTGACCAGCTTTCCCTTATGCTGGCGGTTTCTCCTGGCTAAGGCAAACAGACTATTGACTGCTTCTACTAGGGCCTGCGCACCGCCAGGCTCAAAATAGACCGCGTCGCATTTGGTGCAAACCCACACGCGAATACCAGAGACCGACACGCGTAATCCCTCACGTTCAAATTCTTGGGTAATTATATGGGGGCGCACGGCGCCACCGCACTCAGAACAGGCCGAGCACAGAAAGTCTTTCATCGTCGTTCTCTCCCTCTTCGAGTCGGACCAATCCACCAAGGCCGCTGGGGGATATACGCAGTCACGATATCGACCACGCCTGGTTTAGACAGATCGCATAGTATATGCAGAGGCGAGATGGTCGTCCGCGTGAAGTGGAAATAACCTAACATCAAATATCGGATGCTGTCCTAATTGACCGCGAAGTGTCCTCATTTGCCGTGCTAAGCGCACGGATTCTCTTTCGTCAAAAACTGGAAAGTGTCCGAATTCGGACAGTACTAAATATCGTGACTCCTGCGTATACTCTTCTACGATCCGCAGCTTCCCTTTCACCGCCTCCAGCAGTTGGTTTTCGTCGAATCCTTCCTCAATCATGTGTCGTACTGCGTGTAAACCAATACGGTAGTGTCTCATCCGTATCAGCTTTTGCAGACGCTCAACAGGACCGGCTTGTGAAGCCATGCAATAACCTAGCATTCCAACTCTTCCAGCAATGCCTTCGCCTCTTGTAGGTCTTTAGTATCAAAGCCTTCAGTAAACCAGCCGTAGATCTCGGCTAACATTTGGTGCGCTTCTTTTCGTTTGCCCTGTCGCTGCCATAGGCGCGCGAGGCTCGTCACTGCTCTTAGCTCCAGTGACTTCGCACTCTGCCGGCGAGCAATCTCAATAGCCTTAAGAAAGCACGCTTCCGCCTCCGCTTGGGTGCTAGGTGTTAGGTGCTGGGTGCTGGGGGCTCCGAACTCCGAACCCTGAACTCCGGACTTTTGCAGCGTGAGCGTTCCCTTCAGCCGATACACCTCCGCCTCCCACCAGCGCTCCCCAGTTCCATGCACTATGGCCAGCGCCTCAC
>Ga0187894_10002651_pt1 | contig 21089 bp, 18 predicted proteins | sample GBC1701081metaG_FD_136650 | JGI IMG/M metagenome (GOLD analysis project Ga0187894, IMG submission 136650) | White microbial mat communities from a lava cave in the Kipuka Kanohina Cave System on the Island of Hawaii, USA - GBC170108-1 metaG ...
CGAGCTGCGCCTGGCCATTCGCGTCACCGTCGCCGGCGTCGTCGCCTTCGCGGTCGCCCATGCGCTCGGCCTGCCGCAAGGCTACTGGGCGGTATTCACCGCCGTGATCGTGATGCAGACCAGCGTCGGCGGGTCGCTGAAGGCGGCGATGGACCAGCTGCTGGGCGCGCTGGCCGGTGGTGCCTACGGTGCCGTCGTCGCCTCGGTAATCCCGCACACACAGACGGCCGCCGTGGGTGTTGCGCTGGCGGTGGCCCTGGGGCCGCTGGCATTGCTGGCGGCGTTGCGAGTCAATTTTCGCGTCGCACCCATTACCGCCATCATCGTTCTGCTGGGCTCGACCAGCCTGCACACCAGCCCAATCGAGGCCGCTTTGGACCGCGCCCTGGAAGTCGCGTTGGGCGGCGTCGTGGGCATCGTCGTATCGCTGCTGGTGCTGCCGGCGCGCGCCCATGGCGTGCTGGCCATCGCTGCCGCCCGCACGCTCGAGCGCCTTGCCTCGCTGCTACGCACCTTGCTGGCTGGCCTGACCGAGAAAGCCGACCAGACCGAGATTCAGCAACAGCTGGACGGCATCCGAACCGCGCTGAGCCAGGTCGAGGCAGCCCTGGAGGAGGCGCGCCGCGAGCGCCGCAGCCACCTGACCGACGAACCTGACCCCGAACCTTTCCTGCGGACCCTGCTGCGGCTGCGGCACGACCTGGTCATGATCCGACGGACCGCGACCGAACCGATGCCCGAGTCCGTGGCTACCCGGCTGGCACCCGCCTTGGCGCATGCATCCGCGAGCGCCAGCAACTTCATGACCGGTGCGGCCGAGGCGCTGGCCGCACGCGCGCGACCGCCGTCATTGGATGAGGTCAACAAGGCGTTCGGCCAGTACACCACCGATCTGGTCGCCATGCGTGACGAAGGACTGATCCGCGCCCTGCCAGTCGAAGCGGTCGGCCGGCTCTATGCGTTCAGCTTCGCACTGGAGCAACTACGGCAAAATTTCAAGGACATGGCCGGCCGCACGGCGGAGTCAGCGCGGCGGGACGCATGATGTGGCTTACCTTCCCCCGCGAGCGGGGGAAGGTAGGCATCAGCAGTCGAAGAACACCGTCTCGTTCGCGCCCTGCATCACGATGTCCCAACGATACTCGGCGCCGCCGTTGGCGCGCTGCGCCACCAGCGTGGCCCGCCGCGCCGGATCGTCGATCAGGCCCAGCACCGGGTCGGCGGCGTTCGCCGTCGCCTCATCGGCAAAATAGATGCGCGTGTAGAGATGGCGCAGCATGCCGCGCATGAACAGCGCCACCACGATGTGCGGTGCCTGCAGGCTGTTGCCGGGACCGGGCACGGCGCCAGGCTTGACGGTCAGGAACCGGAACGTACTGTCCTTGCCCGTGGCGATGCGGCCGAAGCCCTTGAAGCCTGCGTCCTTCGGCTTGTCCTGGGTATCCTCGGCATGCGCGTAGCGCCCGTGCGCGTCGGCCTGCCAGACCTCCAGCATGGCGTCGGGAATCGGCTTCCCGTCGGCATCCAGGACGCGGCCGGTGATGGTGATCCGTTCGCCGGCCGTTGCGTCCTTGGCCAGGTCGAGGGTGTCGAGCCAGGTCAGCCCGAGCGAGAAATAAGGACCCACCGTCTGCGAGGGCGTCGGCACGAGTTTCGCCACCTCACGCCTCCATCGGCGTGGCGTCGCGGCCGCGCAGCACGATGTCGAAGCGATAGCCCAACGCGAACACCGGCACCGTGGTCTCGAGATCGAAGCTGCAGATCATGCGCTCGCGTGCCGCTGCATCCGTGACGCAGTTGAAGATCGGATCGAGCGGCATCAGCGGATCGCCGGGGAAATACATCTGCGTCACCAGGCGGGTCATGAAGCTGGGACCAAACAGCGAGAAGTGCAGGTGCTGCGGCCGCCAGGCGTTGTAGTGGTTCGGCCAGGGATAGGCGCCGGGTTTGATCGTGGTGAACGTATAGCGGCCCTCGTCATCGGTGATAGTGCGACCGGTGCCGGTGAAGTTGGGATCCAGCGGCGCGTCGTGCTGATCGTTCTCGTGGCGATAGCGGCCGGTGGCGTTGCACTGCCAGAGCTCGACCAGCGTGCGCGGCACCGGCCGGCCGTCGCCGTCGAGCACGCGGCCGCCGACGATGACGCGCTCGCCGATCGGCGGCCCGTCGTGGCCCTTGGTCAGATCGTTGTCATCAGGCCCCACCCGGTCGTGGCCGAAGACCGGCCCTGTCACCTCGCTCAGCGTATGCGGCATCAGCACCAGCTTCTTGCCCGGCGCGCGCTTCACCGACGAGGCATAGGCCGGGTGAAGATATTCCGGCTGCGTGCCCGGCGTGTTTCGTCGATAACCGACCACGTCCATCTGTTCCTCCAAAATGCCTGCGAGCGCACCTAATCGCGTGTGCGGTCAACGGTCAATCCCGCAGGCACGCCCTGCCTGAAAGCGCTTGGCCACGATCTCACCGGGGCGTCAAATATCCGACCAATACTGAAGACGAAAGGAAGCGCTGTGGACAGGCTCAAGGGCAAGGTGGCTTTCATCACAGGCGCAGCCGGTGGGATCGGGCGCGCCATCTGCGCACGCTATATCGAGGAAGGCGCGTCCATCGCAGCCGTCGATATCCTGCCCGACGGCGTGCAGGAGTCCCTCGCGGCGGCGGCCGCCGGTGAGCGTGGCCTGGCGCTTGCGTGCGACATCACCGATGCCGACAGCGTGCGGGCGGCCGTGGCCCAGACGGTGGCACGTTTCGGCCGGCTGAACGTGCTGTGCAACCTTGCTGGCGGCTCCAGCGCGGCGGACGCACGCGTCACCGAGGCACCCGACGAGGAATTCTGGCGTGTGATCAAGCTCGACCTCTACGGCACCTTCCTGTGCTGCAAGCACGCCGTTCCCGAGATGATCAAGGCCGGCGGCGGCTCGGTCATCAACATGTCCTCCATGGTCGCGCTGATGGCGTTGCCGGGACGCGATTGCTACACCGCGGCCAAGGGCGGCGTCGCGTCGCTCACCCGCTCGATGGCCGCCGAGTACGCCGCCGACAAGATCCGCGTGAATGCCATCGCGCCCGGGCTGGTGCTGACACCGCGCATCGAGCGCCTGCTGAACGACAGACCGGAACTGCGCGGGCTGTCGGATACACACCTGCTGGGGCCGTGCCAGCCGCTCGACATCGCCCAGATGGCCGTCTACCTGGCCTCGGACGAAGCGCGCGTGACCACGGGGCAGGTCCTGTCGGTCGACAGCGGCGTCACCATCCATTGAGGGCGGGTCATGAGCATCAGGACAGTCGCCGTGATCGGCGTCGGCGCCATGGGCAATCCCATGGCGCGCCGCATCCATGCAGCGGGCTACGCCCTCACGGTCTGCGACACCAGCGAGAAGGCGCTGGCGCCCTTCGCGGCGCTGGGCGTCCGCACGACGCGGCGGGCCGCCGATTGCGCCGGCTGCGACGTGGTCATCATCCTGGTCGCGACGCCCGACCAGGCGCGCCAGGTGACGCTGGGCGACAACGGCCTGCGCGCCGGCTTGTCCGGCGCACCGCCGATGCTGGTGGTGATGGGCACGGTGGCGCCAGCCACGATGCATGACCTGCGGCGCGACCTCGAGCCACTCGGCGTCCGCGTGGTGGATGCACCGGTCAGTGGCGGCCTGGTCAAGGCGCGTGACGGGACCTTGGCGATCATGATGGGCGGTCGTTCGGAAGACATCGATACGCTGCAGCCCCTCATGGCCAGCATGGGCAAGAGCGTGTTCCGCTGCGGCGCGCTGGGCGCCGGCCAGGCGACCAAGATCGTCAACAACGCCATGGGCATCGCCAGCATCATGATCGCCGCCGAGGCCTACCGCATCGGCCTCGACAACGGGCTTCGCCTGGAGGATGCGGTGCCCGTGTTCGAGGCCAGCAGCGGGCGCAACTTCTTCTCGCGCAATGCGCGCGATGCCAGCGAAGCCTATGCCGCCTGGGCGCCGACGCGGGACGATTTCAATTCCCTGCAGGCCATCATGCGCAAGGACATCGATCTGGCGCTGGCGATTGGCGGCGACACGGTGTCGCTACCCGTCATGCGCGCTTTGCGCGTGATGTTCGACGGCATCGGCGACGAGACGTTCGAAACCTGGCGTACCGTGGCCCGCGCCGGCACACCATAGGAACTTACCTCATCCCGAGTGCAGCGAGGGATCGCAAGATCCCCGCTGCGGCGTGGGTGCGGCGTCGTATGCGATCGACGGCCTTCACGTAAGGTTGCCGTCAGCGATGCATTCGCATATCACGCGCGCCGCGGCGATCGTCGCGCCGGTTCTCCTCGGAGGGAAAATGCATCTGCGCTTTCGTGGCTGGTTGTCCATTGCTGCTGCCGGCCTTGTCGCAACCCTGCCCTCCATCCCCACGTCCGCCCAGACCACCGCCAGCAAGAACACCGGTGCGTCGCGGGCAATCATTGTGCTGGATGCATCGGGCAGCATGCTGGCGCCGGTCGGCGGCCGTCCCAAGATCGAGGTCGCGCGCGATGCACTGGGTGATCTGCTGAAGGGCTGGGATCCCAAGGTCGAGGTCGGGCTGATGGCCTACGGCCATCGCCGCAAAGGTGATTGCGCCGACATCGAGCTGCTGTCGCCCGCCCGCAAGGTCGACGCCAGCCGCCTGATGAGCATCGTTGGCGGCATCCAGCCCAGGGGCATGACGCCGCTGTCGGAGTCGGTGAAACAAGCCGCACAGTCGCTGCGCTTCACCGAGCAGAGCGCCACGGTGATCCTGATCAGCGACGGCATCGAGACCTGCAAGGCCGATCCCTGCGCGCTCGGCGTCGAGCTGAAAAAAATGGGCGTGGATTTCCGCACCCATGTGATCGGTTTCGACGTGCAGCGTCAGGACGAGGGCGGTCTGCGCTGTCTCGCCAACGCCACCGGCGGCAAATATTTCAGCGCCAAGGATGCCGGCGCCCTGCGCGACGCGCTGAAGGAGGCCGGCCGCGAAGCGGCGGCACCGCCGGCGGCACCAACGCCCAACCCGATGGCGGGCGCACCCAAAGCGGCGTTGCCCAAGGCGACGCTGAAGGCGCCCGCGTCGGTCACCGCCGGTGATTCGCTCAGCGTGGATTGGACCGGCCCCAACGCCAAGGGCGATCACATCGCGTTCGTACCGCCGGGCGCCGAGGGCACCAGTGGCAACATGACCGAAACGGCGGGCGGCAATCCGGCGCCGCTGCGCGCGCCGGACAAGCCCGGCCGCTACGACATCGTCTACGGCAATGCCGATGGCAAGGTGCTGGCGCGCCAACCCATCGACGTGACGCCGGCCAAGGCCACGCTCGAGGCGGTCGAGACGATGACGATCGGCGGCACGGTCGACGTCGGCTGGACCGGCCCCAATGGCAAAGGCGACTTCATCACCATCGTGCCGCCCGACGCCGGCAAGAGCGCCTATCGCGACTATGCCAACACGCGCGATGGCAATCCGGCCAAGGTCCGCGTTCCTGACAAGGCCGGCACCTACGAGATCCGTTATGTCACCGGCGAGTCCGACCAGGTGCTGGCACGGCGTACCGTGGTGGCACTGCCGGTCCAGGTCGATCTCCAGGCCGTCGACAGCGCACCGGCTGGCGCCCGCGTCAAGGTGAAGTGGAGCGGCCCCAACAATGCCGGCGACTTCATCACGGTGGCGAAGCCCGAGGATGCCAAATCCGCCTACACCGACTACTTCAACGTGAAGGATGCCGACCCCGAGCAGGGCCTGAAGATGCCGGGCAAACCCGGCACCTACGAGCTGCGCTACGTCACCGGCCAGAGCAACGAGATCCTGGCGCGCAAGACGATCATGGTGGTCGCCACGGCCGCCACATTGAGCGCACCCGACTCGGCACCGGCTGGAGCGCGCGTGACGATCGAGTGGACAGGCCCCAACAACGATGGCGACTTCATCACCGTCGTGCGTCCGGATGCGGAGCGGTCAGCCTACGGCGAATATTTCAACACCAAGACGACCGAGGCCGACGACGGCAAGCTGATCGTGCCGGCCAGGGCCGGCACCTACGAACTGCGCTATGTCGGCGCCGACAACCAGATCCTGGCGCGGCGCACGATCACCACGACGCCGCTGACGATCACATTGGAGGCGCCTGACACCGTACGCGCCGGCAAGCCGTTCGACGTGAAGTGGATGGGCCCGCGCATCCCCGGCAACTTCCTGACCGTCGTCAAACCGGAAAGCGAGCCGGATGCCTATGACGACACCACTGCTGTCGATGGCGACGACGAGGTGCAGGTCCGCGCGCCGGAGAAGCCCGGCACGTACGAGCTGCGCTACGTGGTGCCGTCGACGAAGAAGGTGATCGCCAAGAAGTTCATCGAGGTGAAGTGACGTGTTCACCTCTTCACCTCTCCCGCGAGCGGGAGAGGTCGACGAGCGCGCAGCACTCGGCGGGTGAGGGGATACACACTCGGCACCGCGTCCTTGGGCCCTCACCCTACCTCTCCCGCTCGCGAGAGAGGGGATTCACGTTGCTTTGATCTCGGCGGCAACCGCCGCCGGGACCCGCACCGGCATGTCGAGCAGCATCTGGGCGAAGGCCTTGGCCAGTGGGTCGGCCTTGATCGAGGCCATGCCGCCACCGCCCAGCGCCTCGCGCAGCAGGAAATTAAAGCCGCCGATGCCGGGCAGACGCCAGCGCGTCACCTTGCCCTTGATGCGATGCGCGAACCATTGCGCCACCGCCTCTTCCGTGACCTCGGCATCGAGGATCGCCTCGTAGGCGGGCTTGCGGGCGAAGATGCCGATATTGGCGTTGTCGCCCTTGTCGCCCGAGCGGCCATAGGCCAGCGCCACCAGCGGCACGCTCTCGCTGGCCGCGTTGGCACCCGTCGACGGCAGCTTGGGTGCCGGCGGCGCTTCGGCGGGCAACAAGCCCGCATGGAAGCCACCCAGCGGCGCCGCCGGCTCGACCGCCAGGGTGCGACCATCGATCTCGACGGTCACCGGCACCATCGCCTTGGGCACCAGGCAGGAGAACATGCGGATCACCGGCGACGGCGCCACGCGGCCGGCGCCGAACGAGCCCGACATCCCCACCACGCCGCCGGTGGCCATGGGCGCGATCTCGCGGCCCAGCAAGCCCAGCGCCTCCTTCTGGTCATGGCGCGCGGCGATCTTGACCACCACCTCGCGCGCGTCGATCGCGCGGCTGTGCGGCCCGTAGGTGTCCTCGCCGCCGATCACCTCGATGCTCACCTCGCGGTAGTCGCCGAGATTCTTCTCGCGGAACATGCGCCGCGTCTTCTTGATGATCATCTCGGCGCTGTGACGGCCCTTGGCCACGGCATCGATGCCGCTCAGCATAAAGACCGAAGCGAACTTGTAGCCGTCAGGCCACGTCGTCGACACCTTGTAGCTGTCGGTCGGCGGCCGGCCCTTGACGCCTGTCACGCGCACCTTGTCCTTGCCGACCTGCTCGTAGCGCGCGCCGGTGAAGTCGCAGGCGACGTCGGGCACCATGTAGGCACGCGGATCGCCGATCTCGTAGAGCATCTGCTCGGCGACCGTAGCGGTGGTGATCAGGCCGCCGGTGCCGTCGGGCTTGGACAGCACGAAGCTGCCGTCCTCCGACACCTCGGCGATCGGGAAGCCCATGTTGTCGTAGTCCGGCACCAGGCGCCAATCCGTGAAGTTGCCGCCGTTGCACTGCGCGCCGCATTCCAGGATGTGACCGGCGAGCGTGCCAGACGCCAGCCTGTCAAAATCCTCCAGGGTCCAGCTGAACTCGTGGATCAGCGGGCCCAAGGTCACGGCGGAGTCCACGCAGCGTCCGGTGATCACCACGTCGGCGCCCTCGGCCAGCGCGCGGGCGATGGGAAAGCCGCCGAGATAGGCGTTCATGCTGGTGATCTTCGCTGGCAGCGGCGCGTCGCCATCCATCTCCTTCACGCCAGCGTCGCGGAACGTCTGCACCTGCGGCATCAATTCGTCGCCCAGCACCAGCGCCACCTTCAGCGTCACGCCAGCCGCCTCGCAGGCCTTGAGCACCGCGTCGCGGCAGGCCTGCGGGTTCACGCCGCCGGCATTGGTGATGACCTTGATCTTCTTGTCGGCGATCTCGCGCGCCAGCGGGGCCATGACAGCCGTTGCGAAATCCGTGGCATAGCCCGTCTGCGGATTGCGCATCTTCTGCGCCGCCATGATCGACATGGTGACTTCGGCGAGATAGTCGCTGACCAGGTAGTCGATGTTGCCGTGACGCACGAGTTGGACGGCCGCCGTCTCCGTATCGCCCCAGAAACCCGAACTGCCGCCGATGCGCACCGTCTTCTTCGCCATGCTCATTCCTCCCGATTAGACCTCCTCTCCCGCAAGCGGGAGAGGAGGGGGCCCATCGTGCGCAGCACGATGGGAAGGTGAGGGCCCAAGGACTCGGCACCTCGTGTGTATCCCCTCACCCGTCGGGCGCTGTCGCGCCCGCCGACCTCTCCCGCTCGCGGGAGAGGATCACCCGCGCTTGCGGTTGATGAACGCCGTCATCTTTTCGGTATGCTCGCCCGTCGTCACCGACTGCGCGAACGAGTCGATGCCGGCCTGGATGGCGCCCGACAGCGGCAGTTCTTCCCAGCGCCGCATCAGCGCCTTCTGGGCACGGATCGCCTGGGGCGTGCCCTCGAGAATCGAGGTGACGCAGCGATCGACCGCGGCGGCGATCTCCGACGTCTTGGCGACTTCCTCGAGGAAGCCCCAGTCCTCCGCCTTGCGCGCGCCGATATTCTCCGCCGCCAGCAGCAGCCACGACGTGCGGCCCCAGCCGATCAGGCGCGGCAGCAGCGCCGCCTCGATCACCGAGGGGATGCCGACCCTGACCTCGGGCATGCCGAAGGCGGCGCTCTCGGTGGCGATGCGGATGTCGCAGGCGGCCGCCACCTCCAGCCCGGCACCCAGGGTGTAGCCTTCGAGCCGGGCGATCACGGGCACCGGACAGTCGCGGATCGCCTGGCAGAGCTTGTGGATGTGGGTGATGAAGGCGCGGCCCTCGTCGGCCGTCTTGAGGGTGGCCATGTACCGGATGTCGGCGCCGCCGATGAACGCCTTGCCGCCGGCGCCGCTGAACACCACGACGCGCACCTGCTCCTCGCGCGAGATCTCCTCGAACGCACTGATCAGGTCGGCGAGCGCCGGCGGATTCACCACATTGAGCCGCCGCGTATTGTCGAACACCACGTGCGCCACGGTGCCGCCGTTGCGAACCTCGCGGACGATCTCGACCTTGTGCTCTGCCACCACCGGACTCCCTGCCTATCCGCAGGGCGGAAATCGACTCGGCTTCCGTCCCTGCACCTTTTCCCGTAATACAGCGTGAACGTCTGTTCACAAGAGGATTTGTCGTGCCGGACACGCTGCTGGCCCCGGACCTGGCGGGCTACAAGCTCTACGACCCGAGCGATCCGTTCGAAGACTATGTCGGGCCGATCTACTATCGCCGGCAGGACGATGGCGTGCGGTGCGTGATGCCCACCGACGAGCGCCACACCAACGGCGGTGGCGTGCTGCACGGTGGTGTGCTGCTGACCTTCGCCGACTATGCGCTGTGCTCGGCCGCCAGCTACGCTGCGTCCGGCGGCAGCATGCCCGGCAGCTTCGCCATGACGCTCAGTCTCACGGTGCAGTTCCTCGCCGGCGGCCAGATCGGGCCGGCCATCGAATCGATGGGCGAGGCCACGCAGGTCACCGGTCGGCTCGCCTTCGTGCGTGGTTCGGTCACGCAGCGGGGACGCCGGCTCGCGACCTATAGCGGCGTCTGCCGCCACGTCGCGCGCGACAAGGCCATGAACAGGCGCGCCGACAGCGGGCTTGCCGTCGTTCCGGGCGGCACGCGACCGCCCGGACCGCCGGCCGACGTGCCGGTCCCCGACGGTTACGCGCCGGTGCTGCGGCCCAGCCCTTTCACCACCGTGCTCGGCCCGACCTTCTATCGCCAGAACGGCGAGCAGGTGCACGTGCTGCAGCCGACCTTCCCCTACATGCAGAACTCAGGTGCCTCATTCCACGGCGGCATGCTGATGACGTTCGCCGATAATGCGCTGTGCACCAGCATCACGGCCAACACTGGTAAGGCGCCTTACACCGCGACCTTCTCGGCCGAGTTCCTGTCCGGCAGCAGCGCGCTGGGAGCGCCCCTGGAGTCGACGGTCGACCTCGCCCGCGCCACGCGCTCGCTCGGCTTCACCACCGGCCTGGTCTCCCAGGCCGGCAAGAAGCTGCTGAGCTACAGCGCCGCCGTCGCACTGAAGGACTGGGACGGCCCCAAGCGGTAGTCTTCTACCTTTCCCCGGTGTCTCGACCGTTGGTTGAGTACCTCAAGAAATCGCGCGGCGCCACAATCCCGCCCTACCGCCACCCCGCCTTCGCCGGAAATGCGGCGCGACACTCCCGATGTCTCAAAAGACAACGGGAGGCATCGATATGGCAGTCTCGGGCATTCTGCGCCGATGGGCGCCGTTTGCGTTCGCCGCCACCGCACTGGCGGTCTTCTCTCCGTCTTCCTTTGCCGTCGATCCGGGTGTGGCCGATTACCGGTTTTCGCAGCCCTACACCCATGGCAACCTCACGATCTTCCTGATCCACGGCAAGCCAGGCCTGGACGGCAAGACACCCATCACCTTGCAGGAGGCCCTGCAGCAGGGTGTGGTCCGGGTGATCGAAACCGGCAGCGTCAACCTGCTCGAGGTCGAGAACCTGGGCGGCGACGCCGTGTTCATCCAGTCCGGCGATATCGTCAAAGGCGGCAAGCAAGACCGTGTCTTGTCGGTCGACCTGATCCTGCCGCCGCGTTCGGGCAAGGTGTCGATCGCCTCGTTCTGCGTCGAGCAGGGCCGCTGGTCGCCGCGCGACAAGGAGGACGCCAAGACCTTCAGCCGCGCGGCCGACCGGCTGCCCTCGCGCGACATCAAGGTCGCCGCCAACGCGCCGCTGATGGCGTCGAACGAACCGCCGTCATCGCCACCGCCGTCCGATGGAAGGCGGACGCCGCAGCAACGCTCCGATGCCACCGTCGGCAGCGCCCAGGGCAAGGTCTGGCGTGGCGTCGCCGACATGCAGGAGAAGCTCAAGCGCAATGTCGGCACCACCGTCGCCGCGCCACAATCCGCATCGAGCCTGCAACTCTCGATGGAAAACGAGAAACTGAAGCAGGCAACGGAAACCTATGTCGCAGCGCTGAAGGGCGCCATCGACAAGGAGCCGGAGGCGATCGGCTACGTCTTCGCCATCAACGGCCAGATCAACAGCGCCGACGTCTATGGCGCGCCGGCACTGTTCCGCAAGATGTGGCCCAAGCTGTTGCAGGCCAGCGTCGTCGAGGCGATCGCCGAGCGCAAGGAAGGAACGCCGGCCGACGTACCCACGGCCGAGTCGGTGCGTACGTTCATGGCGAATGCCGAGGGCGGCAAGCGCGCCGAGCGGCAGGTCGGCGACGGCGTCACCATCCAGACCCGCGACGCCGATAAGTCGCAGTTCCTCGAGTCACGCGCCAAGAGCACCAGCGGCTACGTCCACCGCAGTTACGTCGCGAAGTAACTTTTGGACCGCGCGCGTCCACGCGCGCATCGGCGCGTCAGCCTCGACGACGTCTCGCTCTGCGCTTCGCTTCGAGCGAGTGCGGGCGTGGACGCCCGCGGTCCGAAAAAGCCCTTCACGCCGCCATACGCTGCGACAGCACCGAGTTGCGCGCGTGCAGGAAGGCATCGAGCCGGGCCGGATAGTCGGGTGCGACGGCCGCGATCACGGAGGGCCGCGCCGCGAGCGCGGCCTGCCAATCGCGCATCCCGGGCGTTGCATCGAAAAAGCCCGTGACGCCCGCGCGCTCGAAGGCATCGAAGTAGCGAAACACCGGCGCGAAGGCGGCGTCGACCAGCGAGAAATGCGCGCCCGCGAAGTAGGGGCCGCCGTCCAGCGCGGTCTCGAGCTGGACGAACTTGTCCCGGATAGCAGCGTGTTTGGCGTCGTACGTCGTGGCATCGCGCGCCGAATAGAAGCCCCAGATGTCATCCAGCGCTGCCGAAGCGAACGCAATCCACGCCCGATGCCGCGCCCGCGCCAGGGGATCCTCGGGGTGCAGCCGTGGCGCATGGACTTCGTCCAGGTAGTCACAGATCACCGCTGACTCGAAGATCGGCGCGTCGCCTACCACCAGCACCGGCGTCTTGCCCAACGGCGAGAGGGCTCGGAACCAGTCGGGCTTGTTGGCGAGATCGACCCAGCGGCGCTCGAAGCTGATCCCCTTCTCGATCAGCGCAATGGCGGCGCGCTGGACATAGGGACAGAGCCCATGGCTGACCAGGGTCAGCCCGGCCATTGCATCGGCCATGGTCAGTCTCCAGTAGTTTAATTTTCAATTAACTATGACAATTTGATTTAATTTTCAACGACTGCCATACTGCCTCGCATGAACGTGAAGCGCGATCCTGCCAGCGCGGCCTGGCCCGTCTTCCTGCGCGCCCACGCCGAGATCGTGGCCGCCGTCGAGCAGCGCCTCCACGACGCCGATCTGCCGTCGCTCATCTGGTACGACGTGCTGTGGGCGTTGGAACAGGCGCCCGACAGGACGCTGCGCATGAGCACCCTGGCCGACGCCGTCATGCTCAGCCGCAGCAACCTCAGCCACATCGTGACCCGCCTGGAGGCGCAGAAGCTGGTGATCCGCCGCAAGAGCGCCGACGACGGCCGCGGCGCCGTCGCGACGCTCACCGACAAGGGCGCGGCGTTGCGGCTTGCGATGTGGCCGACCTATCGCGATGCCGTCGCCACGGCGTTCACGCAACACCTGAAGCGCGACGATGCCCGCGCCCTCGACGCCATCCTGCGGCGCCTGCTGGCCAGCCGGCGGCGGCCTGAGAGCGCGGGCGTCTCGCCCGCATCGGCGCGTAGCGCCAAGACATGAGCGGGCTAGAGGCCCGCGCTCCCAGGGACTCGAGCCCCGTCCGGCGGAACAAGGGTTAGAGCCGTACCACCCCCGGCGGCAGGGGCTCGGTTGCCGCCAGCGTGCTGACCAGGCGGACCGCCGCGCCGCCATCCAGATGCAGGCGCTCCCACAGCACGACGCTGGGCGCGATCGGAACGACGGCGCTGGCATTGGCGCCAGTATTGAAAGCGATGGCGGGCACCGCAGCGTCGCGCCAACCGAGCGTCTCCAGGCGCGCTTCGGCGGCCGCGATTTCGCGCGAGGCGAAAGTCCACAGCGACTGGCCCGTCAGCGCGCTGGCCGGTATGCCCCAGTCGGCCTGGCGCGCGGGTGAGACCGCGAGCAGCCGGTGGGTGGCGTCGCAGATCAGGTGCACGGGCCGCATCGAGGACTCGACCAATCGCTTGAGCGCCGCGTCGTACGCCACCGCGCCCGGTTCGGCCAGCAACGCCATCACCGCCGGAATCTGCGCCGGCGAGGGATGATGCGTGCCACGCTCCCAGCGCGACACCGTCGCCTGGGTCACCCCGAGCCGCTCGGCCACAACGGTCTGCTTCATGCCGCGCAGCACGCGCATGCGTTTCAAAGCCCGGGCGAGATCGCGCATGATCGTCTCCTTCGGGCGCCAGCATACCGCCATCGCCTGGGCGATGGGATGCGACACGTCAGGCGTTGCCGTAGCGCCGATAGAGCTCGTTCTGGAATACGCCGGCCGGATCGAGCCGGCGCTTGGCAGCCATCGCCGCGTCCCAACCGGGATAGCCGCGGCGCAATTGAGCTGCCGTCGCGTGCAGCCGGTAGGGCAGATAGAAGGTGCCGCCGACATCCAGGGCGGCGGCGATCAGGCTTTGGGTCATGCGCTGCATGCGCTCCTCGGCCGCCGCGGTGCGCGCCTGCACGAACAGCATCACCAGGCCAAACATGTCCTCGCGCGCGTAGGCCAATGCACTGCGGGTGTCGCGCCGCACATCGCGCACCGTGACGTTCAGCAGATCGCCCTCGTCGCGCGGCACAATCGCCTTGACCTGGGCAATGAAGTCCCACAGCCGCGCCTGGGGCACGAAGTACTCATGAAGGATGTCCGTCGTCTCGGCCGTCCGGTTGCCGAACAGCGCCACCGGCTCATTGAGCAGGACGTTGCGGCTCACGGGGCCGGCGAGCCAGGGTGCGACCTCCCGTTCGAGCCACCAGCGCCGGCTCTTGCCGGCGTCGTTGCCGGCCGAGCCGCGGAAGATCGTCCGCGCCAGTCCGTCCACCGCCACGTCCGGCAGCGGCAGCACCTGTCCGCGCGTCCCCTCCTGCGGCGTGAACGTGCCGATGATGGCCTGCTCCAGGAACTGCTCGGGGTCGACACGCAGGCGGCCATACGCCATTTCGACCGATGCGCGCCCATAGACCTGTTCGACGAAGGCACTGGCATAGTCTCGCGTCGACAGCACCGCAAAGTGCTGGTCGTAGACCACGTTGGGCACCACGGCGAGGTCGGCCTCCAGGATGATTCCGAACAGGCCGTAGCCGCCGAGCATCAGCCCGAACAGCTCGACATTCTCACCGGGATCGCAAGACACGACGGCGCCGTCGGCCGTCAGCACGCGCAGCCGCCGTACCGTCGCGGCAATCGGCGGGCTGTTGGTCTGCCAGCCATGGCAATTGACGCTGATCGAGCCGCCGACCGAGAAGTCGTTGTTCGATTGCATCACCGCCGGCGCCAGGCCGCGGGCATTGAGGGCCGCGATGATCTGCCGCCAGGTCGCGCCGGCGCCCACGCGCACGGACTTGGCGTCGCCGTCGACCGTCACGCCGTTCATCGGCAACGACTCCAGCACCCAGCCGTCGCGCAGCAGGCTTTGCCCGCCCATCGAGTGGCGCACGCCGCTGACGGCCAATGCCGGCTCCTGGCCGTCCGCGATCCGCTGCAACAGCGGTACGAACCGGGCCGCCGTCGCGTCAGGCGAATCGGCGCTGAACACGACGCCCTTGACCGGTGTCGGGTTGAGCCGGCTGGCATCGTCCAGCAATGGCCACGCCGTCGGCCGGGGTGGCGAATGCGGCTCGCTGATGCGCCGTTGCACCGCCGTGGTCGCCCAGCCGCCCACGGCCGCCGCACCCAGCGTCACGGCGCCGGTGACGAGCACCCGACGGCGCAACGATCGTCTTGTTCTGGGCATGCCTCCCCCTGCCCGCCCCTGTCAGGCCTCAGCGGAATCGATGCGGCCCATCGTAGTCGCCGATGAAGCTGAGGTGGCTGATCAATCCGGTACCGGGCCGCCACGCATGCAGCAGGGCGCCCGGCGGCTCCATCCTGAAGGTGAGCGGTGCCGCGGGATCGAGGTCGAGCGTCAACTGATGGGCCGTGCTGGGCGCGGTCGCAGCGACGGTGCCGGCCCAGCGCACCTGGATCGAGCGATGGATATGGCCGCACAGCACGCGCTCGATGTTGGGGTGCTTCGCGACGATGGTCGCCAACCGGTCCGCGCCATCCCGCAGCCGCTCGCCGTCCATGACGGCAATGCCGCAGTCGAACGGCGGATGATGCATGAACAGGATCGTCGGCCGGCCGGACTCGGCCAGCCGCGCCTCGAGCCAGTCCAGCCGCGCCGCGCACAGCTCGCCGTGCCCCTTGCCGGGCACCAGCGTGTCGAGCCCGATCAGGCGCACGGCCTGGTCTTCGATGGTGTACTGCAGGAAGCCGGTGGCCGGCAGATAACGGTGATCGGCGAAGGCGGCGCGCAGAGGATCGCGCGCATCATGGTTGCCCGGGATCAGGTAGAACGGAATCTCAAGCGGCGCCAACAGCGCCTTCAGGCGGGCGTACTCCACCGGCGAGCCGGCATCGACCAGATCGCCGGTCACCAGGACGAGGTCGGGGCGCGGTTGCAGTGCGTTCACATGCGCAATCGCCTGGGCGAGAAAGACGGCCGTATCGACGCGGCCATAGGCGATTTGTCCTTCAGGCTTGATGTGCGTGTCCGAAATCTGCGCAATCAGCATCCGTGCTGTCCTCCAGGACCACGACTTTAGAGCGTGTTCCCGTCGAATGCGATTGATGATTGGTCCACTGCCAACCCGAGCGCGATGGCATGACCTCACCCTGAGGAACGAGCACGGCGAGCGTCTCGAAGAGTCCTACGTCTTCTGCCGCGCCGCCTTGCGCTTCAGGTCCTCGATGTGGTCACGCAAGCCTTCGGCGTGCGGATTATGCTTGAGGCATTCCTCGAAAGCACGAGCGGCACCGTCGTACTGTTCGCGCTCCTCCAGGATCATGCCCAGCCCCGACCAGGCGCCGAAGTGGCGCGGCTCCAGCGCCACCGTGCGCTGGATATCGGCCACCGACGCCTCGAAGTCACCGCGCATCCATTGCACCGTGGCGCGCTTGTTCCACGCCTCGGCGAAATCCGGTGCCTTCTCGATCAGGGTCGTGAAGGTCGCCACGGCACCATCGAGGTCACGCGCCTGGATCTGACCCAGACCACGCGCCATCAAGGCATCGAGCGCCGCATCGTCTGACGCCGTCCAGGTCTCCCAGATCGCCTGGACCAAGAGCCGTACCTGCATCGGATCGGTCACGGTCCTGAGCCGGTCGAACAGCCCGTCGAGTGCAGGATCCTTCTGGGTGGCCATGGCGGGTGCAGTAAGGCTGGCGGCAAGACTGAGGACAAGAGCGAGGCGACGCATCGGTCTCTCCGGGCGGGCGGCGCGGCCCTATGGTACACCGATCCCGCACACAGCGGGAGGATATCGCTCGCGGCTAGGTGCCGGAGAACTTCGGCGGGCGCTTGGCCAGGAACGCGCTCAATCCCTCCCACGAATCGTCAGAGCGCGACACCGCCGCCAGGGTCTGCGCTTCGTCCTCCAGCTGTGATTCGAGGCCCTGCGTGCGGGCGCGCAGCATGGTCTGCTTGATGCCCTCATAGGCCCGCGTCGGGCCGCTGGCGAAACGCTGCGCCGTGCGTTCGGCTTCCGCCATCAGGTCCTGCGGTGCCGTCACGAAATCGACAAGCCCGGCGCCGAGCGCATCGCTGGCCGCCAGCGTCTCCGACATCAGCAGGAAGCGCTTGGCCCGGGAAAAGCCCATGCGCTGCGACAGGGTTATGGTCGAGCCCGAATCCGCGCTGAATCCGATCATGGGAAAAGCGGCGGTGAAGCTCACCCCGGCCGCGGCGTAGACAATGTCGGCAGCGGCGACGAGCGACACGCTGCCGCCGGCAACGTTACCCTGCACCGCGGCCACGACCGGCGCCCGCATGCGCATGAAGCGCGCGATCGCTGAATGCAGATCCGCCGTCCAGCTTTTCACGATGCCGGGCAGCGCCGCGCGCTCGCGCACGAACGATTTGATGTCGCCGCCGACGCTGAAGAAGCGGCCCCGCGCGCAGATCAGCACGGCACGCACGTCCTCGCGGTCGCCGAGCTCGATGGAAAGTTCCCGCAGCTCCCGGCAGAACGTCGCGTCGATCGGATTGCCACGCTCGGGTGCATTGAGCGTCAACCGTGCCAAACCATCCGCGATGCGACACTCGATCGCCGTCAGGCCAGTCAAGTCCATCCAATCCTCCCTGTCGCTCAGCGCTTGCCGTGCCTCTTCATATTGCGCCGCGAGGCCCTCGACAATTGCGCTCCCGGCTTAACCGCGCGAAACTATGCAATTGAAATCGTACGCTACAGGACTATTCTATTGCGAACGAAAATCGAGCAGGATGCCTGTCCGAGATCATGCGTGAACCTCTGAGACGACGAACCAACCATGGCCGACCTGCCTGTGCTGCGCGAATTCCGCACCGAGACGACCGGCGACGGCATCCTGCATCTGGTCTTCGACATGCCGGGCCGGTCGATGAACGTCTTCTCCAACGCGGCGATCCATGAGATCGAGGCGTTCGCCCGCTGGCTGCATACGGCCGACATCCGTGGTGTGGTCATCCGTTCCGGCAAGGCATCGGCCTTCTGCGTCGGCGCCCATCTCGGCGAACTCGGCATCGCCTACGACATGATCGTGGCCGCACCGCCTTCAGACCGCAAGCGTATCGCGCGCGATCATTTTGCGCCGATCGGCCGCGCGTTTCGCACGCTCGAAACGGCCGGCAAGCCGGTCGCCGCCGCGATCAGCGGCCTGGCGCTGGGCGGCGGCTGCGAGCTCGCGCTGGGGGCGCACCACAGGGTGCTGGCCGACACGCCGCAGACGGCGCTCGGCCTGCCCGAGTCGCTGGTAGGCCTTCTGCCGGGCGGCGGCGGCACGCAACGCCTGCCCCGGCTGATCGGCGTGGAAAAATCGCTGCCCATCCTGCTCAAGGGTGCCCGCCTTTCGCCCGCCGATGCCTTGGCCGCAGGCGCGGCGCACGCGGTCGTCCCTGCCGGCGATGAAGTCACCGCCGCTGAGCGCTGGGTGCGCACCACGACCGCTGCAGGTCAGCCCTGGGACCGGCCGGACTGGCGTGCGCCATCGACGACGCAAGTGGACGACGCATTGACGGCGGTCCGCCAGGCCATTCTCGGGGAGACCGGCGGCCACTATCCCGCGCCACTGGCCATCCTGGATTGCCTGGCCCGTGGCCTGCCGCGTGCCATGGACGCGGCCATCGCCGAAGAGATCGATGTCTTCGCCGACCTCATCAGGCGGCCCGAGCCCCGTAACATGATCCAGACGCTGTTCCTGGGAAAACAGGACTACGACAAGCGCCGCAAGGCCGGCACGTTGCCGGATGTCGTCGCCGCGGTGGTAGCCGAGGTCGGTGCGACGCTGCAGGACGTGGCCGATGCCGACGCCGCCGCCTTCGCCGGTTTTGGTGGCGGACGCAATCCTTCGCCGTCGGCGGCATGGTCGGCGCGCGACGGCCTCTGGTTCGAGCAGCCCCAGAGCGACCTGGAGCGAAGGGCCGCAAGGCTGATGACGGCCGCCGCCAGCGCCGTACGTGCGCGGGCGGCCGTCCTTACCGGCGAGGAGCAGCGGCTCGCCGACTATGCCACGGTCAAGGAGCTCGGTTTCCCGGCCTACGCCGGCGGACCCTTCGCCGTGCTGGCACGTCTTCCCTCCCCCAGCGCAGCTGGGGGAGGTGGCCGAAGGCCGGAGGGGGAGCCGACGCGGTCTCCATAACAAGGACCACGTCGGCTCCCCTCCGCCCCTTCGGGGCACCTCCCCACTGCGTGGGGAGGAAGATCCCTCAGTACGACTTCGGCAGGTCCAGCACCTTCTCGGCGATGAAACACAGGATGAGCTGCTCGGTGATCGGGGCAATGCGCGTCACGGTCACTTCGCGCAGCAACCGCTCGACGTGGTACTCCTTGGCATAGCCGAAGCCGCCATGTGTCAGCACCGCCTGCAGGCACGCATCATGGCCGGCGCGGGCGCCGAGAAACTTTGCGGCGTTGGCTTCCGCGCCGCAGGGCAGCCCGGCGTCGTAGAGCTCGGCCGCCCGCGCCGCCATGAGATAAGCCGACTCCAGGTACATCCAGCGCTCGCCGAGCGGATGCTGAATGCCCTGGTTCTGGCCGATCGGCCGGTCGAAGACGACACGCTCGCGCGCATACTTTGTCGCCCGCCGCAGGGCGTCCTGACCGATGCCGATCGCCTCCATGGCGACCAGCACCCGTTCCGGATTCAGGCTGTCGAGGATGTAGGAGAACCCCCTGCCCGCCTCACCGACCCGGTGCTCCTCGGGGATGAACAGCCCGTCGATGAAGATGGCGTTGGAATCGACGGCCTTGCGGCCCATCTTCGGGATGCGGCGCACCTCGATCTTGGACCGGTCGAGATCGGTGTAGAAGATGGTGATGCCGTCGGTCGGTCGCTTGACGTCCTCGTAGCGCGTCGTGCGCGCCAGCAGCATGATCTTGCGGGCGACCTGCGCGGTGGAGGTCCAGACCTTCTGTCCGTGCACGATGTAGCCGCCAGCCACCTTCTCGGCGAACGTCTTGATGCGGGTGGTGTTGAGGCCGGCGTCCGGCTCGGTGAAGCCGAAGCAGCATTGATCCTCACCAGAGACCAGGCGCGGCACCCAGGCCTGCTTCTGCGCCGGCGTGGCGTGCACCACGATGGGGTGCGGGCCGAACAGATTGATATGGACGGATGATGCCGCCGCCATGCCGCCGCCGTGGCTGGCCACCTCGTGCATCATGATCGCCGCCTCGGTCACGCCCAACCCGGAGCCGCCGTATTCCTCAGGCATGGTGATGCCGAGCCAGCCGGCGTCGGCCATGGCCTTGTGGAAGGCATGCGGGAACTCGCCATCGTCGTCGCGCTGCAGCCAGTAGTCATCGCCGAAGCGCGTGACGACCGCACGCACGCCCTCGCGGATCGACTGGAGATCTTCGGCGCTGCTCTTCGGCCTCGGTTGAGGTGCACTCATCGGGATCACCGTTTTCACGCAAATTAGCTTGCACGTATATCATACGCAAGTGTATTATTTTGACGCGACGGATCGGGAACGGCCGATGCATCAGGCGCGGCATCACCGCAACCGTCGCGGCCAAACTCGTCGGGAGGACACGCCATGCGGGGTATCGCGGGAAAGACAGCGATCGTGACCGGCGGCGGCCAGGGCATCGGACGCGCCATCACCCTGCGCCTCGCCGCCGAAGGTTGCCACGTCGCCGTCTTCGACCTCAAGCCGGATGTCGCCGAAGCGACCGCCCGCGAGGCGACGGGCGGCACGGTGCGTGTTTACAGCGTGGACGTCGGTGACCGGGCCGCGGTCGACGCCGCGGTCGCCAAAGTCGACGCCGATCTCGGGCCGGTCTGGCTGCTGGTCAACAATGCCGGCTGGGACAAGCCGATGGCCTTCCTGCGGACCGACCGCGATCTGTGGGACAAGATCGTCCGGATCAATCTCTATGGCCCCCTCAACATGCATCACGCGGTGTGCGCCGGCATGGTGGCGCGCGGCGGCGGGCGCGTCGTCAACATTGCGTCGGACGCAGCGCGCGTCGGCACCAGCAACGAGGCGGTCTACTCCGCCTGCAAGGGCGGTCTGATCGCGTTCACCAAGTCGGTGGCACGCGAGCTTGCCCGCAAGAACGTGCTGCTGAACGCCGTGTGCCCCGGTCCCACGAACACCCCGATGATGCAGGAGGTGCTCGGCGCCGGCGACGAGGCGGTCAAGTGGAAGGATGCGATGGTGCGCGGCATCCCGTTGCGACGCATGGGCGAACCGGAAGA
>Ga0187894_10002652_pt1 | contig 21085 bp, 23 predicted proteins | sample GBC1701081metaG_FD_136650 | JGI IMG/M metagenome (GOLD analysis project Ga0187894, IMG submission 136650) | White microbial mat communities from a lava cave in the Kipuka Kanohina Cave System on the Island of Hawaii, USA - GBC170108-1 metaG ...
AGCCGCTGCAGGCGGGACTGCATGTCGAGCACGGCGTCGCGTGGCAGCGGCTGGTCGTCGGACGGTGGCGGCCGCAGCAGTCCCGGTCCGCCTGCAATCTGTTGCGCCAGCAGGCCCACCGAGATGGCGTAGAGCTGCGAGCGGTTCCAGACCAGGATCACCTTGTAGTTCGGCCACAGCAGGAAGGCCGGGCCGCGGTAGCCGGCAGGAAGCGCGATGGCGGCCCGTTCGCCGAAATCACCCAGCGGCCTGCCATCGGCCGAACGCACGCCCAGGGCCTGCCATTCGCGCGCCGACCGCTCGGTCGAAAGGTCGGTGCGGGCATAGTCGAAGCCGGCGGGCAAGGTCACCTCGTCGTGCGAGGGTTGGCCGCGCTTCCAGCCGCTCTTGGCCAGGAAGTTGGCCGACGAGGCGAAGACATCCGGCAGGCTGGTCCACAGGTCGACCCGGCCGTCGCCGTCGCGGTCGACGGCGTAGTTGACGTAGGTCGAGGGCATGAACTGCGTGTTGCCCATGGCGCCGGCCCACGAGCCCTTCATCTGCGCCACGGTCATGTGATTGCGCGCCAGGATCTTCAGCGCCTGGACCAGCTCGTTGGCGAAGAACGTTGCCCGCTTGGTCTGGCACGCCAGGGTGGCCAGCGAGCGGATCACGGCGAAGTCGCCCGTGAAGGCGCCATATCCGGACTCCAGGCCCCAGAAAGCCACGAGGTAGGTCGCCTGCACGCCGTATTCGCGCTCGATCGGATCGAGCAGTGCGCGGTGGCGCGCCAGCATCTGCTGTCCCTTGGTGATGCGCTCGGCATTGATCGCATTGCCGACGTAACGGCCCAGGGTCAGGGTGAATTCCGGCTGCCGGGAGTCGAGCTCGAGCACCCGCGGGTCCGGCGTCACCGCGCGCAGCGCCTGCTCGGCCGTCGCCGGCGGCACGCCCTGGGCCACCGCGGTATCGCGGATGGCATCGACGCAGGCGCGGAAGTCGGCTTGCTGCGCCGCAGCCGGCAGGGTGCCGGCGGTCAGCGGCAGGCTGGCCGCCAGCAGGACCGTGCGCACGAGAGGTCGGAGCGACCGGGCGAGGGTGGGAGAGGTGAAAAGGCACATGGGACGCGAATCATAGGCCGGCGCGGCAACCCGCCACAACCGGAATGAGCACGCCGGCGTGTGCCGGACCGCGCGCCTCCCGGCGCGCTCATGCATTGCCGATGCAGGCGAAGAGCGCGGCAGGTCGGTGGCAGCTTGCAGCCACCTGTTACGCGCGGTCCGGTCACGCCGCCGTGTCTCACTCCCCGGCGATGGTCATGCCGTCGATGCGTACGGTGGGCGCGTTGACGCTGCCCTTGAAGACCAGGTCGTTGGCCGGTGTCAGGTTGGGGAACATGTCCTTGAGGTTACCGGCGACCGTGACGCCCGACACCGGCCAGGCCAGCTTGCCGTTCTCGATCCAGAAGCCGGCGGCGCCGCGGCTGTAGTCGCCGGTGACGCCGTTGACGCCGAATCCGATCAGCTCCGTGACGTAAAGGCCGGCCTTTATGTCGGCGATCAGCTCGTCAACCGAGGCGCTGCCGGGTTCCAGGTACAGGTTGCTGGTCGAGGGGCCGGGCGGGCCGGACACGCCACGGCTGCCGTGACCGGTCGGCGTCAGACCGAGTTGCCGGGCCGATGCCAGGTCGAGCACCCAGGTGGTGAGCACGCCATCGTCGACGATGTTCCAACGACGGGTCGGCAGGCCCTCGCCGTCGAACGGCCGTGAGCCGGACTCGCGCTTGCGGTGCGGGTCGTCGACGACGCGGATGCCGGGCTTGAAGATGCGCTGCCCCACCTTGTCGAGCAGGAACGACGTCTTGCGCGCGATCGCACGGCCGTTGATGGCGCCGGCGAGGTGGCCCAGCAGGCCGCCGGCGACTCGCCGGTCGTAGACCACCGGTGCCTTGGTGCTCTTCATCCGGCGCGGGTTGAGCCGCTTGACGGCGTTTTCGCCCGCCGTCCGGCCGATCTTTTCCGGCGCCTCGAGCTGGTCGACGTAGACACCGCTCGTCCAGTCGTAGTCGCGCTCCATGCTCGTGCCGTCGCCGGCCAGCACGGAGCACGACAGCGAGTAGCTGGCCCGGCTGTAGGTGCCGGCAAAGCCGTTGCTGGCGGCCAGCGCCACGCGGGTGCGGCCCCAGCCCGCGCCGGCACCTTCCGAGTTGGTGACGCCGGCGACCGCGCGCGCCGTGTCTTCGGCACGCGCGCACCAGTTGGCCAGGAGGTCGACCGTGGCTTCCTTGCCGTCGTCGAGGTCGAGGTCCGGCGATTGCTGTGCCAATAGCTCCGGCGGCGCCAGCCCGCACACGGGATCCTCGGGCACCGCGCGGGCCATCGCCACGGCTCGCGCCGCCAGCGCCTTCAGCGCGGCCACGCCGAGGTCGGTGGAGGAGACGATGGCCTGGCGGCTGCCGACAAAGGCGCGCACGCCGAGGTCGCGGCCCTCGCTGCGCTCCAGCTGCTCGCGGGCGCCCAGCCGCTGGCTGACCGACAGCTGCGTGCCCTCGACATAGATCGCATCAACGGCATCGGCGCCGGCCGCTCTGGCCCAGCCCAACACATCGTGCAGCAGTCCGGTGTCGATCGCCGGACGGGCGGGCGACCCGGCGGCGACGATGGTGGGCGCCGCTGCCGGCGTCTTGCGCTTGGCCGGCGATGCGGTGGCCGCGCGCTTTGGCCGTGTCGAAGCGGCCTTCTGCGGTGTGCTCGGTGCTGTCGTGCGTGCTGGCTTTGCTGCCGGCGTTGGTGCCTTCGACTTTGCCGCCGCCTTCGGCGTCGCGGTCTGCGCCGCTGGCTTCGGCACGGAGATGGCGGTGCGCTTCGCGTCTGTCGGTTTGGCCTTCGACGCAGGGCCTCCTGCCGCCTTCGGCGCGGCTTTCCTCGCCACGGGCGCGCTCTTGCCCTTTGCCGTTTTCGTCTTTGCTGTCGCCATCAGGAACTCCGGGACCCCGCCCAACCCAAGCCGTGGTCAAGGTCATAGGGCACAAACGGCACGGTGGCGACCCCCCAGCCAACCGGGTTACCGTCCCGCATGCCTGCCCCTCACGATCCCGTGAGCGCACGGGTGGCGCGACAGGACCGCGCGGTCCAGTCGAGCCAGCGCACGGAATGTTGTCGACGATCAGGTTTCCGCCCGGGCCACGGCGTAGCGCGCATAGCCGCGGTAGAGAGCCTCGATCTCGGCCGAGAGGCCAGCACTGGCGGCGATCGCTCGCAGCGCCGTCTCGAGGTCGTCGCACGGCGTGACGTCGAACACCGCCAACCAGCGGCGCAACGCCGCGCGCAGCCAGCGCGGCCAGTCGTCCTGGCCGCCGAAATCGACCACGTGCAGCGCGCCGCCGGGTGCCAGCAGGCCGGCCGCCCCCGCCAGCACGTCGCGCCACGCCGGGATCATCGACAGGCTGTAGGAGATGAACACGCGGTCGAACCGCGCCGTGCCGAACAACGCCGCCGCGTCGACGGCGGTAGCGTCGGCCTGGGCCAGCCGGATGCGCGGCGACAGGCCGGCGCGCCCGACGTGGCGTCGCGCCGTCGCCAGCATCGCGGCCGAGACATCGAGTCCGTGGAAGCGGGCCCGGGGATAGCGCCGCGCCGCCGCGATCAGGTTGCGGCCGGTGCCGCAGCCGATCTCGAGCACGGACTGGCCGGGTGCCGGCGCCAGCCGCGCGATCAGCCGGTCACGCCCCAGCAGGTAATATCTGCGGCTGAAGTCGTAGACGTGCCGCTGATGCCGGTACATCCGGTCCATCAGCACTGCGGTGGCGGTGACCATGTGCGCTGACTTTGGTCGCACGCTGGCGCGATCGGACCGCGCGCCTCCCGGCGCGCTCATGGCTTTCCGCGGGACGCGAAGAGCGCGGCAGGAGCCGCGCGGTCCGGTTGAACCGCCGTGCCACCCAAGGCAGCGCACATGGCGGTCACGCCTCAGTCTCGCCTGACGTAGAGATGGAAGCCGCCATAGATGGCCGAGCGGTCGCGGTCCGCCAGGGCGCGCGATGTTGCTTCCTCGTAGCGCCAGCCGGCCAGCGTGTCGGCGCAGACGCGGCCGGGCAGCAGGCTGGGTTCGGCGGCGGTACGGAAGATCACCCGCGCGCCGTCGCGGGCCGTGCGCGTGATCTGGTGCCACAGCGCCTGCAGCTGCGCGTCGGTCATCCAGTCCTGGGCGTCGAGCAGCACGTAGCGGTCGACGGACCGGTCGGGGCGGCCCGCCAGGTAGTCGGTCAGCGAGCGGTGCAGGACCTCGACCCGGTCGGCCCGTGTACGCACGGCCTCGAAGTGGTCGCGTCGCAGGTAGGGCGGCAGCGGCCCCTCACCGTCGCTGGCGTAGGACCGGCCGAAGGCCTGCCAGGCAAAGTAGTTGTCGTCGAAGCTGAAGCCGCAGGCCAGTCGTTCCAGCCGCGCGCGCAATACCGTGGCCATGTGGCCGTCACCGGCGGCCGCCAGCGCGTCATACTGGGCCGGCGGGATGCCCAGCCCGTAGAGCGAGACGCGGTTGCGGGTGGCCCAGCGCACCAGCGGCTTGTCGAACAGCGGCGCCAGGGTGGTGTCGAAGAAGCTGCGCTGCTCGGAGAGTGAGCGGGCGCGCAACGCCTGACGCAGGTCGACGCCATAGATGCGCGCCGCCCAATAGCCGGCACCGAGGAAGCGGCCGAGCAGACCGTGGCGGTAGAGGTTGCGCGCGAACAGCGTCACCCGCCGCCGGCCCAGGCCGAGCAGGCCGCGGCCTTCCCAGTAGGCGCGGGTCTCGGCATCGAGATGGGACGCGAGGAAACGCCAGTAGGCGGCGACGTTGGCCTTGTCGTCGGCCTCGCCGAAGAAGCGGTAGAAGGTCGACCAGTTGGGCAGGCGCCGGGCGGCGGCAAGCTTCAGGCGGCTCAGCGCGACATGGGCGCGGTTGAGGTCGACGGCGGTGATGCGCCGGGGATCGGCGGTCAGGTAGGAGAGGATGTTGCAACCGCCCGAGGCGATCGCCACGACGTGGCAGTCCGGCCCGATCGCCAGCGCCTCGAGGTCGATTTCCGGATCTTCCCAGATCTGCGGGTAGACCAGCCCCTTGAAGGCCCACGTGAAGAGGTGTTCGAGCATCCCGTCGCGGGACAACAATCCATTGCGATGGACGGCCTGCTTCAGCAGCTCGCGTCCCTGGTGGGTCTCGACTCGCACCCCAATGCCTCACGCCGCTTGTTCCGCGCGTGACGTTTTAAGGACAGGTGATGTTGGTTTGATGACAGCTGACATCCCTCTCCCGCCAAGCGGGAGAGTGAGGGGCCCATCGCGCCAGCGATGGGAGGGTGAGGGCTTCACATGAGGAGCCGGTGGTTGAAGCCCTCGCCCGGCGCGAAGACGCGCCGACCTCTCCCGCGCAGCGGGAGAGGTTAGGACTTCAATACCCCGTGCCGTAGAGCACGCGCGCGGCGGCCTGGTTGCCCTGGGCGTACCGGTAGGCGCCGGCGAGGTAACGCACGCCCCAGGTCAGGTTGGTGTTGGGGTCGAGCAGCCCGGCCGCCGAGCCGCGGTAGCCCAGGCCGCGCGCCGTCGTGTACTTGATCTGCATCAGCCCCATCGCACCGCCACGACCGACGGCGCGCGGGTAGTAACGGCTTTCCTCGTGGATGACGCGATGCACGAGCTCCACCGGCACGCCGTTTTCGCGGGCGTGCCTGGCGATCATCTCGTTCAGGCCGGCGCTCGGCGCCTGGGCGAGAACGGTCGCCGGGAAGGCAAGCGACGCCGCGACTACAGCGAAAAGCACCTGCCGGCGGAACATGGTCGCCTCCCTTCCCGCGATCCCGCAATCATCCATTCGGCCAGTAGAGCCGACGGAACAGGGCTGATCAAGCAGCCCTTGTCGCACGGCAACGTCACCGCCACCCCCTGCGCCACGCTGCCCGGATCTCGGGTGAAAAGCGGGTGTCGACGCCCTGCGTTGGCCGGCGAGCGCCGCCAGTTCATCCACCTAGCGCGTCGCGTATGCGTTTAGGAAGCACGCGACCGGGAAAGGGGTTGGCGACCTCAACGCCTGCATAGATCGCGCCGTCCTGCATGTCCTCGCTGATCAAAAGATCGCAACCAGCTCGGACGACGGTCGCGACGAGCATTGCGTCCCAGAATTGCAGGCCGTAGCGCTCGACGAGCGTGAAGGCAGCATCGAGGTCAGCGGGGTCTGCGGGGATCGTCGTCAGGAACGACCGGAGTAGGCGAAGGACTCTTACGGCTCGGGCGTGCGGCAGCAAGCGTTTGATCCGCATGACGTGGTAGCACTCGGCAAGCGCCTGCAAAGGCAGGATCGAGTCCGCGGCCGCCGCTCGCCGGATGACGTCGCGCGCGCGTGGCCGCTTGGCGGCATCCTGCCGCGTTACGCCGTAAACCAGGATGTTGGTGTCAAGCGCGACGCGCACGTTTAGGTGCCGGGCCGCTTGTCTTAGTCCCACGCAGGCCACGGTCATAGAGTTCCTCGCGGCCATTCCAGACCTTGCCCCGTGAGGGGCGCGCCTCGTCCATGATTGCAAACAATTCGCGAAGAGCCGCTTCGCGCTTCGCAGCGTCGGCATCCCGCTCGGCCTGCTTCTTCGGCGGCACTATCCGCGCGATCGCATGGCCGCGTTTGGTCACGATGAACTCTTCCCCTTTCGATGCCGAGTCGAGATACTCGGAGAGACGCAGGTTGGCTTCTCGGACGGAGATGCGGCGTTCCATGGCACAGATCAGATCCATGTGGGATATCCCACATGCTATCCTGTTCTCGCTACGTCCACAACGACATGTAACCGGGATTCTGCTGGCCGCCCTGGGCATGGCCGTCGGGGCCGGGGCCGCTTCCGGGCAATCGCCCGGTCCGTCCTTCGACTGCGCCAAGGCACGCACTGTCGCGGAACGGCTGATCTGCGCCGAACCGGAGCTGGCCAAAGCGGACCGCGGGATGGCGGCATCCTGGCGACGCGCCGCCGCCGCGATGCGCACGGCGACGGACCGCGACGCCTTGAACCGCGGCCAGGTCGAATGGCTGAAGGGGCGCGACGAGGCCTGCTTCCTCGATGACGCCCGGAGCGGCAAGCTGCCGCCACCCGGTGACCGGACCTGGAGCGTCAGCTGCCTTGGCGTCATGTACGGCTATCGCACTAGCCTGCTCGACGACATCGCCACTCTCGGCCACGTGCCGGGGCCGAATTCGGGGGCGCCGCTGCCGTCGCTGCGCCCTGCCGATCTGCCCGGGCGGTACGCCACGGGCGGGTTCGGCTGGTATGGCTCCATGACGATCGCCACCGGCCGCGCCGGGCTCGGCGTCTCGATCGAGACGGTGTCCGGCGCCACGGCCCATGTCTGCAGCCTTGCCGGCAGGGCCAGGATCGTCGACGGCAGGCTGGTGGCGCTGGCTTATCATGACGAGGACCAGCCGAAGGAGAACGAGCGCTGCACGCTGGTGCTGACGCCGATCGCCGGTGGCTTCAGCGTTGAGGGGCAGGAAGTCGAGCAGTGCCGCTTCTTCTGCGGGGCGCGTGGCACCCTGTCGGCCGAGTACTACCGGACGCCGCCCTCCCGGCAATGACCTTCAATCGAAAAAGAAAGAGGATGCCGTGAGGCACCCTCTTCCGTCGTCACGTTCGATGAGAGATGCGCTAGTTGGTGCTGCCGCGCGGCGGCGGCGAGCCACCAGGGCTGGTCGGCGGCGTGGCCCGCGGCACATCCTTCACGTAGCCGGGATAGTAGACCGCGCTGCGGTCGAACTTCGGCATCTTGGACACCGACTCCTTGGTGGCCGATGGCATGACCATGTGGTCCGCCGCCATCTGCAGGTCGCTCATCGGGATCGCGACCAGCCTGTCGCCGATGCCGAGGAAGCCGCCGACGCTCAGCACGGCGTAGTTCACCTTCGAGTCGTTGGCCATCAACAGGTCGTCGATGGTGCCGATCTTGTCGCCGGCGCTGTTGCGCACGGTGGTGCCGATCAGGGCGTTGGCGCGTGCCACGGCGCCCTCGGGCACGACGCCCTTGTCCGTGGTCGAGCTCACCGGCGGCGGCGTCGGCGGACTGCCGGAGCCGGTGGACGGCGGCGACGTCTGGCTGATCGCCGGTCCGGTCAGCGCCAGCGACAGGGCCAACGCCGAGGCGACCATGGGGATGGTCACATGCTTGGTTCTCATGGGCTTTCTCCATCACAAAATGCTGACGGGACGGGCCGGCCCACCGATTTGCGGCATGGACCGGCTTCTGGTTTTTCGAGTCGTGGCGGCCATGCGGGCCGGCTGAAGCAGCGTTGTCGCCGTCCGTCATGGCCTGCGCCCGCTGCAGGACGCTCGCCACGTGAACGCTCCAAGGAACCGGAAGTTGCAGGCCAACCTGGAGCAAGCCCCCGAGACACGGCCAGGTTCCGGCGACGCAGTTTCGTGAATTTGCCGTGCTGCTTTCCGGGCCACAAGTTTGCCACAGGCGCCGTCGCCGGTCCGGTGGCGGTGGGTATCTGCCGTACCCGCGTCGACTGCGAGGATGGTGAAATCCAGTGCGGTGGATGCGAATCCGGGCGCCTTGAGCCCCGACCGGCCCGGGGATCAAGCGTCCGAGCCGTCGGGCGTCGAACATCTTTCACTGCGACGCCATCGTGGTAACCTGTGCCGATCGGGGTGCAGCTGGGCCGTGCCGGCAAAGGAGGGCACGATGCCGCGTCAGGGTAATAAATCGCGGTGGCGCAACATCGCCATCGCCAGTCTGGTGCCGGTGTTCCTGAGCGGGTCGGCGGAGGCGCAGCAGTCGGACCAGCCCGCCAGCCCGCAGAGCGAACGCGCGCGCCTGCCGGACGCGGTGAAGCGCGCATTGCCGGCCGTCGTGGCGCTCAAGGCGACCATCCCGCGCACGGCGCGGTCGGCCGAAACGCTGGGCACCGAGCGCGCCGGGCACGGCGTGGTGATCGACGAGGACGGCCTGGTGCTGACCGTCGGCTATCTCATCATGGAGGCCGAATCGGTCGAGATCATCGAGGCCGGTGGCCGGCGTGTCTCCGCGACCATCGTCGCCTACGACTACGAGTCGGGCTTCGGCCTGCTGCGCGCGGCGATCCCGCTGCGCGCCCAGCCGCTGGCATTCGGCGATTCCGATATCCTGAAGTTCCGCGACGTCGTGACGGTCGCAGGTCACGGCGGCGAGGAAATGGCGCAGCGCGCCGTGGTCGTGGACCGCCGCGAGTTCGCCGGCTACTGGGAATACCTGCTGGACAATGCCGTCTTCACGTCGCCGCCCTACGGCCTGTTCGGCGGCGCGGCGCTGATCGGCGACGACGGGGCGCTGCTCGGCATCGGTTCGCTGTTCGTGGGCGACGCCTATCGCGCCCATGGCGGCACCCTGCCGGGCAACATGTTCATCCCCATCAACCGGCTGAAGCCGATCTACACCATCATGCGCGAAGGCAAGCGGCCGTCCGCTCCCAAGCCGTGGATCGGCGTCTACACCCAGGAAGTCCAGGGCCGGCTGGTGATCGCCTACGTTTCGCCCGGCAGTCCCGCCGAGCAGGCCGGCCTGCGGCGTGGCGACATCATCCGCGACGTGGGTGGCACGGAAGTCGAGGCCGTGGCCGATTTCTACCGCAAGCTCTGGGCCAGCGGCACCAGCGGCGCGACGGTGAAGCTCGGCATCGAGCGCGACGGCACGCCGGAAGACGTGCTGGTGCGTTCGATCGACCGCTACAAGTACCTCAAGCTCGACTCCAGCCTGTAAGCGGTTGCACATGAAACTGATTGGCCGTTGACCGCGGCCGCGCGCCGATGGCGCAAGGAGGGACGACGATGGCCAAAGCCTTCGCCTCGCAGGCGGACCTGGAGGACAAGAAGATCACCTTCAGCCGCCTGTCGGAGCATGCCTACGCCTTCACCGCCGAGGGCGATCCCAATACCGGCATCATCATCGGCGACGACAGCGTCATGGTGCTCGACACGCAGGCGACGCCGGCCATGGCGCAGCAGGTCATCGAGCGCATCCGCACGGTGAGCGACAAGCCGATCAAGTACGTGCTGCTGAGCCACTATCACGCCGTGCGCGTGCTGGGCGCTTCCGCCTACGGCGCCGAGCACGTCATCGCCAGCGAAGCGACGCGCGAGCTGATCGTCGAGCGCGGCATGCAGGACTGGAAGTCGGAGTTCCAGCGCTTCCCGCGCCTGTTCCGCGACTCCGAATCGATCCCCGGCCTCACCTGGCCCACCATCACGTTCGGCGACCGCATGTCGATCTGGCTGGGCAAGCTGCAGGTCGACATCATCCATGCCGGCCGCGGCCACACCAAGGGCGACACCATCGCCTGGCTGCCGGAGGAGCGGGTGCTGTTCTCGGGCGACCTGGTCGAGTTCGCCGCCACGCCCTATGCCGGCGATGCCTATTTCCAGGACTGGCCGCAGACCCTGCAGCGGCTGCGCGACATGAAAGCCGTGGCGCTGGTGCCGGGCCGCGGCGATGCGCTGATGACGCCGGAGGCGGTCGAGGAGGGCCTGGCCGGCACGCAGGCGTTCATCACCGAGCTGTTCGCCGAGGTCAAGAAGCGCGCGCTGGCCGGCGGCGACCTCAAGACGGCCTACGATGCGGCCATGGCAAAGCTCGGCCCGCGCTACGGCAACTGGGTGATCTTCGAGCATTGCATGCCCTTCGACGTGTCGCGCGCCTACGACGAGGCCAAGGGCATCGAGCACCCGCGCATCTGGACCGCCGAGCGCGACATCGAGATGTGGAAGTCGCTGGAATAGCGCCGCAGCCATAGGGTCGGCGCCATCGCGTTTGATCCTTCGACCGTTGAAGAAGGAACCACAGAGAGCACAGAGCACACAGAGACGAAGAAAGCAGCACCACGGGCCAGAGAGACGGAGAGATGAATGGGGTGCGCGCCGGAGGCGCGCTATTCGATCTGCCGCCTCCGTTTCTTGCGGCCCCGCAGTAGCTCGCTCCCGTCTTCCTCTGTGTGCTCTGTGCTCTCTGTGTTTAAATCTTCATGCGATCATCCCGAACGCCGAGGGAGGCGGCGCTGATGGGCAGTTACGTCTATCCCCGGTACGACTACGTGCCGCCGCCCGAACTCACGGTCAACGCCTGCGCCGCACCGGTCTATCCGGTCGTGATCGTCGGCGCCGGCCTGGTCGGCCTGACCCTCGCGCTGGACCTGGCGTTGAAGGGCGTGTCGGTCACGGTGCTCGACGATGACGACACGGTCAGCATCGGCAGCCGCTCGATCTGCCAGGCGCAACGCACGCTTGAGATCTGGCACCGGCTGGGCGTCGCCGACCGCATGGTCGCCAAGGGCGTGACCTGGACCACCGGCGAGGTCTATGTCGGCGACCGGCGGATCTACGGCTTCGACATGCAGCCCGAGCCGGGCCAGCGCTTCCCGGCCTTCATTAACCTGCAACAGTACTATTGCGAGCAGTTCCTGATCGAACGCTGCCGCGAAGTGCCGGGCATCGACCTGCGCTTCCGCAACAAGGTGACGGCCGTGCGGCCGGCCAACGACCATGTCGCGGTCGAGGTCGACACGCCGGATGGCCGCTATACGCTGCGCGCCGAGTGGCTCGTCGCCTGCGATGGCGTGCGCAGCACGGTACGGGCGCAGCTGAACCTAGCCTACGACGGCGAGGTGTTCGACGACCAGTTCCTGATCGCCGACATCCGCATGAAGGCCGAGCTGCCCAACATCCGCAGGTACTGGTTCTATCCGCCGTTCCATCCCGGGAACTCGGTGCTGCTGCACCGCCAGGCCGACCACGTGCTGCGCGTCGATTTCCAGCTCGGCCGCGACGCCGACGCCGAAGCCGAACGCTGGATCGAGAACGTCGACCGGCGCCTGCGCATGATGTTCGGCCCCGATGCGCGGTGGGAGCACGAGTGGACGAGCGTCTACAAGTTCACCTGCCGCACGCTGTCGCGCTTCGTGCACGGCCGCGTGATCTTTGCCGGCGATGCGGCGCACGTGGTCTCGCCGTTCGGTGCACGCGGCGGCAATTCGGGCGTGCAGGACGCCGACAATCTCGGCTGGAAGCTGGCGCTGGTGGTGAAGGGCGCGTCGCCGCCCTCCCTGCTGGAGAGCTACAGCATTGAGCGCCTCCAGGCGGCGCGCGAGAACATCCGCCAGTCGACGCGCAGCACCGACTTCATCACCCCCAAGTTCGCCGCCAGCCGCGTCTTCCGCGACGCGGCGCTGGACCTGGCCGGCGACTTCCCGTTCGCGCGCGCCATGATCAACAGCGGGCGCCTGTCGCGGCCGACGCGCTGCGCCGAGTCTCCGCTGCATGGGCGCAGCGACGATGGCGACTGGGGCCGTGCACCGGTCCCCGGCGACGTGCTGCCGGACGCGCCGCTGGCCAACGGCGCGGATACCTGGACCACGGAAACGGTCGCCGGACGGTTCGCCATCGTGACCTTCGCCGACAGGCCACAGCAGCTGCCCGTGGGCGGCGTTGCCGATCTGGCGGCGGGGCCGATCACCGTCGAACGGCTCGTCATCGTGCGCGAGCACGGCGCGCAGCCGGCGGGCTGGACCGCGCTTCGCGACACCGAAGGCATGCTGGCGCGCCGTTGCGATGCGCGTCCCGGCACGACCTACCTCGTACGGCCCGACCAGGTCGTCGCCGGCCGCTGGCGCACCCTTGACGCCGTGGCGCTGGCCGACGGTTTGCGTCGGGCCATGGGTGGCTGAGGAGATGGCGATGGCGGCGTTGACGCACGATCTCAACCTGGCGCAGCCGGACGACATCTACAACCTGGTCGTCGACGCGCACAAAGGCCTCGACGAAGCGCAATGCCGTGCCTTCGACGCGCGGCTCATCCTGCTGCTGGTCAACCAGGTCGGCGATGAAGCGGTCATCCGCGAAGCTGTCGATGCCGCGCGCGCCGGCCTGGCGCCGCCGGGCTGAGGCTGGATGACCGCGATGCCCGATGTCACTGTTCGCGCCGCGACGCCGGCCGACGCCGCGATCATCCACCGCTTCTCCGTCGCGCTGGCCACATTCGAGGGCGAACCGGATGCGGTGAAGGCGACGCCCGAGATCCTGGCGCGCGACGGCTTCGGGCCGGACGCGAAGTTCACCTCCCTGATCGCCGAGCTCGACGGCCGGCCGGTGGGCTACGCGCTCTACACCTTCAACTACTCGGTCTGGGAGGCAAGCCGCGGCATCTTCGTCGAAGATATCTGGGTCGAGCAGGACGTGCGGCAGGCAGGAGTCGGGCGGGCGCTGATGGCGGCGCTGGCGCGCGAGTGCCGCGACAAGGGCTACGGCCGCATCGATCTCAACGTGCTGCATTGGAACCCGGCCCGGCACTTCTACGAAGCGATCGGCTGCGCTCATATCGACACGTGGCTGCCTTACCGGATTCGCGGCGCAGCCTTGCAGCGCCTCGCCCGGGGCTGATGGCCGTCGCCTTGAAGCCCGAGTCGATTCCTGCGCCAATGGATGGCGCGGGGAACGCGCCAGCACGAAGGGCAGGAAACCATGGACCGCCAGACCGTCCGCGTGAAGATCGACGATTTCATTGCCACCGTCACCATGGACAATCCGCCGGTGAATGCCCAGAACCGGCAGTTCCACGACGACATGATGTCGGTGTTCGACGAGATCAGCGATCGCGACGACGTGCGCGTCGCCGTGCTGACCGGCGCCGGCAAGACCTTCTCGGCCGGCGCCGACATCAAGGGCCGCGCCGGCAAGGTGCGCGAAGCGGGCGAGCAGTGGGGCCACAGCCGGCGCGCCCGCGAGTGCTTCCACAGCATCACCGAATGCCGCAAGCCGGTGATCGCCGCCGTCAACGGCGCGGCGCTGGGCGCCGGGCTGGCGCTGGTCGCGTCGTGCGACATCATCGTGGCGTCGGAAGCGGCCGTCATCGGCCTGCCGGAGATCGACGTCGGGCTGATGGGCGGCGGCCGGCACGCCATGCGCCTGTTCGGCCGCCACTCGCTGGTGCGGCGCATGATGTTCACGGGCTACCGCGTGCCGGCGGCGGAATGCTACCGGCTGGGCGTGATCGAGGCCTGCGTGCCGCCCGACAAGCTGATGGACGCGGCGATGGACCTGGCGCGGCAGATCGCGGCCAAGAGCCCGGTGGCGATGAAGCTCGCCAAGCATTCGCTCAACACCATCGAGGAGATGAGCTTGCGCGACGGCTACCGCTTCGAGCAGAACATGACGGCCGAGCTGGGCACGACCGAGGATTCACGCGAGGCCATGCTGGCCTTCTCCGAAAAACGCAAACCCGTCTTCAAGGGCCGTTGATTTCCCTTTCGGACCGCGCGCGGTCAGGGCATTCGCATGTGACGTGGTCTTGGTCGGGGCGCGCCACTCCAGTGGCGCATTGCCCGGAGCGGAAGCGGAGGGCAAATCTTTTGGAGCCGAACATGATCGACGCAGGGCGGCCATCGAGGCCGCCCTGCGTCGTGCGCCACCGGAGTGGCGCGCCCCGACCAAGGCCAAATGCGAAGCCGTGGCCTTCGCGGGGAGAATGCTACGTCCGGTTCGCCGTCATCCAGCGGGCGGCGAAATCGACCAGTGCCCGCTGGCGCATCAGCCGACCCGTGCCGTAGCCGACACGGCCCGTCATGACGTCGGTGGTTTCGCGCTCGAAGGCCGCGCCGACATCGGCGAAATCCGAATCGTCGAAGTCGAGATCCTCGACCACCAGCCAGCGTCGCGTACCATCGACCTGGACGGGACTGCCGAATCGGGCATGCTTTTTCGCCGGGAACGTCGCGCGGTGTTCCGCCAGATGCAGCGACGTGTTGCGGTCGTGACCGACGCCCAGCAGCAGCACACTGCCGTCGAGGTCGCAGATGCGCGCGAGCGGCGAGCGTTCCCCCATGGCGCAATCCAGGGCGTGGCCGGCCGTGACGACATGGGCCTGCCTGCCGCGCGCGGCGAAGGATTGGCGCGGATGTGCGCTGCGCACGACCCCGGGATGCGTGCGGAAACTCTCGGGGACCGCGCCCATGGTCCAGGTCGGCGTGGTCGCCGCGTCGAAGGCCGGCATGTGGGCGCGCAGATGCTCGTGCCACGCGGCGGGGACCGGCGGCGCAACCCAGCCGGCAGGGTCGGACAGGTCGCTGGAATGCGTCGGCATGACCAGCGTGCCATCCGGTCCCAGCACCTGCGTCAGTGCTTCGACGACGGCCGGCGCGCCGCCCGCCACCCAGCCCAGGGCCGACAGCGAGCTGTGCACCAGCACCACCAAGCCGGGCCGCAAGCCCAACGCCACGAGGTCGCGCGCCAGCGACTCGACGGTAGGCGGCAGGCCGGTGGTGCGGCCTATGTAGTCACGATCAGCCATGGCGGATAATACGTAGAAGCGTATCCAGGAAGCCTTCTCTACCGCCGCTTGATCCCGATGATCCGTCCCGCCTTGTCCGGCCGCGGCAGCTTCGCGTGCGCGGCGGCCATCAGCTCGAGCCGGCGGTAGGTTTCCTGCGGCCACGGCACGGAACGCCGCGACTCGTAGTCGATGTTCATCAGGATCAGCTCGTTGGTCGACGCCACCCAGCCCTCGTCGCCATGATGCATGATGTGGAAGTAGTGCACGCGCTTGCTGTCGTAGTCGAGCACCTGCGTGGTGATGCGCAGCGGATCGCCCTCGCGCACCTCGCGGTCGTAGGTGACATGCGCTTCCAGGACGAAGGTCATGCCGACCTTCTCGCGCGTATACTCCCAGCCGACGCCGAGCTGGGTGCACAGCGTGTCGGTCGCCTTGTCGAATGCCACGACGTAAAAGCCGACGTTCATGTGGCCGTTCCAGTCGATCCACTCCGGCAGCACCGTGGCGCGGTGGCGGTCGAGCGGCGCCGATAGGTCGAGGTCTTCGAGGGGGTAGGGCAGCATCACCATGCGCCGACCGTAGCGAAGCGATCAGGCGTGACGCAAGCCGTCTTTGCCTTCGGACCGCGCGCGTCCACGCGCGCATCGGCGCCAAGCGCAGACCAGATTTCGCTCTCCGCTTCGCTGCGAGCGAATGCGGGCGTGGACGCCCGCGGTCCAAAAAAATCAAGGCACCGCCAGCAGCTCCGCGGCCACCAGCTCGGGTGCCGAGATGATGCAGTTGTGCCCCGCCTCGATCGGCCGAAAGCGCACATCGGGCATGGCCTGCACCCGCTCGTGGCTGCCGGCCGAGACGGGATAGCGCGGCTTGACGCAGGCGATGTAGGTGATCGGCACGCCGTTGCCCGGCGGGTTGTGCAGGCGGATCGGCTCAGTGTAGCAGCGCAGCGGATGCGGCGTCAGCTGCCGGTGGGTCCATTGCGCCAGCGCCATGTCGTCGATGATCAGGCTGGTAACCGGCGCGAAGGGCAGCACCTTCACGCCGTTGATCTCCCGGGCGAGTGTCTGGCGTTTGGCCGCGATTTGCGGCGGGATGCGGCCGAAGATCGACTGTCCGTCGCGCGGAATGCCGCCGTCGATGATCACCAGGCGGGCCACGCGTTCCGGCGCCCGGTCGACGACCAGCAATGCGATCAGGCTGCCGAACGAATGTCCGACCAGCACCACGCCGCGCAAGCCGTTGTCGGCCAGGCAGGCGATGGCGTCCTGCGTGCAGGTCTCGTTGCTGGTCTCGGGCGACAGCTCGTGCGCGCGCTCGGCCAGTCCGCGGAAGCTGGGCGCGAACACGGTATGCCCGGCGGCACGCAGCCTGTCGGCGACGAAGGTCCACGACCAGCCGCCCATCCAGGCGCCGGACAGGCACACGAACGTGCGCGGGGAAGAGCTCTCCATGGTGGTCGGATGATGCGGGGCACGCCGGGCCAAGTCGAGCCGATCGGGACGATGCTCACCACGACATTCCGGCAGGCGAGAGAATCGTCAGGCCGCATGCGGCATCCGGCGAGGCGTATCAAGGCAAGCGGCCTCCCGGGCACGCACGAGCGCCGCGACCAGTGTGTCGTAGATGCCTCGCCGCGTCGGTTCGTCTCGCAGCTGCAGCACGCAGGACGGATCAGGAGTAGGGCGCGTCGCCGCCGTCGGGATGCAACGCCTGGCCGGTCATGTAGCTGGAGTCGTCGCAGGCCAGGAACAGGTAGCAGGGCGCCACCTCGTTGGGCTGGCCGGCGCGCTTCATCGGCGTCTTCTCGCCGAAGCTCTCGACCTGCTTGGCGCTGAAGCTCGACGGGATCAGCGGCGTCCAGATCGGGCCCGGCGCGACGCCGTTGACGCGGATGCCGTCCGCCACGAGCTGGGTCGCGAGCGAGCGGGTGAAGGAGACGATGGCGCCGCGGGTCGCGGCATAGTCCACGAGATGCTCGCTGCCGCGATAGGCCGTGACCGAGGTCGTGTTGATGATGGCGGCGCCGCGCCGCAAGTGCGGGCGCACCGCCTGCGTCAGGAAGAAATAGCCGAAGACATTGGTGGCGAACGTACGCGCCAGGATGGCGGGGTCGATGTCCTCGACACGGTCGACCGGGTGCTGCTCCGCGGCGTGGTTGATCAGCACGTCGATCCGGTCGAAGCGGGACAGGGTCTGCTCGACGAAGCGCCAGCAGATCGAGGGATCCGTGACGTCGCCGCGCAGCAGCAGGGCCTCACTGCCCTCCGCTTCGATCAGCCTCTGCGTGTCCGCCGCGTCGCCGTCCTCCTCGAGGTAGATGATGGCCAGCTTCGCGCCTTCCCGCGCCAGCAGCACGCTGACGGCACGGCCGATGCCGCTGTCGCCGCCGCTGATCAGCACCGTCTTGTCGCGCATCCGACCGCTGCCGCGATAGCGCGGCGCGTAGTCCGGCGGGGGCCGCATGAGGCTTTCGATGCCCGGTTGCCTCGCTTGCTCTTGCGCGGGAAAGGCCATGGCTATGCCCCCAAGGATGCGTCGAACCGCGGACGGTTACGCCGAGCGTCCACCGCATTCGATCGCCGCGCCGCGCGCCGCCTCGTCCAACCGCGCGGCGTCAGGCAGATCCGGCGCCCGGCGCCAGCCGATTTCGACGCGGCCATCGCCCGCATCCTGGATGTGGAAGTACGCGATCGGTCGGCCGCGACGCGACTCGTCTTGCCAGAAGCCGACGCGCATGTTGCCGGTTCGATCTTCAATCATCGCCGATTCGCCGAAATCGCCGGACATCTTGCCAGCCAGGCATTCGGCGGCGACGTGGTAGGGAGCCGTGTAGGCGCCTTTCCAGACGACACGGTCGACATCGGCCGCGATGGCCGGCCCAGCCGCTACCAGCGCGGCGACAATGGCCGTGGCAGACATCATTGGGTGACGCATCGCTTGTCCCTCCCGTTCCGTGAACGAGCACTTGGGTTCGCTTGCCGTCAGAGGTCCGGCCGGATGAGCGCCAAGCCGCTCTCCGCATCGTGTTGCTTGCGCAGGTGAGCCGGCGACTCCGTGAACACCACTTCCAGGGTCGGCCGCACCCACGCCTTGGCGAGATGGCCAGCCAGCGCCGAGCCGTCGCGCCTGCCCAGCACCGCGTGAATATGCAGCGCCGGTTTGCCTTCCGGTGACAGGGCCACGTCGCCTGTCAGCGACGCGACCTCGACCTGTTCGTTCACCGGGATCGGCAGATATGCCTTTCGCTCCCAGTCGAAATAGTTCAGCTCGGCGCGGCTGAAGGCGCCGATGGCGGAAAACTGTGCGGCGGCGACGCGCTCGCGCGCGACGAAGGCCTGCAGCGCCGCCATCGCTTCCTCGCCGCTCTCCAGAACGACCGCGAACGTGCGCTGCCCGTCGTCTTCGTGCAGCAACTTGCTGCGCATCGATTTCCTCCTGACCACGCACTCACGGTCAGAACGGGCCATGCAGCCATGCGGTTCCCGCACTTGAGAAACGCAATGCCGAGGCATACTTCATGATCGACCGAGGGCAACTTTCCGTCTGCCAATGCCGTTAAGGCATTAGTTGAGTTGGAGGCAACGATGGCCACGGTAGATCGCATCCACCGTATCGTCAGCGACTATGCCCATACCCATGAGCACGCCGCGTGGTGGGAGCTAGTCGCGTACATGCTCGCTGCCATGGTCGTCGGCTTCGCGCTGGCGTCGGCGTTCACCTTTGCCTTCCCCCGGGTGATGCCGGGCTTCTGATCAACGCCGTCCGAGGCCCGAGGGGTAGTCGCGGGAAGCGATACTCAGTCACCCTGTGCATCGTCCACGACTTGCGGGGCGCGGAGCCCTGCAAGTCGTTTTCGTTCGTTCTCCGCTCGAGATCACCCGGCGGCGCTACGCTGCGCGACCACGCGTGTTACGGAAGCTCAGCCAGGCATAGCGTCGCTCGCCGCCGTGGGCATCCCAATACTCGGCCATTGTCGGGCGCACGCGGATCGCGGCGATGTCGGGTCCCTCGGGCCCCTCCGGGAGTGACGTTTCATCCGCCGCTGTCCAGATCGCCCGGATGAGGTCGCGGTCCTGGGACAGCGACGCCATGCCGGATACCGACACATAGTCCTCGCGGCCGGTGTCCACGAACGCGACATTGACCTCGCCTATGTCGTCGATCTCGTCGACCTTGTGCGAGGAACGCCGCGTCAGGAATCGAATCTCCTCTCGGCCGGCATCGACGTTCGGAGCCATGGGGCGCGATCGCAGCGCACGGCCGTCCCGCGTCACCAGCATGCACACGGGCATGCCGGCGAGAAGCTCTCAGAAGGCCTTCTGATCGACGATGCTCATGGGTTCCGCGCTATGAGCTTGAAGGGCGACGTCGAGGAGGTGAGCACGGGTGTCACCTGGATGTCGCGTTGCGCCAATGCAGGTGCAACGACATCCCGGATCGGGAGGTTGCCGGCGGTACGCTGATGAACGCGATGACCAGCAAGGCGCCCAGCGCGATCAACCCGATCGCGGCGACAAGCCCGAGAAGCGTGAACTGCAGGGCAGTCATGAGTGGAGTGGCACGAAGTGGGATCGCGAACGCGTGCATAACGTTGCGGGGTGCCTATCGTTGCCGGCTTCGGGCAATCGCACCGAGCGCCCGTGAAGCGGCCAGCGGTGTCGATTTCGCCCAGCAAACGCCGCGTCCGTCGTGCTGGCGCCTTCGCGGTGATGCGACTACGGTGCCGCCACATTCCAACGGGAGGCATCCATGCCCGAAACGAACCGCCGCGTGCTGCTGAAATCGCGCCCGCAGGGCGAGCCGACAGCCGCCAATTTCGAGGTCGTCGATGCACCGGCGCCCGAGCCGAAGGAAGGCGAATACCTGTCGCGTACGATCTGGCTGTCGCTCGATCCGTATATGCGCGGGCGCATGAGCGAGGCCAAGGGCTATGCCGCCAACGTCAATCTCGGCGATGCCATGGTCGGCGGCACGGTCGGGCAGGTGCTGAAGTCGCGCAACCCGAAGTTCAAGGAAGGCGATTTCGTCGTCGAATACGCCGGCTGGCAGAGCCATGCCGTGTCCAACGGCGCGGCATCGATGAAGCTCGACCCCGACGCGGCGCCGATCTCGGCGGCATTGTCGGTGCTCGGCATGCCCGGCATGACCGCGTGGTGGGGGCTGATGAAGATCGGCCAACCCAAGGCGGGCGAGACCGTCGCGGTGTCGGCCGCGTCGGGCGCCGTCGGCTCGGTGGTCGGCCAGCTGGCCAAGCTGCATGGCTGCCGCGCCGTGGGCATCGCCGGCGGCAAGGACAAGTGCGACTACGTGGTCAAGGAGCTCGGCTTCGACGCCTGCGTCGACTACAAGGCGGAAGGCGCCAACCTCTTCAAGGCCATCCGCGAGGCCTGCCCCAAGGGCATCGACGTCTATTTCGAGAATGTCGGCGGCGCCGTGCAGGCGGCCGTGGTGCCGCAGCTCAACGATTTCGCGCGCGTCCCCCTCTGCGGGCTGATCTCGCAGTACAACGAAATGCAGATGAGCCCCGGGCCGGACTGGCGTCTGCTGCTCGTCAAGCGGGCGCTGGTCAAGGGCTTCATCGTCAGTGACCATTTCGCCGAGATGCCGGGCTTCTGGCAGGAAGTGCCGCCGGCGGTGAAGGCCGGCAAGATCAAGTACCGCGAGGACGTGGTGAAGGGCCTCGACAAGGCGCCCGAGGCCTTCATCGGCCTGCTCAAGGGCCGCAACTTCGGCAAGCTGCTGGTGCAGGTGTCCGACGACCCGACGCAGAAGTGACAAGCAAGAGCCTTCATGGTGAGCGC